>TARA_R110002051_G_scaffold107616_2_pt1 | contig 60811 bp, 54 predicted proteins | sample TARA_R110002051 | Tara Oceans TARA_R110002051 (sample SAMEA4397023) | marine metagenome | biome: Polar Biome; feature: [MES] marine water layer (ENVO:01000295) within the mesopelagic zone...; material: water (ENVO:00002006), including particulate matter (ENVO:01000060) such...
CAAGATTTTTAAAAATGCCTTTTCTTAAACTAAGAAAAGGCATTTTTTACTAACCAATAATATATTCATTCTCCTAATTTTGAAATACACAGGCAATGTTGAAGTTTCCTGTTTGTGTCAATGTTACATAGTGTGGTCCTCCTGTGGCATATTGAAATACCTTTACGCAGTTTTGATCTCCTTGCTGACTCACTAAGGCTATATGATCGCTTCCTTGTTGTAGGATGTAGTTCTTATTATAATCCCCAAGCTGTTCTACTTCGCTTAAATGTCTATTCCCTTGTTGGTCTATTGCATTTCTATTGAAATCGCCATCTTGATTGGATATATTGCGATTTCTGTTTCCTGCTTGACTTACCAAAGCATTATTTACATCCCCTACTTGATCAATATCTGAGCGGTTGCGATTTCCAATTTGATCCAAGGTCGTTGTGTTTGAATCCCCATTTTGAAATACATCAGAGGCGTTACGGTTTCCTTGCTGATTTGAAAAAGTAATGTTAGAAGTTCCCAACTGATCCACATCAGAGCGGTTTCTATTGCCAACTTGAAAAACAGTTCCATCGTTATTACTCCCTATTTGATTTACATCTGATCGGTTTTGATTACCTATTTGGATCACCAGAGCAACGTCTGAATTACCAATTTGATTGACATCAGAATCATTGCGATTTCCAAGTTGCTCTACTTCGGCATCTTGAAAAAAACCAATTTGATCGATATCACTATCGTTAAAATCTCCAGATTGATAGGTAGTAGCTCTGTTGGCTATTCCAAACTGTGTGACATCGGCGGAGTTGTCATCACCAATTTGATCAACATCAGAAACATTGAGTAATCCCCATTGAAAGGTATCGGCATCGTTGTAATTACCATTTTGATTGATGTCTGTGTCATTAGGATTTGCAATGGTTCCAAAAAATTGGGTGGCTGTAGCCGAGTTGGATGTATTACTTTGAGTAATACTTACTAATTGTGCGCTGGCAGTTAGGCTGCCCAAGAGTGCCATAGCACTCAGAATTAAAGTTTTCATAATAATAAGGTTTTAGGAAGCAAAGCTTCGGTTATATCTGTATATCAATACTTTATACTTACTGTTACCCCTGTTGAATACTAAAAATCCAACATAGGATGTATTTCTTAGAAACAGTACGAATGTATTTCAAGAGACCAGACATAACAATAGTCAGTGGAGCAAGTCCTCGCTTCAATAGAGCAATGGTTTCTACGAATACAGGAACAAAAAAACGCCACTGAGTGAACAGTGGCGTTTTCTAAGGACTACTTCCCCCAAAGTAGTGCGCTTAATTAAAAGTCTCTATATACATGTACTGATCCTGAAATCGACTGTATGTTTCCTGAAGTATCTGTATAGGTTCCATTAAACGTAAGGTCAATGTATCCTCCTATCGCTCCATAAGCATTCAATTGGAAGCTAATGCTATTAGGAACGTTATAGTCCAAATCTATATTTGCTTCTAAAATAAATCCTGGTGTTCCTGGAGGTGCCCATGTATACACTCCTGGTGTTGTCGTATTTCCTCCTACATAGAAGTAATCACTTACCGTTTGAGCACTGATATAAAATCCTGTTGCTCCTGTACCAGTATTATCTCCTGCAGTAATATCTGTGATAAAAATCTTTTGTGTCAATCCAGCTACAGTATACTCAATGTATTCTGCAACAGGATCACAGGCAGGTATTGCACTTAAGTTTGTAACCGGTGGCGTAAACGTATAGTTTATGATTCCACTAGTCTTTACATTTCCTAAGTCTACTCCTTCTACTGTAAAGTTATTACTCACAGGACAGCTCAATAAATTGATTGAATAACTTCCTGCTGTTACTGAAACGTAAAATGATTCTCCTTCATAGGTCACAATCACATATCCATCTGTTACTGGAGCTCCAACACAGTCGTTTAAGATACCAACTACTTGTTGCGTAGTTGTTGACGGTGCAGTCACAACAATTGGTCCGTGAGCTACAGTGGCTGTAAAAGGCCCAGCAGTAGTCGTGGAAACACTGTTGCCACATAGATCTATAATCTCTATTGTCAGCACTTCTCCGTAAGGAATTTTTCCACATACTTGTCCGTTAGAATCAGTGATACCAACTCTAGGATAAGGATTTCCAGGAAAGGTTATTGCAACTGTTGCATTAGCGATAAGTACTCCAGAAGTATCTGTTACAGTAGTACAAAAATCTACTATCGGAAAAGGAGCATCACAATTCCAAAAAGAGAAGTGAGAAACCATTCCTACATATTCGTTAACCTGTAAGGTCGCTTGACCGTCTTCAATCCAGTATCCTAAAGCATCATCAAAACTCCATAATGGAATCGTTGTAGGTGCTACTCCTAGTAAATTGGCATCTAAAGGAAAACGTAATTCTGCAGGTGTACTAGGGTTAATATTCAATTCGTTACCACTTCCATCTCTTAATTCTACAGAAATCATCCCGTAGGTTTGAAGGTATCTTTCATCGCCAGCAGCATCTTCTGCATATAGCATTCCAGGCATAACAGCATCTAAATCGGCTGAAGCTGGATCTAAGTAATCCAAAATCACTGAAACAGGACCAGAATATGGATTGCCATTGGCATCTATATAATCACCTGATAAGGTTACTGTCGTTCCATTAGGAAGGTTCACCGTCTCAACAGCACCACTATTTACTGTGGCGGTTACATCGGCACTTAAAAGCATCATTTTAATCTTATTTGTGCCATCTGTTGGCAACACAGCACGACCACTGGTTACATAACCTGGAGCCGTGATTCGTAAGTATCCAAATCTTTCGTTGACTTGCGCATTGGCAATACTAAAGATTCCATTGTCATCTGTTGTAGCCGTATCGGTTCCTACCTTTACAGTAGCTCCAGAAATTCCTACATTGTTCTCATTAACCACTTGTCCAAAAAAGTCTCGGCTAATCTGACCTCCAAAATATTGGTCTAGATTTCCAACCGAATCATCGTCATCGCCTGATTGATCTCCAGTATCTACTAGGCTATCATCTGGCATAAAATCGTCATTGCGTTGACAGCTCGTCGTAAAGAATGTAAATGCAATAAGTATTACAGTAAAAATTTTAAGAGTTTTCATAATTGAAATGTTTTGTTGTTTGCTTACATATCAATCATTCTATTTCTTTGTTACCCCTTTTTTTAAAATAAAATTCAAATTTCTTAATTGGCTTTCGCCAAATTGCATACCAAATCCTTGCTTTCAGCGTTGTAACACTGTTCTAATTCTACTACATTTACCATTCTTAAACCTACTTACTTATGGAATTTAATTTACTCAGCCTGGCTTTTAGCCTTTTACCAGCGATACTAGTGGCGCTGATTTCCTTTTACTTTTTTAGTCAATACACTAAAGATCAAGAGGGACGCCGACGTTTCATTCTTCATAAAGAAAGTCAAGCTACCGCCCTTCCGCTTCGATTACAAGCCTATGAGCGTCTTACCTTATTTCTAGAACGCATTTCTCCAGGGAATCTCTTAATACGCGTAAAGCCTTATAACGACAACAAAGACGACTATGAAGCGCTCCTACTAAAAACGATTGAACAGGAATTTGAGCACAACCTTTCTCAACAAGTATATGTCACTGAAACTTGTTGGAATGTAATTCGCACCGCCAAAAGTGCTACCGTAAGTATTATTAGAAAAACGAGTATGAGCGAAAAAGTTCAAACCAGCGATAAGCTCAGAGAGACCATTCTTAGAGACCTTATGGACAATCAAGCTCCTAGTGATGCCGCATTATCTTATATCAAACAAGAAGTAGCGGAAATCATGTAGTTTCCCTTTACTTTATATATCAAGGCCTATCTTCTGCAGATAGGCTTTTTCTTTTTCAGAAAATTCTAGTTTACTTTCCAAGAGCATTTCTTTCCAGCGCTTGTTTTCAAGAATTTGACTGAGTAGACGTCTCGCATTTTCGCGGAAGCGCCAGTTGGCATGAACACAGGCTTCAATGAGGTTTCCAATAGTCTCAGGCTCAAAAATCTGTATCTGAGAGAGATATTGAAATGCTTGTAATCGCAATTGAAAAGCCTGAGAAGGAGCTGTATAAGATTTTAATTCTTTATAACGGCGTTCAACATCTGACTCATCCTCATTAAATCCTTGAGTCACTATAGATAGCGCTAGCCACATCGTGCGTACATTCCCATCACTAAAACCAAAGGTATTATCTGTTAGGTTTAATAATGCCACCTGCTTAGTCGCAGCCTTAGGGTCTTGACGCAAAGCCAGCCACTTCTTAAACAATGACAGTTCGCGGGTCACATAACTCACATCAGTAAGCAAAGCATCAAAACTTGGAATCTCTAAAGTATATTCCAATTTAATCGACTCAGCAACGGCTTGACGAATAAATAAATTGTCGCTTTCAATAGCAGCAACATATAAACCTCTTGAAAGCTGTAATGTCTCCTCTTCGAGCTGATACACCGCTTCTTGTCCTATATAATCGTCATTTGACTCGATGGCCCGCATTAATTGATTCACTTTTTGCTCCAAAGGAAGTGGTCGCAAGGCTTGAATTTCAAAATAACGCTTAATAAAATCACTCTTTTTCAAAGCTTCTAGGGCTTCATCGGCTTGGAAAGCGCTTTGATATAGCCAATTTTTAGAAAAATCTGTCAGATCCATACCTGATGCTACAACCACCTCTTCCATAAAGTTTTCTGTAGTAACATTGGTGTATTGATATTTATCTAAGTAGGCCCGTACCGCTTTCGCGAAAGCTTCCTTCCCCGCCTTTTCTCTCAATATATGAATGGCCCAGGCACCTTTTTGATAATAGGTCAAACTACTCCCACCTGCTGCTACTAATTGCTGTCCTTTGCCTTTATCACTTAGCCCTTTCAGCTGCTCTGCGGTTTCATACAACTTATAATAAAAGTAATCATCTCCAAAAATTTCACGCTCTGCCAGTAGTGCATAATAGGTCGCAAAACCCTCATGCAACCAGTGATGCTCGCTCTTTGTTTCAGTAACTAAATTTCCAAACCACTGATGCGCGAGTTCGTGGGCATTGACATTAACATAATTTCGATCTTCAAAACCGAGATTATCCACCATAAAGCTATCTGAGAATATGGTGGTGCCCGTGTTTTCCATTCCTGCATACAAAAAGTCCTTTACTGGCACTTGCTTGTAATTCTGCCAAGGATAGGCTACCCCTATCTCCGACTCCAAAAAATCAAAAATCCTTTTCGAATAGCGATAGGTAGGCTCCACCTTTAGGGAGTCCTTTGGGTAATAGTAATACTCCAATGGCACACCAGAGCGACTTTTTTCTATCTTCTTATCATATTTCCCCAGAACCACAGCTGCTAGATAACTTGACATAGGCTGTTCCATATCGAAAGTCCACCTAATATTCTGACCCACATTTTCTATTTGAGTCAGCTGTCCGTTTGCAATTACCGTATAATCGCTAGGGCTTTGCACCGAAATGTCAAATTCCATTTTGTCATTCATATCATCCAGACTTGGAATCCAATGAGAGGAATATTTCCCTTGACCCTGAGTCCAGAATTGCGATTCCCCATCATGATTGACCTTATACAAGGTTTGTTTCGGTTTTGTATACCAATCAACCACCATCGAATGGGTTTCGCCTGCTTTGAATGGGTATTTTAAGATAATATGCTTGGCATCTCCTTCTTTGGAGACGATGTCTTTAAATAAAACTGAGAAACGTTCATAGTTAGGCGCATTGAGATAGATTGAATCCACATTTTGAAGCACATTAAAACTATAAGTAGCAGTTCCTTTTATCCCATCTTCCAGCGGACTAATATCAATAGTAGCTTTAACTACTTGAAAATCAATACTTGCAGATTGATCAGTGATTTCTTGTGCGTTTGCTTTCGCGAAAGCGCACACAAAAAGGAAATAGGAGAAAAAATACTTCATATAAGGACGTACTAGCAACTTTTACACCAAAAATAGGGAAAGCATTCAATACCTTGATAAAATGCGGAGCTTTTGAGCCTATAGGCTCGGTTTATTCATAAATCGTCTAAGAAGTACTTTTCTTGACGATGTCTCTTTAGGTAAATTGGTTAAATTCGTTCTTATGAATCCTACATTTCTACAAACTCCTATAGATTACTTAAAAGGTGTTGGCCCCAATCGGGCTGATATTTTACGTGCGGAGTTGGGGATTCACACTTACCAAGATCTTATACATCTCTTTCCAAATAGGTATATAGACAGGACACGATATTACAAAATCAATGAATTAGAACGGAATTCAGCTGAGATTCAGATCCAAGGAAAAGTCACAAGTCTCAAAATGATAGAAGGCAAAGGACGAAGACTGGTTGCCACCTTCAAAGATGAAACTGGAACCATGGAGCTTGTATGGTTTAGAGGTCATAAATGGATTAAGGAGAGTATAAAACTCAATGTTGACTATGTAATTTTTGGCCGTACCAATTTTTACAATGGTAAATTTTCGATACCACATCCAGAAATGGAGCTCCTTGCTGATCATGAAAAAAGTCTCCGTTCGGCGATGCAACCTATCTATCCATCAACCGAAAAACTGAGCAATAAAGGGATCACAAATAAGGTCGTAAGCACCCTGATGCAAACACTGTTTTTGGAGGCCAATCCGCACCTCTTTGAGAGCCTTTCGAAACCCATAATTACAGACCTAAAATTGATGCCCAAAAAGCAGGCATTAATCAACATACATTTTCCACAATCTCAGACCCATTTGGCCAAGGCTCAATACCGTTTGAAATTTGAAGAATTATTCTACATTCAGTTCCAGCTTGCGCAAAAAAATCAGTCTCACAAAGCCAAAATAAAAGGTTATCCATTCACAAAAGTAGGGCCTCATTTTACCGACTTCTACAACAACCATTTGCCCTTCGAATTAACAGGAGCACAAAAAAAGGTACTAAAGGAAATTCGTCACGATTTGGGTACCAATGCACAGATGAACCGTTTATTGCAGGGAGATGTAGGCTCCGGCAAGACTATTGTAGCCTTAATGTCAATGTTTATAGCTATTGATAATGGTTTTCAAGCCTGTTTAATGGCGCCGACTGCTATTTTGTCAGTCCAGCACTATGAAGGCTTAGTTGAATTATGTAAACCATTGAAAACCAGAATTTCACTACTTCAAGGTTCAACCAAAGCTTCAGAAAGAAAAATTTTGCACGAACAGCTTGAAAATGGGGAGATTGACATCTTAATTGGCACGCATGCGCTTCTTGAAGACAAGGTGAAATTCAAAAATTTAGGCCTTGTTATTATCGATGAGCAACATCGTTTTGGCGTAAAACAACGTAGCAAATTATGGCTCAAAAATGAGTACCCACCACATGTCTTAGTGATGACCGCTACCCCTATTCCGCGCACTCTTGCTATGACGGTTTATGGAGACTTAGATGTAAGTGTAATTGACGAACTTCCGCCAGGTCGAAAAGCCATCAAAACAGTGCATCGATATGATGCAAATAGACTCAAGGTTTTTGCCTTTATTAGGGATGAAATTAAGAAGGGTAGACAGGTCTATATTGTGTACCCATTAATTCAAGAATCTGAGGCCATGGATTACAAAGATTTGATGGATGGATACGAAAGTATTTCCAGAGAATTTCCGCTCCCAGATTATCAGATTTCCATCGTTCACGGCAAGATGAAACCAGCCGACAAGGAATACGAAATGCAGCGCTTTGTAAAAGGCGAAACAAATATCATGGTGGCAACTACGGTAATTGAAGTTGGCGTAAATGTTCCCAACGCCTCTGTGATGATCATCGAAAGCGCAGAACGTTTTGGATTAAGTCAGCTCCACCAATTAAGAGGCCGTGTAGGTCGTGGCGCCGAACAGAGTTATTGTATCCTAATGACCAGCTTCAAACTCTCTAGTGATAGTAAAGTTCGCCTAGAAACCATGACTCGCACCAACGATGGCTTTGAAATCGCTGAGGTAGATTTAAAATTACGTGGACCAGGCGATATCATGGGTACACAACAAAGTGGTGTATTACTTCTAAAAATCGCCGATATTATTAAGGACGGGGATATTCTAAAAATCGCTCGCAGTGAAGCTTGGAAGTTATTAAAGGAAGATCCAACGCTTGCTAAAGAAGAGAATCAGATCATACGCTTTATGTATGCTCAGCTAACAAAGTTTAAGAATATCTGGAACTACATAAGTTAATCTACTACCACTCTCGTAATAGCATGTTCTGTTTGAATAAGGTTTACAATCTCACCTTCTGCATTTAGTTGCACCACTCCAAACTCCTCTGGTTGCCCCGTTGTAAAGCTGATACTGTAATTTGCTAGCCAAGTCTCAGAAATACGGTCATACACAAAATCACTATTTGAAATACGCTCCCCATTCTCTCTTGTACTTAGGTAAGAGGTAAGCGCTGCCCCAATGTCAACCTGGGTTGAGGTATTAGCGGATAAATCAAATAAAAGCGGACCCTCATTAAAGAATGAAGGCTGGAGATAAAAAAAGTTGCCCATCAATACTCCGTTGAACACTTCATAAACGCGTCCAGATTCTGCTGCAAAGTCAGTACCCACCGTTTCTATCAAGTTTAAAGATGCCAAATCATACTGATGATACTTCCCTTGTCCGTCAAAAAAGTAAAAATCATTGGAATCCCCAAAAGCCAGTCCCGTAGTGCCGGTATTGAAAAATGTGAGTTCGCTACGTACAACTCCTGTCTCAACATCAATAACAAAAACTGTAGTGCTGTTATCTAGGTCGTTCTCTAGGGTAATAATTACTGTTTTATCATAGAGGTAAGAATATGTAAAACCCGCTACCACTCCAAAATTTACATTCTCTTGAACATTCGTTTGGGCATTTATAAGTCGTAATTGCAATTGGTCAAGGGCATCTTGTCGCCTGTAGAGCAAGGCAATGTACAATTCGTCGTTTACCACCCCTTCACGACGCTCTGAATCGCCCGGAGTCGTATAATCAAGGAATTGCTCTGTAGAACTATTAATAACGTCTCTCATCCACACATTTTGAATGCGATACAGCCCGAAAACCCCGCGTTGACGGTGAACAAATGTAAATTGAGTTGGATAATTTTCTTCTAAGGTGAGGTTGCGAAAACGACCTTCTTCGCTATCAGGGTTGTAGCTAAATTCATAAAGTGCCTCTTCCGTAAATGCCAAACCTTTAAAGGAAGGTAGTTCAATCACTGTATTGCCTAAGTCATCAGCCTTTGAATCGCAACCCAACATAATTATTGACATAATGCCAAGCCATAAATAGAATAAAAACTTCATAGTAGGATATCTCTAGCAACAAGATACAACAGAATCCAATAAATCGAATAGAAAGCTGCTTAGCTTGCTATATTACTCTTCCGCCAACTCCTTTATAAAGTCTTCAAAATCCTTAACAAACTCAGTATGCTTCTCCCCTGTTGCGGTTCCATTATAGCCGGTGTGTACGCGACGTACAGCTCCTTTTTTATCAATATAAATTGTGGTTGGATACGAAAGAACGTGATTTAACATGGGTAATTTTTCGTTGGCCAGTTTTTTGTCAGAGCTTCCAAATTGAGCCAATAGCACAGGATATGGAACCTCCAAACGATCTGTCAATCGCTTAATACTTGTCAACGCCTTCTCTTTTGTAGGAGCATATTCAAAAGCAAGTCCTATTATTTCGAGCTCGACTTCAGGATTTTTCTTAAGATAGTCTACATAAAACTTTGTTTCTTCTAGGCAATTAGGACACCAAGAACATAGAAGCTGTACCAAAACCACTTTATTCTGATATCGAGCATCCGATAGTGAAACTATGTTACCATTGGCATCTGGAAATGAAAAAGCAACCGCTTCATAGCCTTCCTTGAGAAAGGTCAAGTCTTTTGCATCTGGCAATTCATAGTTTTCATTTCGCTTTGCGCGAAAGGGTTCTTTCCAATGATTCCCGCTATAAAAATTCCCTTCAAAGCTGCTATCTGTAGCGGTACCCGTAAATAAAAAGGCATGGGCGCCATCAAAAGTTGAGAGCTTGAAACTATTTCCATTCATTACCCCTTCTAAATAACGATAATCTCCTGTAGTCGTTCTAAATGTTCCTGTGATTCTATTTCCATCCTGTTGGAATATCCCTTTTGCGATATAGCGATCTTCAGGGCCATCGGCACTGAAAACTGTTTCCCAACTCCCACTAATATTCACAGCAGCTGACTGAGAAGTACTTGCAGGAAAGCGGTTTTCTTCTCCATATTGCATAGTAAAAGGCACTATTCTATCCAGGCTTGGTTTAATAAAGTCACCTGTAATCTTTTGACCATCATCACTAAAAACTCCTGCGAAATAGCCCTCAAACACTGGGGTTTGAATGCGAATACTATCACCATCAATAACAATTTCATCTACGACAATTCGCTCTTCTGCATTTTGAATGACCATGGTGCCATCTGCCATGGACTCAAATATAAAAGGCAGTTGCTCCTGATCCTGTACTTCTAATGTTGTACGCCAAAAACCAGTTGTGAGGGTATGTGTTTTCTTTTCGCACGAAAGTGCAGTTATTAGTAGAATGAGGATGCTAATTTTTTTCATAGAAAGTTTTCAAAACAATTCTGTCCTAAAGTATCAAAAAACATTACAAAAAGCAGGGTAAATGTTATATTTGTGGCTTCTAAAATGGACACATGAAGATTTCATACAACTGGCTCAAACAGTTTATCAATACCGATTGGGACGCCGAGAAAACTGGCGAATTATTAACCGATCTCGGACTTGAAGTAGAAGGTATTACTCCTTACCAAAGTGTTAAAGGTGGTTTAGAAGGAGTTGTAGTAGGTCATGTGCTGACTTGCGAGCAGCACGGGAATGCAGATAAACTAAAAGTGACTACCGTTGATATAGGTGGAGATGCTCCTCTACAGATTGTATGTGGTGCTCCTAATGTAGCTGCAGGCCAAAAGGTTCCTGTTGCAACCATAGGAACTACCCTCTATACTGAAGAAGGAGAAGCTTGGACCATTAAGAAAGGTAAAATTCGCGGAGAAGAATCGCATGGAATGATATGTGCCGAAGATGAATTAGGTCTTGGAAAAAGCCATGACGGCATTCTTATCTTAGACGATGCTCTGGTACCGGGAACAGCCGCAATTGATATTTTTGACGTAGAAAATGATGTCGTTTTTGAAATTGGCTTGACGCCAAACCGTTCTGACGCCATGAGTCACTGGGGAACGGCTAGAGATTTAAAGGCAGGTTTACAACAGAAAGATATCATTGCCGAGTTAATTACACCCTCTACATCGGCATTTAATATAGAGAATCGCTTGAACAAAGTAGACGTTCAAGTATTAGATAATGATCGTGCTCCGCGCTATGCTGGAGTAACTATTAGTGGAATAAAAGTAGGCACCTCCCCAGACTGGTTACAGCATCGATTAAAAGCGATTGGACTAACACCAATAAATAATGTTGTGGATGTTACAAATTACGTTCTTCACGAACTCGGACAGCCATTACACGCCTTTGATTTAACGAAGATCACAGGAAATCGCATTGAAGTTAAGACTGTAGCTGCTGGAACAAAATTCACAACTCTTGATGGTGTTGAACGCATTCTTCATGAAGATGACCTCATGATTTGTGACGGTGAAAAACCAATGTGTATCGCAGGTGTTTTTGGAGGGATTGATAGTGGCGTGAGTGATAGTACTCACTCAATATTCTTAGAAAGTGCTTACTTTGAACCAGTAAGCGTTCGGAAGACAGCCAAGCGTCATGGATTAAATACAGATGCCTCTTTCCGTTTTGAACGCGGTATCGATCCGAACATTGCCGATTACGCCCTAATGCGTGCTGCCCTCCTAATTCAAGAAGTTGCTGGAGGCGAAATCACCAGTGAAGTAGTTGATATCTACCCTAAGAAAATTGAAGATCAACAGGTATTTTTAAGTTTTGAAAATACGACTAAACTGATTGGGGAAGAACTTCCTAAAGAAACAATCAAATCTATACTCTCTTCACTAGATATAAAAATCAATAATGTGACTGAAAGCGGTTTAGGAATGACCATTCCTGCCTACCGCAATGATGTTACTAGAGAAGCCGACGTCATTGAAGAAATTCTTCGTGTGTACGGTTATAATAATATCACTTTTGGAAACAAACTGAATGCTACGGTATCTAATGTATCCAAATTTGAAGATCATAAGGTCCAAGATGTTGTTGCCAATCAATTAGCCGGTCAAGGATTTTATGAAATCATGGCCAATAGTTTGACTACGCCAAGCTATACATCTCTTTCTGATTCGTTAAGTGAAGATCATCATGTAACCATGTTGAATCCATTAGGACAGGAATTAAGTGTGATGCGACAGTCGCTATTATTTTCAGGCTTAGAAGCGATCGCTTATAATAAAAACAGAAGACGTCCAGATCTTAAGTTTTTTGAGTTTGGTAAAACCTACCACAACTATAAAAGCGGTAGAGAAGAGCACAAACATCTTTCTTTATTTGTTACAGGAAAACGCTCTGGTGATACCTGGACAAAGGATCAAAAAAATGCCGATTTCTTTTATTTAAAGGGAATTGTCCAAGCTATTTTTGATCGTCTTGGGATTCAGAGAACACGTACGGCCAACTTAAAAGATGCTGTTTTTGCTGAAGGTACTGCCTTGCAACTAGGGAAAACGACTTTGGTATCCTTTGGCATCGTTAAGAAATCGGTGCTGAAAGCATTTGATATCGATCAAGAGGTTTTATTTGCCAATTTCAACTGGGATAATATCTTAGAAGTGGCGGCTCGTAATTCAATTACTTTTAAAGCAATCCCAAAATACCCTGGGGTACGTCGTGATTTTGCTCTGCTACTTGACGAGAAAGTGACTTTTGATGAAATTCATACGCTTGCTAAGCAAACAGAAAAGCAATTACTTAAAGATGTCAATCTCTTTGATGTGTATCAAGGTAAAAATCTTCCTGATGGAAAGAAAAGTTATGCGCTGAGTTTTATGCTTCAAGACGAACACAAGACACTTACAGATAAACAGATTGATAAGGTGATGAATAAACTCCAACAACGCTTCGAAAAAGAGCTTGGAGCAAGTCTTCGATAGGTTTCCTTATATAGATTACAAATACTTAGGGCTTTTAGATTTTTAATCTAGAAGCCCTAAAAATTTCAAGCCGAACACAAAGGCCCCATCATTCTTTCCAAGACCTGCTGAACGCACGTAATCAACGCGCAATAGGCGGTATTTACCCCAACCTATATTGTCAAGTCCAACAGAAAGTTCTGTATACGGTTTTGCATTTGGTGTTGCTATAAGATGTGCGCCAGCAACCAAATTAAAATTGAGTTGATTGATACCTGGTATTTTACCTAGGATCCATCCTCTGAAATTATGCTCCGCATGCGCTTCTATATAATCCGTATTTGTACTACGAGCATAATACGGCAAGAGTTGAAAACTATTGAGTGTATATCCAGAATTTACTCGCGTTTGATTACCATTAAAATGCTTAAAATCGACAAAACTCAGACCAGAAACATCCCCTAAAAAAGTACCAGCCTTTACGTTATATCTGAAACGTCCTTTGTTGCCAAGGTTCATTCCTTGCTGAAGACGAGCCTCCAGTTGGTCAAAATTTAATTCAGATTCTGAGGCTCCAAAACCTTTTTCATAGCTCAGAAACAAGGTGGGATATTTATCACTTCTAATATTAAACTTCCCAGATGGATAATTATAATACTTCTGACCAAAGTTAACTCGAGCTGTTAATCCAGCCTTGACAATATCATGGTTCAAAAGATTAGTGAAATCCTCATTTAATGGGTCTAAGGGATTGTTACTGGTATACTGTTCATCAATCTTTGGATACCATGTTTGATCTGTGGTATTTACGAGGTAGCTTCGCTGTTCATAACTCGCATTCCCATATAGTCGTAATCCATTAAACACTTCTTGACTATAATTTACCTCTCCAAAGAAAACTTCGTAGAACTTGGCGTAATTTTTCTCAAAAAACAAGGACGTGATCGTATTGATATTATCGCTTATAGGATTGGAGTTATTAAACTGTCTAATCTCCTGCCCTCCGCGTACACTCAACTGGGCACGATTGGTTCTATTAAAACGGCGAGAGAAACCTGTGTTCCAGCGCAGTCGTTGATCTGAGAAGCCGTAGTTCGCTTTCGCGTAAGCGGAAAAAGTCTTGGTATAATCCTCATCACTCCAGTTAAAATAATTGAGCCCTACACTCCCATTCCACCCTTGTACCGTATTAAATCCAATATTTCCTAATGGTCCATCAAAACCTGCGTTCCATCGATGATAGGTATCGCTATAATTATAACCACTAATAGGTGACATCAGGCTGAATTTATTTCCACGAGCGTCAATGGAGTCTAAATATTTTTGAGATTTTCTTACAATTTGAATACTGTCTTTTCGCACATAATCATCTGCTTCAAGCTCTGTTAAAGGCACTGGGCGCTTTGTTTGCCAAAAGAGACTGTCCTTTTTATTAGCTTCGGGTGCAAAGGAGAGCACCTCATTGGTAAATGATTGCTTAGAGAAATTTGGCTCGAAATTATAGTCGCTATAACCAGCTGTAAAACGGCCTTCTCCATTAAAGCCAAAAAAACCAAAACTAAAATCAATGACCTGTGATAATTTTACCCATTGATCAAATTGGGCATCGTAGGTAAAATTTTGTTTAAATTTCAAAGCCTTAATAATAGGTACTTGAATCGCTTCTCCACTAGTATCTAATTCGACACCATACAACTGCCAATCGTCTTCAACGATATACATCAAACCACTAAACACGCGATCATTAGGTCTACGAGGCGTCACTTGAATCTTATTGATCAACTTTCCATCTTCGTAGAAAGTTCCAATAAGGGTATACTTATAATAGGCAAAGGCATTGGTAGCTATAGGTGATACAATTTGTGCATTGAGATCAATGGTGTTTTCATAAAAAGAGAAATTGGCATCGATGGCAGTATTAAAACTAAAGCCATTATCGTCACCGCTAACTTTGCTGGCAATTATTTTTTCGCTGAAATTGTCAGGACGTTGATAGGCAATTTCAGAGATGGTTTCACTTAGGTAGATTATTCCTGTTCGCGTGGAGTCCAATCCACCACCGAGGTCTCCGACTTCCTGTCCAAGAATCTTTTCTGGTGCATCCATCACTTTCCAGAGTCCGCGAGAGTAAAACTTTGCTTGATACTCGCCTAAACGTTCCAAATTTGCCTTTCTATTATCAATAGTGGCTCTTATAATCCGTTCTGCGGGATTAACTCCAGCTTCTACTATTACTTCGTCAAGGGAGGTGGTTTCCTCCTGCATTTCTACATTTAATAGCAGCTGTGCATCTGTAGTTTTGACAATTTCCTTTACAGTGGTGTATCCCAAAAATTGGAAGATAACGGTATAAGAAGCCGTGCCACTTTTTAGAACATCTAAGACGTAGCGTCCGTCACTATTGGTGGTTGTTCCGTCGTAACCTCCTTCTAAATATACATTGACAAAAGGAAGTGGTTCACCATTGGCGTCGGCGACAGTACCTTGAATCTGAGCGTTTAATGAAACGGCTGTACTCAGAATGAGCAAGAAAAGTAATTTTTTCAACATAAGGTGGTATGATTGATTCGTCAAGGTAAAAGAACAGTTTCTTCCACACACGAACTCTTAAGGAAATGTTAGTTGTGAAAATTTAAGAAAATCAACACTACTAATTATTGAAGTCTTTTTTTATTCTACTCAGGTCGCGTTTGTTATCACGATCTTTAATGGTCTCCCGCTTATCGTAGGTCTTTTTTCCCTTAGACAAAGCAATCTCTAGCTTTGCAAAACCATTGTCATTAATAAATAAACGCAAGGGAATAATAGTGAGCCCTGCTTTATTGACCTCTCGCTCCCATTTTTTGAGTTCGCGTTTGTTCAATAACAATTTACGCTCGCTTTTAGGGGCATGATTAAAATAGGTCGCATGAGAATATTCTTGAATGGTCATGTTAATTACAAACAACTCATTTCGATCATTAAATTCACAAAAACTCTCAGCTATAGAAGCTTTTCCTTCTCTAAGTGACTTTATTTCAGTGCCAACCAATTGAATTCCAGCCGTAAGACGGTCTAGAATTTCGTATTCATAACGAGCTCTCTTATTTAGAATGTTAACGGTATTGGCCATGACGAACAAAAGTACGTAAATTGTCCTTGGAAGACACCTATTTCTTATTTTTGAGTTATGAAAAAAATCCTTTGCTTAAGTCTATTCGTATTATGCTTTGCCTGTAAAGAGCAAGTTGAAATAAACCCAAGAGTATACCTTGGAAATGTCTCCACCCAATTGGGGAAAGATAAAATGGATCGCTCCCTTGTTACATTTGATATTAATGACATGGAGTATGTGAGTATGCGTGCGGGTAATCAATATCATTTTAGTATGACACGAACCCTAGACACAACTACCTTCAAAGCACAAGCATTTAATGGCGGATTTGATTATTCAGAAAATGGAATTCTTAAAAATTATGGAGCTCAGAATATACAGGTAGAGAAACAACTTATATTATTAAATCGTTTCATGGAGATTCCTCAGTTATTCCTAAATGATAACTCGGCGATCATCACACAAAAAGATGAAGTTATTATAGACAAAAAGCTATATCAAGTATTTCATGTTAAATACAATAACCTGATGCCTACAGATCTTATCAGCAATTATTATCTCTATGTGCATACAAAGGACCTGACGATCGATTTTATAGGTTATGACTTTGAACCTGCTGCTGATCGCTTATTTTTTAGAGAAATATTTAATAGACGTACTGTAGAGGGAATTGTCTTTGAAGATTATAGAACCTTCCGCACAAAGACCAATGATGTTGTCCTAGACAGTTTGCCGCAGTTGTTTATGAAAAACCAGCTCGATCTTACCGCTGCTTTTACACCTGAAAATGTTAAAGTGACTCTAGACAATTAAGGAAGTACATTTTTAGCGACCAATACAAATCTAAAACCCTTTTATGACCTTGCGATATATACTTATAGTAATGTGTGCTTTATGTTTCTCATGCACAGAAACCAAATCCCCTACGGCTCAAGAAATTGTCGATAAGGCTATAGAAACTGTTGGAGGAGACGTTATTGCAGATGCTTCTGTTCATTTCAAGTTTCGAGATTATTATTATAAGGCGACACGATCTAATGGAAACCGAACCCTTGAACGCTGTACTGATGCTGAGTGCAAAGTGCAACAGGATGTTTTACAGGGCGATGGAGAATTTGTGAGCTTTCGCGAAAGCGTTCCTATCACACTTTCTGATTCTTTAAAACAATTGTATGGCAACAGTGTGAATTCTGTGCATTACTTCTCTGTGCTTCCTTATGGCCTGAATGATGCTGCCGTAACTAAAACCTTGGTTGACGAAGCTGTTGTCAAAGGACAAGCCTACTATCGTATACTCGTTAAATTTGCTGAAGAAGGCGGTGGTGAAGATTTTGAAGATGAGTATATGTATTGGATCCATAAGGAAAAATACACTGTTGATTATCTCGCTTATAACTATCGCGTGAATGAAGGCGGAACTCGCTTTAGGGAAGCCTATAATGAACGTATAATCAATGGCATTCGTTTTGTAGATTACAATAACTATAAGGCTAATGAGAAATTTCCACCCTTAGTAACTTTGGATAGTCTTTATGAAAATAAAGCCCTTCAGCTACTCTCAAAAATTGAATTAGAACAGGTCACGGTTTCTCTCTGTCCAGAATGCTAATTGATATGAAGAAGTTGTGCTTCTTTTAGATCTCCTTGAATACGCACTATATACAGGTTTCCATTATTTGCATCGTCAATATCTGCATAGGTTTCGTTTCCTAAAACAGCATTTACAAATGATGGCGTCGTATTACTGTGGCCCACAACTAAAACTTTCTTGCCATGAGTCGCAGCTGAAAAAATAGAATCATTTAAGTTACTTGGATTATAGGATTGTATTTTAAGTGATTTGCTTGCAGCAGCAGGTGCTGCCGTTTGTTGAGTTCTGTTATAGTCTGTAGAATAAACAGCATCTAAAGCGACATCATTAAATACACGCATCCAATTTTGTGCTCTCACTTGGCCTGAATCTGTTAATGAAGGATTTCTATTCTCAGGATCTGAGCGATCTTTTTCTGCATGACGAATGAAATAATAGGTTGTCACCGACTCTTCATTGGCAGTATCAGCAGTTGAAGTTTTAATTTGACAGCTAGTAAATGTAAAGGCTCCAACAAACAATAAAAGATATAGAAAACGCATACGTATGATTTTAGAATATAAATGTACGCAATGTAAGGAAATCGAAGATCCTTCGACTACATATTTATACACATCATTTTGGTGTTTACACACTAAAAACTGCTATGATGAAGAGCAAAATCCGCGACCAAGGTCGCGGATTTTGTGGTTTAAATAAGATAAAATACGTTCCTAATGCATTGCAAAAAGCTGAATCATTGTATAGCCAGCAATAAAGGAGGTCGTTAAAATGGTGTAAATCCCAAGGGCGACATTATGTGGCTTCCTATTGGAATTATTTAGTTCGGATGTTTTGTTAGTTTTCATGATTGTTGATTTATTGATTGATACTATATAGACGATTAATTAAATTAAATGTTACAGTCGGCTTTTATAAAAAAGCAAAAAAAATGGGAGATAACATCTTGCTATCTCCCATTGAATAATGTATAAGTTTGTTTCACTTAATTTGTGAACATCGCTCTCACCTTGCGCAGTTTGGCTTGCCAAAGTTCTAGTTCATCTTTGTGTTTTGCAATATTTTTATGTACCTCTTGCACCATTGGATTATCATCTGGAACATGTTGGAAAAATCCTAAATTATTTTCCAATTGGTTTATTTCGGCTTTGATTTCTTGCACCTTTTTGGTGATAAAGAATCGCTCTTTTTCTAGTCCTCGTTGATTATCTTCCTCTGCCATACTCGACATACGATTATCATACTTGATCATTTCTGCCTCCTTTTTATCAATATCCAATTGTTGGAAAAGACCATCTAGCGCTTTATTGAAATGTTCGTCGATTTTCTTCTTTGCATAAGGAACACGCCCGATACCTTTCCAAGTAGCAATATGTGTTTTAATTATTTCTAAATTTTCCTTATGCTCCCCTTCTAGCTTTAAAGCTTTGACAGTTTCAAGCAAGGCTTGTTTTTTAGCAAATGCTTCATCTTCTCCTGCATTGGCTTGTTTCTTTGATGCATGCAAACGATCAAAAAAGTGATTACAGGAAGCTTTAAATTCCTTCCAGACCTTATCACTATCCTTTCTAGGAACATGTCCAATTTTTTTCCAATCGGCTTGAATTTTCTTCATCACGTCAATAGTCGCGGTAAAGTCATCACTATCCTTATGCTCATTTGCTAGAGCGATTAGGGCTTTTTTCTTATTTAAATTCTCGTACTGCTCTTTTTTCTGAGATTTATAAAAGTCATTTTTATTATGATTAAAAGCACGTACAGCACCTTTGAAAGCTGTCCATGTTTCTTCATTGACCGCCGTAGGTACTTTTCCAGCTTTAAAGAAGGCTTCACGAAGTGCTTCTACTTCTTTAATTTTATTTTGAACCCCATTATGAGAGGTAATAGGATTCTCAGCAATCGCTTTAATCTTTGAAATAAGCTCTTGTTTGATCACTAAATTCCCTTCCCAACTGGCTTCAATTTCCTGTTGTTTCTGGTCGCGTGCATCGTGAATTTTCTTTGTTGCTGCGCTAAATTTATCCCAAATTTCATCACTAAATTCCTTTGACACGGGACCAATTTCCTCTTTCCACATACGGTGAAGGAGTTGTAATTCTTTAAAAGCCTTATTGATGTCTTGCTCTTGCGTCAACTCTTCAGCACGCTCGATAAGTTGTAGTTTTTTGAGTAAGTTATCCTTGAAGTGCTTATCTCTAAACTCTCTATTTAAATGTAGTAACTCATAGAAGGCATCAACATGGTGATAGTAATTATTCCACACAAGATTATAGCGATCACGTGGGATATTCCCAGCGTTATGCCAGCGTTCTTGGATATCTTTGAATTTATTGTAAGTTGTATTAACACTCTCAGCACCTCCCAGTTCATCCCGCAAAGCTTTAACCTCTTCTACAAGTTTGTTACGTAATTCTTCGTTAGCCTTTAAATTTTTCTGGCGGTTTTGATAGAACTTCGCTCGTTTATTTCTGTAGTCGTAATAGGCCTCATTGAAGGTTTTCTTAATAGGAGAGTGATATCTAAAATCAATGATATTTCCTCCTTCAGCAAGAAAAGCTTCCTGAGCTGCTCCCATTTCTGCATCCAATTGTTCATTGAAGGCATTGTTTATTTCTTCTACGTGATCTTTGATATTTTGTACCTGTTCAGTTTCAAGCAAAGACTTAAGCTCTTCTAGAAGCTCCTCTTTATTCAATGAACTGTAGTCTTTCTTAGGTACCTCTTTATGAACATTAGCCGCAGCAGTTTTCTCTTCGGCATCACTTTCTTTTGCGGTAGGAGTTTCTGCATCACCTTCTTTTGCGGTAGGAGTTTCTGCATCCTTAGCTTTAGTCTCTACAGACTCGGCATCTTTTGATACAGTTACTTCTGGTTCAACAACCGCTTCATCTTCTTTTTCTTGAGCAATTTCGGCTTCTATCACTTCCGTTGTAGGCAACTCTGTTGCTTCTGCTTCTGCAGCGAGGTCGGCGATTTCATCTTGCAACTCTTTATCAGGTTGTTGCACCGTCTCTTCTACGGAGTGGAGATCCTTTTGATTTGCTTCTTCTTGAGGTTGTTTCTCTTCAGACATTTCTTTCAATGTTAGGGTTCATATAAAATAAGACCCTAAAGATACTAACAACTCACGGAAATACAAGAATAATAGGCACTAAGGCGCAAGCCAAATATTCCAAGACGCCTCTGCTTGCAATTCTAGCATGCGTAGGCCATTTATAGTCGTGGCTTTCTGTGCCTTAGCTAAGGCTAAAAACTGAGACTGTGGAGGGTTGTAAATTAAATCGAAAACGATATGTCTACTATCGAGGTAAGAATATGGAATATCAGGGAACAAATGCACATCGGGAAAGGTTCCTAAAGGAGTACAATTCACTATAAATGTGGCGTTCTGGATCTTTTCTTTATCTAATTCGTCATAGGACCAAGTATCCTTTGTTCGCTTTCGCGAAATATATTGACAAGAAACCCCTAAGCTTTCCAGAGCATATACGATTGCTTTGGACGCTCCACCCGTTCCAAGAATAAGCGCTTTATGTGCCGACTGCAATTTCGCGTCAAGCGTAATCTCTGCCTTAAAATCAGGAAACAATACATCACCCAACTCCTCTAACAAAGTGCCTCTAAAACCAAGAAAATCGGTATTAAAGCCCTTTAATCTGCCATCTTTTAGACGTTTGATGGTATTGACAGCGCCAATATTTGCCGCATCAGTATCTAACTCATCAAGCAAAGCAATGACGTCTTCTTTATAAGGAATGGTCACATTAAACCCACTAATACTCTCATCTTTCAAATAAGAACTAACATCGTCAATAGTATCACAATCAAAGTTCACATAGGAAGCGGGAATATTTTCTGCCTCAAATTTTGCTTTAAAATAACTTCGTGAAAAGGAGTATCCTATGTCACGCCCAAAGAGTCCGTATTTATCCATTTGTGCGAGTTTTTTCTCCGTATTTACCCAAAGCAAAGACGCCGAGGATTCCCACTAGTATAAAGAAAACAGCGAGTACGTTTTCTACGTTGAATTCGGTTGGAATAAAGCGATCGTAATTATCTAAAATCGCATTACCATTACGGTCAATAGCGATTTCCCCTGTTGCATCGCGCTTGAATATCTCTGTTTTCCAAGGCCAAACAACACCTAAGGAGCCGGTTATAAATCCGATAATAACGGCATTGGTTCCATTTTTAAAATGTTTGAGTAGATAGCCCAAAAAATGTGAAAGTGTCACAAGCCCTGTTAATGATCCTGCCGCAAACATACCCAACACTTTCAATAATCGTATTTGTTCAGGATTATCTACAAATGAAAAATTAAGAGTAAAAATATCTATCAATGTCATGTAAAGGGCATTCACCGAATCAACAAGCAACAGCACATAATTGCCCAATAGCATTAATATAAAGGAGCCAGAGAGTCCCGGAAGAGTCATGCCCGACACCCCAATAATGCCACAAATAAACACAAAGAGTAGGTGGTCATTTTCCTGTGCAGGTTCCATCAAACTAATACTTACTCCTACAACTATCCCTACAAGTAATAAAAGGAAATTAGATTTGGTCCAAGCTTCATAATCTTTGGCGATATAATAAATTGAACCTATGATCATCCCAAAAAAAGTACTCCACACTAAAAGAGGAAAATGCTCTATAGCAATGTCGAGTAGCAGGGAAACACTAAAATAACTGATGAGCATTCCGAGGATTAGCAAGCCTAAAAATTTTCCATTGATATATCTCCAGAAACTTCGGAAGCGGCCATTAAAAAATAGTTTGGCAGCAGTAAGGTTTATCTTTTGCAAACTATAGATAAACTCTTCATAAAAACCTGCGACATAAGCCACAACCCCACCGGAAACACCAGGCACTTTATTTGCAGCACCCATGGCAAGTCCTTTAAGAACAAGCCAAAATTTATCCATGAAGGTTCTAGTTTCAGTCTGCATGCACCTTTTTTTCTCCCGCCGCGCGTTCTAAGATGAGTATTAAGGCAAAGCCAATAATTGCTGCGATAATCGCATTCATTACTAGCGCGTCTCCGTCAAAGGAATTAGGAAGTATACTTCGTTCAAGAAGTGGCACCTCTTCTCCATGTCTATCAATACGAGTGGACAAAATTTCTTTCCATGGCCAGATTTTATTGAGAGACCCAATCATAAAGCCTGTCAATACTGCTAAAGTGAGTTCTTTTTTATGTGTAAACATCCACTTTAAGCCTTTAGAGAATAATTTTAAGCCGATGACACATCCAATGATGAATAAAAGGACTTTCAAAAAGCTTGTTTTAACCAGTCCCCAATCGCCAGCACTGATCCCTGAAATAAAGTCGTTGAGTGTGCCTAAAATCAATTCATACGATCCTAGAAGAACAAGGATAAAGGAGCCAGATACTCCTGGAAGAATCATAGCAATGATGGCAATAAAACCAGATAACATAAAATAATACCAGACGTCTGGAGCAGTGCCTGGAATTGCGACAGTAATATAATAAGCAATAACGACACCAATGATTACTGCAAGGATTACAGCCAAAGTCCATTTTTTAATTTGCTTTCCTATAAATAGAATACTTGCGAGTACTAATCCGAAAAAGAAGGACCACACAACGATGGGATGATTATCTAATAAATATTTAATGAGTTGAGCCAATGAAAGAATACTAATAAACACCCCGAGAAAAAGACTTACTAAAAATCCGAGGTTATAATGTGCAAACATGGTCTTAAAACCTTCCTTTTTCCACATTTTAAAAATGCCAAAATCTATGCGATCGATAGTTGTAATTAACTCTTCATAGATTCCTGCAACAAAAGCAATAGTCCCGCCAGATACACCAGGAACTACATCTGCAGCACCCATGGCCATCCCTTTAAGTGTAATGATAACATAGGAAATTAAGTTACGATGCATAAAGAAGTGGATTAGGTTGTCGCTAAAATACTCGCTTTCACTAAAACGACCTACAAACTAAGAGGAGTTTTTTATGAAGGACTATAGAAAAAGTTAAAAGCCAACAAACCAGAATATTCAAGACTCACATTCAATATATTTTAAGTATTTTAGGCCATTATCTAAACGAATAGTATGAAATATATTTTGTTGGTAGCATTCTGTCTATCATTTATTGGTTGTAAAGAAGCAAAGAAAACGATCACTGAACCTGCTAAGCCAGAATTTATTGATCTAACCACTTTGGAAGGTGATGGTGATAAAAAGTTATCAAAATATTTAAAAACAATTTCTGAGGAGGAACTAACAGAAATGCTCTATGCTTTTGCAAGTGATGATATGGAAGGTAGAAATACTGGAGATGCCGGACAAAAGAAAGCTGCGGCTTATCTAAAAGATTACTACAAAGAACAGAACATAGTTTCTGGAACCAAAGACGGTAACTATTACCAAATTGTTCCGGAATCTTTTTTTAGAAAAAACAGCGGACTTAAAGCATCTGAAAATGTGTTGGCATTTATTGAGGGTTCAGAAAAGCCCGAAGAAGTGTTAGTAATTTCTGCTCACTTAGACCATGTTGGGATCGACCAAAATGGAAACATCTTTAATGGTGCCGATGATGATGGTTCTGGGACGGTTGCGATTCTTGAAATCGCAGAAGCTTTCAACCAAGCTAAGGAAGATGGTGTAGGACCAAAACGTTCTATTTTATTCCTCCACGTTACTGGAGAAGAAAAAGGATTATATGGTTCAAAATTCTACACTGAAAATCCTGTCTATCCACTTGCAAATACTATTGCCAATTTAAACATCGATATGATTGGACGTAATGATAAGGACCATATGACCGACAATAATTATGTCTACCTCATCGGGTCTCAAATGTTAAGTCAAGAATTACACGATGTATCAGCTGCTATAAATAAGAAGTATTTCAATATGAATTTAGATTATCGTTTTGATGCTCCTAATGACCCAAATCGTTTCTATTACCGCTCAGATCACTACAACTTTGCAAAAAACAAAGTCCCTGTAATCTTTTACTTTAATGGAGTGCATGATGACTATCACCGTATATCTGATACGCCAGACAAAATCAATTACCCTTTATTAACGGAGCGAACTCAATTAATTTTTGCGACAGCTTGGGAACTCGCTAATCGCCAGAACAGACCTGCCTTAACTCCTGCTACAGAATAGTTTAGTATTGATAAAAAGAAATCACAAAAGCGATGGACAAAAAATCTATCGCTTTTTTTTTACAAAAGGGTTGGTCAAGTATAATGAATGATTATCTTTGCATTCGCTAAGCAAAATGGTGGTTGTAGCTCAGTTGGTTAGAGCACTGGTTTGTGGTACCAGGGGTCGCGGGTTCGAATCCCGTCTTCCACCCATAGCAAAAGCCTCATCGAAAGATGAGGCTTTTTTTTGTTTATGAATCCTGCGGATTGCTTTAGGCTTAAAGTAATAGGCTGTATGCCCTATGCCGTATGGTTTTCTTTATATTACGTAATCCTAGAATTGGGTGTTTGGAGTTCTGTGTTTCAGTATTTCTATTAACTCCACTCGTCCTTCAAAAATCTGCAATCGTATAAGGTCAACCTCCAACTCATTTCCATCAAGCCTACAGCATACAGCATATAGCATATAGCAAAAACGCCCCGCGTTTTATATAAGATCAAACAAGCTATCTACCGCTGCATATCTTTCAACTGTAAACCCTTCTCCATGGTCTGTTCCAATCAATCTTCCTAGATCACGGGCTCTGTAATTGATACTATCACGAAAAGTCGTACTTGATATTGGTGTTTCTTCATCCTTTGAACTCGGATCAAAAAATTGCGAACTATAGGCAAAAACCGCTTCGCATTTCTTATCGATAAAGCCAGAAACATCTACCACCACATCTGGTTCAATATTTTGCCATTGGATATAATGATACACATGTTTGGGGCGCCATTTCTCCTGAGACTTCCCTCCTCTGGTTGTCGCAATTTTTACGAGTCCGCTCAAAAAACAAGCATCACTAGCAAGCTTACTTCCCTTGCCGTGATCAATATGCCTATCGGTAATAGCGTTGCATAAGACCATATCCGGCTGATATGCTCGTATAACTTCTATTATCTTATAAAGACTGCCTTTGTTATTTTCAAAAAAACCATCAGGGAGGGCGATATTTTCACGGACCTCAACTCCTAGGATTTTAGCAGCATCGGCGGCTTCTTGATCGCGAATTTTTGCGGAACCTCGGGTTCCTAGTTCGCCTCTTGTTAAATCTAAGATCCCAACCTTTTTTCCGTTTGCAATTTCTTTAGCCAAGGTTGCACCGCAACCTAATTCTACATCATCAGGGTGTGCACCTATGGCAAGTATATCTAATTTCATATCGTAATTTAAATGAATAAAAGTCTATTGAATTATTGTGCAGTAACTGCAGCCGATTTCTGCACTGCTTTCAAGGCTTGCTTTATATCGGCGATGAGATCCTTTTTATCTTCAATACCTACGGAAAAACGAATAAGACCTTCAGCGATGCCTTGGTTTTTACGTTCTTCCTCACCTAATAGGAAGTGAGAAGTTTGCGCTGGAGAGAGCATAGTACTCTCTACTCCTGCCAAGCTCATTGAAGGCTTGATAAGTTTCAAGGCCTTTTGGAATGCTTCAGGGTCAATATGCGACGCCAATTCAAAAGACATCATCCCGCCATAGCCTTTCATTTGAGCTTGTGCCAACAAATGATCAGGGTGAGACTCTAATCCTGGGTAATATACTTTGGCAATTGCTTCATTTTTATCCAGCCATTTTGCCATTTTCTTTGCGTTTTTATTTTGCGCTTTCACTCTGAGAGCCATCGTCTTCATACTGCGTTCCAGCATCCAAACCGTCATATCACTTAGACTACCTCCCAAATTCTTTGCGAGGTTCCATATTTGTAAAATATGTTCTGCACTTGCCGCAACGGCTCCAGCACATATATCACTGTGTCCACCCATATACTTGGTAGCACTATGTATAACAATATCTACCTCAAACTTCAAAGGATTCTGATTAATAGGAGACGCAAATGTATTGTCAATCATGGTCACAATGCCATTGGCCTTTGCCAAATCAGTTACCATTTGCATATCTGTAATGGTCATAAGCGGATTTGACGGCGTCTCAATATAGATGACTTTGGTGTTGGGAGTGATCGCTTTCGCGAAAGCGTCCTTCTCCAATCCATCTGTAAACGTATAATCAATCCCGTATTTTTCAAACTCTTCTACCACCAAATTGTAGGTGCCACCATAGAGGGATTTTTGCAAAACAATATGATCTCCCGAATTTAGAAATGCAAGTAGCGTTGTACTTACAGCAGCCATACCACTTCCAAAAATCAATGCCTCTTCAGCGCCTTCTAAAGCCGCAATCTTTTTACAAAGACCTTCTTGATTAGGCGTATTGAAATAGCGAGGATATCGCTTTACATCAACATCCATAAAGGCATAAGAGGACGAAAGATAAATAGGTGACACAGCTCCTTTAAACTGCTCATCTTTCACTTCACCTATATGTGTACAAATGGTATTTATTCCTGGGCTTTTTGCTTCCATGTATAGTGTTCTTTAAGTTGTTTAAAAATACAAAAACAATAAGTAGATAGGTATTAAAATAAGAAAATCATGCATTTTCCTATTTTAAGAAAAGACAGTATTTTCTGTCGATAAAGGAGCAATTTTATTGAAGATAAGTAACTACCTTTAGTTTTCATGAAGCTTATTACCAACATCCACCAACTCCTTGTTACTGGGACTTTTGAAAAAGCCGTCGCTGGAAAAGCGATGCGCCAACTACCATATATTGAGAATGCCTTTCTCTTAATTGACGATGATCGCATCTATGACTTTGGAAAAATGGACGAAATGAGTCCTATTGCCGTAGATGAAGTAATTGATGCAACTGGACAAATAATCCTGCCTATGTGGTGTGATTCGCATACCCATTTGGTATATGCCGCAGGGCGTGAAGATGAATTTGTAGATCGCATCAATGGAAGGTCTTATGAAGAAATTGCACAGCGTGGGGGTGGAATATTAAATAGCGCAAAGCGATTGAGGGAAATGGATGCTGAGGCCTTATACGATGATGCCGCTCAACGTCTCCAACAGCTTATTGAATTAGGAACAGGAGCTATTGAAATTAAGTCAGGATATGGATTAACTGTTGCTTCAGAACAAAAGATGCTCGAAGTAATAGCGCGTTTAAAGCAACAATTTGACATCCCAATCAAGGCAACCTTGCTCGCTGCTCATGCAATCCCATTAGAATATAAAGACAACCGAGAGGGTTATATCCAACTGATCGTTGAGGAAATGATTCCCGCCTTCGCGAAAGCCGAATTATGTGATTTTATTGACATATTCTGTGAGTCCGGCTATTTTACTGTCGACGAACTAAATACAATCTTAAGCGCAGGAAAAAAACACGGACTTCAACCAAAAGTTCACGTGAATCAATTCAATGCCATAGGCGGAGTTGCGGCAGCAGTTGCACATGATGCCTTGAGTGTTGATCACTTAGAAGAAATTACCGAAGAAGATATAACCGCATTGAAATCTGGAACAACGATCCCGGTGGCTCTGCCCGGCTGTTCTTTCTTTCTCAATATCCCCTATACTTCAGCCCGCCGTCTTATTGATGCTGGGTTGCCACTCGCCGTCGCTTCCGATTATAATCCGGGATCGGCGCCTAGTGGGAATATGAATTTTATTGTATCTCAAGCTTGTATTAATCTCAAAATGACCCCAGAAGAAGCTATTATCGCAGCCACCATTAATGGCGCTTTTGCCATGGATATTGCTTCAGAAACTGGGAGTATCACCAAAAATAAAAAAGCCAATCTCATTATGACCAAACCCCTTAAATCATTCAATGCAATCCCCTATCGTTTTGGACAGCATCAAATAGACCGTATTATTGTTAACGGTGAATTTATTTAAGCATGCTTCCCAATTTTAGAATTTCAGAAGAAGGAAGCGTTTCAGATCGCTTTCGCAAAAAAGGCATAGATACCTTTCATGACGCAGTGCGTTATATTCATAACCTTCCCTATGGAAGAAACAGAAGCCCTGAAAAACCCTTTACTATAATAATTGAAGGCAAAGGGACCTGTACCACAAAGCACGCATGTCTCAAACTGCTGGCTGAAGAAAACAATATTAATAGCATCGAATTCCACATGTCCATTTACACTATGAATAGCGTCAACACCCCTGCCGTAAAAGCTGTATTGGATCGTTACAAACTAGAATATATTCTTGAAGCGCATACCTATTTATGCTATGCAGGTAATCGTTTTGATTTTACTCATCCGGGACTGAATAAAAAACTCTGGGAAAATGACATCTTAATTGAAGTTGCCATTGATGCAGATCAAATTGGTGACTGGAAAAGAGAATATCATAAATCAGTGCTCATCGATTGGATTAAACGCGACAAGATTCCTTATACCTTAGATGAAATTTGGACGATACGCGAAGAGTGCATTAAAGCCATGGGCTGATTAATTCGTAAAATCACGAATGAAAATCAGCAAAATTTGCGATATTTAAGCTAGTTATTGATTGACTCAATTTCCTAATCTATGATTCATTTTCGATTTGTTTCAGAAGCCGACATAGCCAAGCGGTTATCGCCACGTGATGGGGAAACCAAAATGGGCGAAACCCTTCACTATGTATCCAGCCTTGATGCCATTGCAAACAGTAAGGCAAAATTTGTTGTTTTTGGAATTGAAGAAGATATAGGTGTTCGCGCCAACTATGGTAAAAAAGGAGCCGCAAGGGCATGGGATGCATTTTTAAATGCCTTCATACAGGTCCAAGCAAATGTTCATAATCAATCGAAGGTCTTAGTTCTAGGACACATTAAGGTAGTTCCTCACACCTCTATTAATACAGAGACTCCCAAAACAGAGTTGGGAGATATGGTGGCCCGCATTGACAAGATGGTGGCGCAAGTGGTTAAGACAATTGTCGCCGCTGGAAAATTTCCCATTATTATCGGCGGAGGTCATAACAATGCTTTTGGCAACCTTAAAGGAGCCTCACTTGCATTAGGTAAGGCAATCAATGCTTTAAACATCGATGCTCACTCCGATTTACGCGCTACAGATTATCGGCATAGTGGCAATGGTTTTAGATATGCCATGGAAGCTGAGGATGGTCCATTTTTAGATACATATTCCATTTTTGGACTCCACAAGAATTATACTCCCTCTTATATATTTGAGTGGATGAATGCGCGAAAACCTAAGGTAGCGTATCGTTTTTTCGAAGAAATGATGCCTATTGAGCAAACATTAGAAAGTTTTAAATCCATAGTTAAGACTGTCAACAATGGTCCTTTTGGACTCGAACTTGACTGTGATGCTATTATTAATTTTCCTAGTAGTGCCCAAACCCCTAGCGGTTTTGATATGAATACTACCAGAAGCTTGGTGCAAATGGCGGGAAGAGAGAAACAATGTTGCTACTTCCATATTTGTGAAGCAGCTCCTACAAAGAAAAACGCTGGCCAAGTGGGCAAAGCCCTTAGTTATTTTATCACTGACTTTATGAGAGCCTATGATACAGATTAGACCCTATAAAAATACGGATGCTGCTGTTTTTAAAGCCTTGAATATCGCCTGGCTAGAAAAATACTTTTATGTCGAAGACTATGACAAAGAAGTCCTGAGCAATCCAGATACTTATATTCTCAATAAAGATGGATTTATTTTTATGGTCACTGAAGAAAATCTGCCTATTGGAACCATGTCTTTGATGAAACATGAAGAAGGTGTTTATGAATTCACAAAAATGGCTGTTGATCCAAATTTTCAAGGCCGTGGTATTGGGAAAGAAATGATGTTGTATTGTATCGCTTTCGCGAAAGCGCAACAATTCAAAAAAGTGATTTTGTACTCCAATACGCTTTTAGAAAACGCGATCCATATCTATCGAAAATATGGCTTTGTTGAAATACCTATAGAACAAGATGTTGCATATGAAAGATGCAATATAAAAATGGAACATACTTTAGACTAAAATCTTATGAAAAAATTAGCCTTTTACGCACTCTTAGGTGCTTTTACAATATTGAGTTGTAAACAAGAAACCAAGCAAGAAGCACAAACAGACTCAGAAGTCGAGACGGTTGCGCCAGAAATTGTAACAGATTTCGAAATCATTCCAATTGCACATGGAACGGCAGTCTTAAAATGGAAAGGCACCACTATCTATGTCGATCCTGTAGGCGGGGCTCAGGCGTTTGCCGGGCAGCCTGATCCAGATGTAATCCTTATCACAGATATTCATGGTGATCATCTCAATGTAGAAACTCTGGAAGGATTGAATACTTCCAAAGCAAAAATTATGGTCCCACAAGCTGTCGCCGATAAATTGCCAGATACTTTCAAATCAAGCCTTGTTATTGTCAATAATGGAGAAATAAAAGAGCAGTTGGGCTTTCAGATAGAAGCCATTCCTATGTATAATTTAAGAGAAGAAGCTTTGAAGTTTCACACCAAAGGCCGAGGAAATGGTTATGTAATTGAAAAAGAAGGGAAACGCGTTTATTTTTCTGGAGATACAGAAGACATCCCTGAAATGCGCGCTTTGAAAAATATTGATATCGCCTTTGTTTGCATGAATCTTCCCTATACCATGACTGAAGCTAAAGCTGCTGAAGCAGTACTTGCCTTTAAACCTAAAACCGTTCTTCCCTATCATTATAGAGGCACAGATGGCTTAAGTGATGTATTTGCGTTTAAAACAGCAGTAACAAATGGTGATAATAATATTAATGTATTATTGATGGATTGGTACCCTGAAGATTAATTTAATTCAAGGATAATTATTCAAAATTCAAGGCCCAAGATTCAAGATTCAAGATTCAAGATTTCAAGACTAAACTACTTTTCGATTTCAGTTTCGTTTTCAGTTTCGTTTTCGTTTTCGACTTCGACTTCGATTTCGATTTCGATTTCGATTTAAAAAAGAAGCCCCACACTCGACTTGTATCGATTGCGGGGCTTCAACCTACTTAACTTACTTAACTAACTTAACTAATCTTCTACTTCAGTGTAAATGAAGTCTGAGCAATGAGCATTTCTCCGTCAAAAACATTGACATTGTAAACACCTGCCTCAAATTCTTCTCCTCTAGGAGCTATATTTTCACATATATCTAAGGCTTGATTTTCATAATAGAACTTTGAAATGGCGCTATACGTTAGCTGACCTTTTTCATATTCAATGGTTTTATTAGCTCCTAAGATATTTTTCTTTGGATCTATCACCTGTACATATAATAAACGATCTCCTGCTTCGGCTAAGCGATTTTGAGGTACCGTATAACAAGCTCTCACTTTATCTACACGACGTGCTCTATCATTTTCAACAAGTTTCCCAGATGAACGCTCAATTACACCAACAGCTATTAATTTATTTGCTGCTAAGGCAGATCCTAAACTTACACGTTCAGCTAGTTTATCATTTTCAATGGTTAAACTATCACCAACACCCCGTTGAACCTCAAGCTCGTAGCTCGTACTATCTACACGCATAGCTAATAATTGATTACTACCTCGTAGACTATCATTCTGAGTAAATAGGAAATCTCGCTCTTTACGAAGTTTAAAAACTTCAGTACGATATTTTCCTAAACTTGCGATTGTCGCGTCCTTAGATCCAATTTCACTAATCAGTTGTTGGATTCTATCACGGGCCTCATTCAGGTCTGAATCTTTTAAGTTATTTTCTTCAATCACTACATCGTACTTGTCTACCATTTCTTTTAAATCAGACAGTACTACATTCTTTTCCTGTGTCAATTGTGACTTCGTATCTTTTTCTTGATTATACAACTTTACGGCAAAGGCTCCAGCTACTACTAATAGTACAGCAAGAATTCCAGTAATTATTTTAATTCCGTTGTTATTATTACTCTCGTTTTCCATGTTTATTTAGAATTGTTTAATGGTTATACGTCTAACGTTAGATATTGGACTTTGGTGTATTGAATTTAATGAAAGCATTAACATTTAAAAAACAATTAACACCATCTTGTAAATTATGGTAAAAAAATGTGGAAACAAAAAAAGCGACGCAGAGACTGCATCGCTTTTTTTATTCTTAGCAATTTTTATCTCGAGTAATTCGGAGATTCTTTTGTTATGGTGACATCATGAGGGTGACTCTCGTTGATTCCACTAGCTGTAATCTTAACAAAACGTCCAGTTTCTTTTAAGGTTTCAATATCTTTAGAACCACAGTATCCCATTCCGGCTCTTAGGCCTCCTACAAATTGGTGGATACTTTCATTGAGCTCACCTTTATAAGGTACTCTCCCCACAATTCCTTCAGGAACTAATTTTTTAATATCGTCTTCCACATCTTGGAAGTAGCGATCTTTTGATCCTTGTTTCATTGCTTCTACAGAACCCATTCCTCTATATGACTTGAATTTTCGTCCTTCATATATGATGGTTTCTCCTGGGGATTCAACGGTACCAGCAAGCAAAGAACCCAGCATGACACAATCGGCGCCAGCTGCAATTGCTTTAGGAATATCTCCAGTATAGCGAATTCCACCATCTGCAATTACTGGCACTCCAGATCCTTTGATAGCCGCGGCACATTCTAGAACTGCAGAGAACTGCGGAAATCCAACTCCTGCAACAACACGAGTGGTACAAATAGATCCGGGTCCTATACCTACTTTAACTGCATCAGCTCCAGCTTCCACCAAGTATTTGGCAGCTGCTCCAGTCGCAATATTACCAACCACACAATCCAAATCAGGATGAGCAGCTTTCACTAATTTTAATATGTCTACAACTCCTTTAGTATGTCCATGCGCAGTATCAATTACAATTGCATCCACTCCTGACTTTACTAAGGCACCAGCACGTTCAACAGCATCACCAGTCACCCCAATGGCAGCTGCTACTCTTAAACGACCATAAATGTCCTTATTGGCGTTTGGTTTTAAGGTAAGTTTTGTAATATCTCTAAATGTAATTAAGCCAACTAATGTATTATCGGCAGTAACTACAGGAAGTTTTTCAATTTTATGATCTTGGAGAATAGCTTCAGCTTGTTGTAAAGAAGTTCCTTCGGCTGCGGTTACTAAATTCTCAGAAGTCATTACTTCGCTCACTGGACGTTTTAGATTTTTCTCAAAACGCAAATCACGGTTAGTTACTATTCCTATTAATTTTCCATCTGCATCTACAATTGGAATACCGCCAATACTATGTTCGCGCATTGCATTCTTCGCATCACTTACCAAAGAATTTAAAGGCAAGGTTACGGGATCTATGATCATTCCACTTTCGGCACGTTTCACTTTGCGCACTTTCATGGCTTGCTCTTCGATACTCATGTTTTTATGCAGCACACCAATTCCACCTTCTTGTGCCATAGCAATAGCCATCCTGCTTTCAGTTACAGTATCCATAGCCGCAGAAACGATAGGAACATTCAATGTAATATTTCGTGTGAATTTTGTGGCGATACTTACTTCTCGAGGTAGTATTTCTGAGAAGGCTGGAACAAGAAGTACGTCATCATATGTGAGACCTTCTCCTAAAATTTTGTTTTCGTGTGCAGTCATAGCAATTAAAGTTGTTGTTACAGTTTTACCTCCAGAGAGGCAATCTTGCGAGGGAGCTAAAACACTCTTGGCGAGGTAACAATTAATTGCGTGCAAAGATACGGCTAAAAAGATAAAGTTTGATTGCTTTTCATTTTATGTAATCCAAAAAATACTTTGTGCCGTATATAAAACAATACTCACCTAGACGCAGAATGAAAATTTTGCGTCTTATGCTTTTAAATAATAGTAAAACTAAAACATGATTATGAAAAAAGGTTTATTAATAACCAGTATTGCAATGACAGTCGTACTGACCTCATGTGTTTCAAAAAAGAAATTTGTAGCGCTACAGTCACAACATGACAATACTAGAGTGCAACTTACCAAAACACAGATAGAAAAGGAAGAAATTGAAAAGAAGTACGCTGCTATTGAAGCACGTGTTGTTGAATACAATTCTAAAATTAACTCTTTAAGAGATATCAATACGGCCGTAACTGCCGAAAACGATAATAAGTACGATATCTCTCAGGGTGGTACCATAATTTCCAAAACCACTAAAGAAAGATTGAATACCACCCTTAAAAATGTAAATCCATCAGAGCTTGCTAATGCTAGAACCTTAGAAGATAGTATGAATGTCGCTATCTCTCACAATCTAAAGAAAGATCTGGATGATAGCTTTGCAAATGATGATATCGATATCAACATCGATGAAACAGTTGTAATGATTACAATCTCTGATAAGCTCTTATTTAAATCCGGAAGCTACCGTGTGAATTCAGCAGCAAATGATTTGTTACAACGTCTCGCCGGTGTGGTAAATTCTGAGCCGGCTATAGAAATTATGGTAGAGGGACACACAGATAACCAAACGGTAAAACAAGGTGCTTCTGTAAGAGATAATTGGGAATTGAGTGTACAACGTTCTACTGCGATCGTACGTGCTTTACAAAATAAATACAATGTCGATCCAGCCAAAATGATTGCTGCAGGTAGAAGTAGTTTTCACCCTTTGGTGATGAATGACGACAAAGATAGTCGCGCGATTAACCGTCGTACGCGTATTATTATATTACCAAACTTAGACAAATTCCTATCTATGATTGGTTCAAACTAAGAACCTCTTTTTTTTTCCCCGAGTTGAACCACTTATGTTTTAGGATGTAAGTGGTTTTTTTGTGAGTTGGTGTAACACCAAAATAGCGCCCAATGCAAAACTGAAAGTCATTAATATACCAGAAATCATTACGATATATTTCATCCATAACATACCGCTCCACAACATATAAATACCTCCAAAAGTTACTAAGACCGAGATAAAAGGCTCAATCATCAAAAAGTACTTAAGGCGTTTAGGTAATGAAGTAAGGGCAATTAAACCGCCCAAGAGAAAAAATATAAAGGACATCGATAAAATGTGGGTATGGATAATAGTAAGCATTTCGCGTGCTCCCTTTTCAAACTTCATAACATCAGTCACCTCAGAATCCTCATTCCCCAGATAATTCTCTTCTATTCCATCTGGTGTGTGCGTCTCCGTATTCTGAACAAATAGAAGTCCCGTAAAATATCCAACACTCAACACTATGACAAATGCCGCTATAAATACCTTAACTTCTTTAGGAAAGCTGTGAATACGTCCGTGAAACTGCATTAGATCGCTTTTCGTTCTTGTAGAATACCAATACTCTTTAAGACATCGTTCACTGCATTTGTCATAGAGCGAACAGAAATCGTAGCACCACTAATTGCGCTAATATTTTTTGTAGGTATTAAAGTTTCAGATGCTGATGATGTTCCAATAAATTGCTTTAACCACCGCTTACTCCCAATTTCTCCTCCGTATTCTTCACGATAGATGAGTACTTTACTTTTCATCACAACAAAATCTTTGTCAAACAAAATAAGATAATCAAAGGTCGCCGTTTTACTCGGCGCATTGCCTATATACACATAACCCATAAGCGCATTTTTATTCTTAACTGCAAATAAGTTTTCTGTAAATTCAGCAGGAAGTTCATCAGTAATTGATGAGTCTATAACAAGCAGCTCCTTTGAAAATGCTTCAGATTCAAAATAGGTGCTGATCACTTTGTCTACTTTCTTTTCTAACTTTTTGGGTATCGTAAAACCAAAAAGCAATAGACTTAAAACAACGAGTAAAAGGGGCTTCAAATTCATAAAGCAAAATTACTTATTTATAATGGATTTAAATAAGGAATGAGGTAAAAAAATCAACTCAAATTAATTTAGGTCCTACTCTTTTTGAGATCTCCAGAATTTAAGTTTTGCTTTGATGCGTTTCTTTTGATAAAACTTTTCTTGAAAATCGGAAATAGCTTTCCACATAGCTTCAAAAACTAATCCTTCTGCTTCTCCACTTGCTTCAGCATATGCCTTAGCCATAATGCGTACATGGTCCTCATAACGAGATAAGCGCTCGAAATTTTTCATCCGGGTTTCAAAAGTCATATCCCCAAATGTCATTCTATTGAGATCGACTAAATAGAACTCATATCCATCTTCTTTAATTTTGATTAAGGTATTCCCCGGAGAATGGTCTAAAAAATGAATTCCCTTAGCGTGTAGTTGAAAGGTAAATTTCGCGAAAGCGGACAAAATCCCAACATCACCAACAAACTCAGAATCTCGAATCAGTTCGCGGTAGGTAAGATCGTAGTCTAAATGCTCGCTGATATAATAGCTGCGACCAAAAAACAGTCCACTCTTTTCTTCAAAATAAGCTACCGGATGTGGGGTGCCAATTTCATGTGACAGCAAGGTATTTGCATATTCAAAGGAACGCTGTGCCTTGGAAGCACGAAAAAACCGATAGACAATCTTATTAATCAGGTTAGGTCTCTTAAAAGACTTTACATTGATCTTTTGTCCCATGACATCAAAGAGTTTAATCGTATTTCTATCTCCATTGTCAAAAACCTCTCCTTGGGTATCAAACCCATGAATGATGTCGATGATACGCGCCGACATTTCTTTATATTTTTTTGAGAATACAGATTTCACGCTGCAAAACTACATTTTCTATTCATTCTAGCCCCACGCTTTTCCTATCTTTGTTTCAAATCCGTATAATGCAGCACGTTTTTCTTGAAAGTCATAATATAAAAAATCCCTTTTTTGGCTTTGGGCAATTTAATTACCATTTGATAAATGGTATATATCAAATAGCTCCAGAAGATTTTAAAATGTCCTTGCATGTGAAGGACACAAGTAAGTGGCAATCGAACTTTGGAGATTATTATAAACTCAAGAAATACTTTTCGGTTCGCCGCTATCCGCAAGCTAGATTGCGAAAACGCTATGACTTATGGCACGCCATGAATCAAAATACCAAGATCGAACCCTTTCACAACATTCCGTATTTATTGACTGTTCATAATATCACCTATATTAAGAATGAAGAGAATTTTATGGAGAAGAAGGTACATCAGCGATTTCAAGAGAAACTAAATCGATCTACTGCCATTACCTACATTTCTAATTACGCAAAAAAATCAACCCACGAATTTTTTGATGTACCAGATGTACCCGAACATATTATATATAACGGAAATCCTATAAAAGATATCCAATTGTCTAGTGTTTACAAACCAAGTTTTGTCCCTACTAGACCCTTTTTATTTTCCATTGGCGAATTTACTCAGCGTAAGAATTTTAAAACCTTGGTCGAAATGCTCCGCATGCTGCCTGAGTACGATCTTGTAATCGCTGGTAAAAATTCAACAAAAAACGCCGAAGATATTACAGCATTAATTCGTTCTTACAATCTTGAAAATAGAGTGAAATTACCAGGAAAAATCTCAGAACTAGACAAACAATGGTATCTACAAAATTGTCGTGCTTTTGTTTTTCCATCTTTACGAGAAGGTTTTGGCTTACCAGTAATAGAAGCCATGCGTTTTGGTAAACCCGTAATCACTTCAAATAATACCTCATTACCTGAAATAGGTGGAGACATTGCTTTTTATTGGGAACACTTTGATCCAGAATATATGGCGCAAATTGTCAATGAGAGTATCCATACTTTTGATACTAATTTGGAAGAAAACACTAGCAAGAGTATTACACATGCGCAATCTTTTAATTGGAAAAATGCCGCACAATCGTATATTGACGTTTATCGAAACATATTAAACCACTAATTCATGCCCCTAAAAAGCCTACAACGTAAATACCACAAAAAGAAAACCTTATTTAACACCTTACGTAGCCCTCAAGAAAATAAAGGAGTGGTTAACATTCACCGTTTGGATACACATAATGTCGGAGATTTTTATTGTGCCCCTCATCATTACTTTGACGAACTAACAAATAAGAGTTTGGATATTTTTGCCTACAAACGCGAAGACAAAACTATACGTGAGAATTTCGTTGAGCAAGTTTCGGGTAAAGGACTCATTATAGGTGGTGGCGGACTATTAAACCGCAATGGTTTTTCAAATCAGATGAATATGTTTGAAAAATTAGGTGACAAAGGAAAGAAGGTTGTTCTCTGGGGTGTTGGACATAATTCCAAAGAAAAAGAGACCTATGATAAGGTAAAAGAATACAATATAGATGTGAGTAATTTTGGACTTGTAGGTACTCGGGACAAATCAATGCCGGGGGAATACGTACCCTGTGTGAGTTGTTTACATCCTATTTTTGATAAAACCTATGATTCTACACAAGAAATTGGAGTGGTATTTCACAAAGACACTCTAAAGAAACCTAAAATTCTTTCTTTATTTGAGGACTATCCAACCAGCTCAAATACAACCGATTTACACGGACTCATAAATTTTATTGGTGCTTCAGAGAAAATTGTCACAGACAGTTATCACGTGATGTATTGGTCTATGTTAATGGGAAGAAAGGTGGTAGTAATACCTAATTCATCAAAGTTTTTTGATTTCCAGCACCGTCCTGTTTTTACTACTTTTGAAGATGCTTTGGGCGCTTTCGCGAAAGCGGAAACATACCCATCTCTCCTTGCCGAATGTCGGGAGATCAATCGTACCTTTGCAGCCAAAGCATTTGACTATTTAAATATTTAATATGAAAGAACTACACGATCCAGCACTAGAGACACTTAAGCGCGGCGGACTCATTTTATTTCCTACAGATACTGTTTGGGGAATAGGATGTGACGCTACCAATGCTGAAGCCGTAGAGCGCGTGTACGCCCTTAAAAAAAGAGCTAAAGACCAAGCAATGATATGCCTAGTGTCTGATTATAAAATGCTCAATATGTACGTTGAAGAGATTCCAGAAGTGGCTTATGATATTTTAAAGTACGCTGGAAAACCCACCACCTTAATATTGGACGATCCCATCCGCGTGGCAGAAAATGTAATTGCACCAGATAACTCCTTAGGTTTTCGTGTATGTCGAGAGCCATTTTGTAATTTTCTCGTAAAGAAATTCAAAAAACCTGTAGTAGCTACAAGTGCCAATGTGAGTGGAGAACCAACACCAATGCGTTTTAGTGAAATCAGCCAAGTAATCCTTGACGGTGTAGATCATATCGTTGATTTGGATAAAAAAATAAAATCAAAAAAACCGTCGGCTATAATTAAATTAGCCAAAGACGGGAAAGTAACAATTATTCGTGAGTAGCTGAAGAAGCTTTATCGCACTTCAGAAACCATCACAATGCAATCAAGCACCCACCGAGGTGCACAAGTCGGCGAGACTTCAAATTAGACTACCATGCCAAGTTATAGCAACGCCATATCTCACTCTATATTTAAAACTATTTCCCTAGCTGCAGATGCGCTCGGATTAGAAACCTATGTCATTGGCGGCTTCGTTCGTGATCATATGCTCGACCGTGGAGACGCTAAGGACATAGATATAGTCGCTATTGGTAGCGGAATTGAGCTTGCGCGAAAAGTGGCCCAGCTCCTACCTTCAAAACCTCAAGTGCAGGTTTTTAAAACCTATGGCACTGCCATGCTTAAGACAGGTGACATCGAAGTTGAATTTGTAGGGGCTCGTAAAGAATCCTATACGCAAGATAGCCGGAATCCCGTAGTTGAAAATGGGAATCTTACGGATGATCAAAATCGAAGAGATTTTACAATTAACGCTATGGCTATTTGTCTCAATGATGATAGATATGGAGAATTAATAGATCCTTTTAATGGGGTAAGTGACCTTGAAAGAGGTATTATTCGTACTCCACAAGATCCAGACATTACGTATAGTGATGATCCCTTGCGTATGATGCGTGCAATTCGTTTTGCTACCCAACTTGATTTTGTTATCGAAAGAGAATCTTTAGAAGCTATTAGTCGCAATGCAAAGCGTATTGAAATTATTACCAAAGAGCGCATAGTCGTAGAGCTTAATAAAATTTTACTCAGTCCCTTACCTTCCAAAGGATTTTTACTCCTTGAAAAAACGGGTCTCCTTCCCTATATGTTACCTGAGCTAGTAGCGCTGAAAGGTATAGACGAAGTAGAAGGGCAAAAACATAAAGACAATTTCTATCACACTCTCGAGGTCGTTGATAATATATCGGCCAATACTCAAGACTTGTGGCTCCGTTGGGCCGCCCTTTTACATGATATTGGAAAGGCTCCCACCAAGCGTTTTAGCAAAAAAGTAGGCTGGACCTTTCACGGCCATGAATTTGTGGGATCAAAAATGGTGTTTAAATTATTCAAACGCCTCAAAATGCCATTGAATGACAAAATGAAATTTGTCCAAAAAATGGTTTTGATGAGCAGTCGGCCTATTGTGATCTCCGAAGATCACGTTACTGATAGCGCAGTGCGCCGTCTGATTTTTGACGCTGGAGATTATATAGAAGATCTGATGACGCTCTGTGAAGCCGACATTACAACCAAGAATCCGAAACGCTTTAAAAAATACCATAGTAACTTCCAAGTGGTTCGTGAGAAAATGAAGGAAGTAGAAGAAAGAGATCATATACGTAATTTCCAACCCCCAGTAAGTGGTGAGGAAATAATAAGCACCTTTAACCTCAAGCCTTCTCGTGAAATTGGAATTCTAAAAGAAGCTATTAAAGAAGCTATACTTGAAGGAATCATCCCTAACGAACACGAAGCCGCGAGAGCATTTATGCTCGAAAAAGGAAAGGAAATGGGATTAACAGCAACTGTGAAGTAGTCTGTAATTCACAGGAAAAAGATTTAATTCAAAAAAGCTCGGAATCAATTCCGAGCTTTTTGTTTTTATAATACCAGTAATCCAAGATACCAAGTTACCAAGATACCAAAATACCAAAATACCAAGTTACCCTACTTACTACTTATGCGATCCATCACAGTAAGGTGGATTTTTCGTGAGTTTACACGTACATAAGAAGTAGGTTTTTGTTTCTTCAGCTTCAAATCGCAGGTTTGGGGTACTTTGAGCCTCATTGTGAGCGCCATTACAAAAGGGCTGATTTTCACTATGACCGCAAGTACACCAAGAATACTTTTTACCGGCTACTAAATCACATGCTATAGGCGCATCACCGCCACGTTTTTTATTGTCTTCCATAGTTCGAAGATAGGAAATAAGTGTTTTGGAATTAGTCTAAACTATTTTCTAAACCTTCCTTTTGTATAAACAAGTCAATGGTGTAATCAAGCAATGCAGCATCGCCACTAGGACCATGCCCCGGAATAACAATTTCCACCTCTGGAAAAAATTCTTTCACAGTGGTTACTGTTTGTGACCAAGTATCTAAATTGGCATCCTTGAGATTTCCTGTTTGACCTCCTAAAGGCTTAATCATACAACCACCAAAGAGCACATGCTCCTTTGAGATATAGGAAACAATATTATCTGATGCATGGGCTTCACCAAGGTATCTATTATCGATTACCGTAGTTTGTAAACGTATAATTTGACTATCCTTAAATGGATGAGAAATCGTTAATGAGTCTTTTTTGAGCAAATCGGCTGTCTTTGTAGAAGCGTAAGAAGGTATATTCGCTTTTGTAAATGCTCTTAAACCACCTGCCGCATCGGAGTGTGAGTGATTTACTACAACTCCTTTAATCTTCATTTTTAAATCATTTCTTACATAATCAATGAGTTGTTGTGATATAGAATCATTGAGAGGGGTATCAAAGATCATCGCCTCCCCCTCTTCTGTATAAATATAGCCATTACAAGAAATGAAATTTCCATCCTCTGTTTTAAGATAGGAAACATGCATATAACTGTGCTCTGATAGCTTTACAATCTCAAGGGGCTTGGTATAAGGTTTGGGTATAAAAGGTTCCTTTTCTAGGCAACTACTGAAGAGGAAGCTTGCAAGAGCGATAACAAAAAGGGGGTAGACTTGCCGACCGTTCATTATTTACGCTTATTTCTTTTATTGTAATTCTTATCTCCTCTGGTCTTAGGCTTTTTATACTTCAGAGCAATTTCACGCCTGTATTTACCGCCCTCATTCACTTTAGAGTTCAATTCTGATTTCTCATGAAATGCAGGACCTGGAGCATCTTCATCATTTTTATTCCACTTATGCGGATTAAAAATTTCCTTTGCTTCTGGGCGCTCATCTGGAGTAAGCTCTTTAGAGATCTCAATATCTTCTGGAAGTTTCTCTAAAGGAATTTTTATTCCCATCAAGTCTTCTAGAGCTTCAACAGCCTGAACCTCCATAGGCGTACTTAATACAAAGGCGACACCTTGACGTTCGGCACGGCCGGTTCGTCCAATACGGTGTAAGTAATTCTCTGGGTAGGTAGGTACATCGACATTAATCACATGGCTAATATCATCAATATCAAGTCCACGCGCCATTAAATCAGTAGCTACTAGAAGGCGAACTTTACCTTCAGCAAAACGACCAATACTATTTAGTCGGTAGTTTTGTGATTTATTAGAATGAATTACATCACTCTGATGCGGAAAGGCTTCTTCGAAAATCTTATATAGACGATCGGCCATTCGCTTATCTTTCGTAAAGAGAAGTACTTTTGGGAACTCTTTCGCGGAAGCGAGCAAATCTAAAAGAAAATTTACTTTTGTATAGAAATTAGGAGCCTCATAGCGTATTTGCTTAATATTATCTAATGGAGTTCCACTAGCGGCAACTGTAATTTTATCTGGTTTCTGAAAATAATCTGAAATCAATGCATCTACATCTTCTGTCATTGTTGCAGAAAACATAATATGTTGTCTACGCTTTGGGAGCATATCAAAAATATTCATCAACTGAGGACGGAACCCTAAGTCCAACATCACATCTACCTCGTCGATCACAATCTTTTGAATAGACTTCAATTGCAACACTCTGCTCACCGCGAGGTCATATAAACGACCTGGAGTCGCTACAATAATATCTTGTCCTGCAGCAACTAATTCTTTATGTCTATTGATATTCACACCACCATACACACCTGCAACGCGCACATCTATATAAGTAGATAATTTTTCAATTTCTTCAACCACCTGAACAACTAGTTCGCGAGTAGGTACCAATACTAATACTCTTGGAGTTTCTTGTTTGGAATAGACGAGGCTGCGCAATATAGGCAGCATATAGGCAAAGGTTTTACCTGTCCCTGTCTGAGCTACACCAACTACATCTTTACCAGACATAACTGGAGAAAAAGCCAACTCTTGTATAGCTGTAGGAGTTTCAAATCCTAAGTCGTCGAGGGCATTCCAGAGGAATTTATTGAGATTGAGGTCCTTAAATGTCATAATATCTATTGGACGGCAAAGCTAGGCAATTTTAACAAATTGACCCTCAAATACAACACTATCTATTTAAATAGACCCAACCTGTCATATCTGGGTACTCTGAAGTGTTTAGTTTTAGTACCCAAAAATAGGTGCCAGAAGGCAACTCATTACCTCCCAAGCCTTTGTTTGGAGTACCATCCCAGAAGGGGTCACTATTGTCTCCTTGATAGATAAGATTGCCTAATCTAGAATAAATAAAGAGCTTATAATCAAAAATATCTTTAATTCCAGTAATCTCAAAAGTGTCATTTACACCATCTCCATTGGGAGAAAACCCATCTGGCACGAATGGCGGACAGTTTTCTACTGCTATATTAAATTGAGCCAAGTCATAACAGGCGTCTGGATCTGACCGGTCAATTCTAATATATATGGTCTCTGGATTAGTTACATTCGTATAAGCAAAGGGATCTGAAAGTTCATTTTCTTGATTCAATGCATCTAAGGTATTTAGGTAATACCCTTCAACAAATTGATCCGAAGCAAGGCTCAAATCTTCAATATTCTCTGAAAGATCAAAAACAGCCATTTCAAAACCTTCATTACACTCAATAATCTCAGGCAAGTTTGTAATAGGTTGAATAGGTGTCACATTGAGCATAAAACTTCCTATATCACTACAGTCAGGCCGTAAAGGATTCTCTAAACGCACAAATATTTCCTGAGGTGTTCCAAGGTTAGCATATGTATCTGGATCTTGTATTGCGTTTGAATTAGTTTGTGCATCTGTAATGGATGTATGATAGGTCAACTCAAAATCTTGCTGCCCAGTAAATATCAGGCCTTCTTGACTTGTCAAATCAAATACAGATAAACCATCATTAGAGGCATCATCGCAGATAAAGAGATCTGTCAAGGCTGGCACCGTAGGTTGATCAAAAATTTCAATGTTAAAGGATGCTGTAGAAAAGCAATCATCATCTGTATCTTGGATGATACGCAAGAATATCGTTTCAGGGTTACTTATATTAGTATAAGCCGAGGGGGTCACAATTGCGTTATCTCCTGTATTTGCATCCGCCTGACTTGTATGAAAAGTTACCACTACTCCAGTTTGAGAACCTGTCGCTAAAGCTTCATTGTTTGAAAAATCAAATACATCAAAGCCATCGTTTGACGGGTCATCACAAACAATTAAATCTTCTGGCGGACTCTCGACAACAGCAATATCATCTATGGAAATCTCAAAAGTTTCTGTATCAAAACAAACGGTATCTCTTGGGTTATTTAAGCGTACATAGATTGTTTCAGGATTTGAAACATTTTCATAATTCGAAGGATTAGCAATCCCATTAATTCCCTGATTGGCGTCGTCTTGACTCGTATGAAAACTTATATCCATTCCTGTTTGAGTCCCTAAAATGACTCCATTTTGAAAGGTCAAATTAAAAATCTCAACCTCATCATTGCTTATATCATCACAAACCTCAAGGTTTTCAAGAGCCGCAATAAGTGGTAGTGGAGTCACTTCAATGCTAAAACTGACGATACTAAAACAAGTCGGATCTTCGTCTAATTCTAATCGAATGAAAATGAGTTCTGGATTGGAAGTATTGGTGTAAGATGTTGGATTAGGGATCGGGTTACTGTCATTTTCAGCATCGGTTTGACTTAGGTGATAGCTTACTGTTATTCCAGTTTGGCTTCCAAGGGCTGCATCACCATTAATTGTAAGATCAAAAAATGCTTCCCCGTCATTGGTCAAATCATCACAAACGATAAAATCAATAGGTTGTGTCTCTATATCAATGGCATTGAGATTAACATCTATAGGATCTGACTCATTATTGCTCTCATCAAGCTCATTTACGACACCGGTTCCATTCCCTATATCATCTACAACCGCAATCAATTGAAAATCATCAGGTATAGAAGATGAAATGTTTACGGTGGCTGTTCCTGAGAGCGAACCATTAATTTCAATTTCTGCAGCTGTCGAAGTCGTTCCCATGAGGCTGCCATCAACATAAAAAGCTATTGGGGTTGCCGCTGGTAAAGGTTCTGTTCCTTCATTAGTTACTGTATAAGACACTTCTACGGCCCTGCTTTGACATTCAGTCTCAACACTATCCAAGGCTATTAATGCATCCGGTAAGGTAGAATTCAAGACGGTTATGATATTATTGACCATCACAAAATCTTGCCCTGAGGTGAGCATAATGGTCGCCGAGGTATCTCCAATACTAATATTATTCTCAATATTGTAGAAATCAATATCCATGTTATACAGGTCGCTAGCACCTGTAAAACTATTGGTGCCATTAAACTGATTATCTGCTGGATTTAATGGAGGATTACTTAATACACTCCCATTGATAGTTAAAGTTTCCTGTACAGCAATCCCTGCATCACCCTCCCAAGCAACAAAACCTATTTTGGCATTCTCGTTATCAATGACATTGAGGTTCTCTAATTCTATCGTTAAGTCAAATTGTAATTGTGATACCGATTGTAAACCATCAAAAACATTGATTTGGTTTAAAGGCAAGTCTGGATCTTCATAAATCACAGTAATCGCCCAACCGGCAAAATTGGTGCCAGTAGGACAAAAAGGTGCTATTACCGAGGTTAAATCGAGTTCGCCAAGGGTATAAATCCCAGATCCCGTATTCTGAACGATAGTAGTGACATCTACAAATGCCGCAAAAAACACTCGGCTATCATCTATTTGGTCAGCAAATTCACGTTCGGCGGTAAGTGGATTTCCGTTTAATAAAACGTTGAAATCCCCTGTGCCAGAACCTGCCCAGTATAAATAGGCAGCAATAACTGTTTGATCACTTTCAAGGGTAAGAGTAGCGCTACTTTCAGTTAATATGGTACAAGCTCCTCCTGCCCCATTCTCTTCTGTATTCATTGTGTTACCAATCGCGGTATAGTCATATTGACCACTAAAAATAGCCAGTTGTTCAATATCTTGAGCAAAGGCAACTTCACCTACTAAAAAGGAGATAAGAATAAGAAAGTACTTTTTTATCACGGACTTACAGTTTATGTTATAAATGTAAGACTTCTTTTGGATAGAAAGGTTGCGCTTTCGCGAAAGCGTAATTTTTACAACAAGCTTAGCTCATACTTTTAAAGATCACGACGCTTCAATAAAACATAAGACCAATAGATAAAAAGAAAGGTCCATACAGTAACTATGAGCATTTCATACCAATGTACCGCATAATCAAAATTTACCTCTGTCTGCAACTGGTTTGCAGCCGACTGAATTAATTCTAAGCGTGTGAATGGCTGATTGATAAGATTCTGCATCGATCCCAAAGGAAGAAAATCCCAAACTGCCCAACCAAAATCTCTTCCAAAAGCCCATGATAATAGTCCAAGAATTACCCATTCTAATATCCACCAGAAAAGTAAGAAACCTAAGGCAAAAGCAGAACGCTTGATAAATACTCCTAGGAATAAACAAAAAGAGAAAAAGCCCACTAATTTCAAAAAGAATCCCAATAAGAACTCCAGGTCAGAAAATATGATGGACATTTCATTATAATCAGAAAAAGAAAGCCCTAAAATCATGTTCATGATAAACAAGAATACAGTTGAAATAGCTGAAAACACAACAACTGTTAAAAATTTAGATAATATAAATTCCTTCTTACTCAAGCCATCAATTAGATTTTGCTTGAGGGTACGATTACTATATTCATTGGCCGTCATAGAGACAATGACTACTGCTAAAAAGAACTTTAATATCGCAGCAAACCATGCATTAAAATGCCAAATAAATGGAAAGTTGAAAATGCCCAAATCTGCTACTCGTATATGAGCTCCAGCAAAATTAAATTCGATGGAAGAAATGAGAGCGATAAAGGTAATGAGTATAAAATAGCCGTAGATTAATACTTTGGCCGTTTTGTTATGCTTTAATTTATGATATTCTATAGTGAGGAGTCGTAACATGATGGGTCTAGTTTAGGTTGTTAGTGAGTTCAAGGAATTGTTCTTCTAGGCTTTCCTTACGCTTTACAAGATGTGTAAGCACAATACCTTTTGCAAAGAGCTGAGTGTTCAAATCTACAGCACTCATAGGCTCAGACAAAAATCCGGTTAAGAGTTCGCCCTCCACCTTTACTTCCCCAAAAGAAGAATGACTTTCCAAGAAATCCTTTAGCTGCAATAAATTTTCAGTCTTCAACTCAAAGAAGCCATGACTAGCATTCATTTGATCTACCCGTCCTGAGTATAACTTTACTCCTTTTCGTAAAATCACAACATGACTACATACTTTCTCCACCTCATCTAGTAAGTGAGATGCCAATAATATGGTCGTTCCGTCTATAGCGATCTTTTTAATGATCTCTCTAATTTGATGGATTCCCTGAGGGTCCAAACCATTAGTAGGTTCATCAAGCATTAAGATCTCTGGATCATTTAATAAGGCCGAGGCAATTGCCAGTCGCTGTTTCATCCCTAAAGAATAGGTGCTAAACTTATGATCCTGTCGATCAAGCAATCCTACAATCTCTAATTTCTCTTCAATTTTTGCTGGAGATACATTTTTGATCTTACATACCAACTCCAAGTTTTGTTTGGCAGTCATGTAAGGATAAAAATTAGGACGCTCAATGATCGCACCCACCTTTTTCAAAGCATTGTGAGTAGAATCAGAGCCGTCAAACCAATGAAATTCCCCGCGTGTGGGATTTACAACATTCAAGACCATTCCTAAAGTGGTTGATTTACCACTTCCGTTTGGTCCTAAAATACCGTAAACATTGCCTTTTTCTATGGTAAAGGACAGGTCTGAGACAGCCTTTACTGCACCATAGTGCTTGGTGAGATTATTAATTGTGAGGATAGTTTCCAAAGAAATATTGTTTTTTGATTGATAGTGCTTACTAGACGACTCGAAGCAACTTTTGTTACATCCCTTTGTTATCTTTACACAAATATTTGCCTACATGGAAGAGAAATTAATGTCTAAGAAAAAACCGTCCTATCCTATTATTCCTAAGCTACAGGAGTACCTTAAAAAGTACAATAGGGATATTCGGATTAGTGTTTCTTATGATGACTTATTGCGATTTGCAGGTGGCATAAATTTATATGACGCCAATGATAACGACACACTGTGGTTTAGCGTGTATTATTCAGAACATGAACGTGATGAAATTGAACAGAGCCTAAAAAAAGTATATTCAGTGCTCATATCAGATGGTAATAACGAAATCTTACCTTACCTAAAAGTGTCCTCAATTGACTTTTGCACCTTTGGGAACTCAAAACCCTTCCGTGTAAAAATTCAAAACATTTACAATGACAACTACACCTACTTTTATGTCAAGAAAGCTGATGCGAGTCGTGTCTATGGGCTTGAACTTGAGCATCTACTATCTCCCAATCGAATTAATTTTCTGATCTATAAGGATACCCTCATTGAAGAACATATAACAGGAATTCCTGGTGATGAGTTCATCACTTCTTATCTACCCAATTGCGACGAAGTGGGAAAGGCTCAAATCGCTAAAGAGTTTGTTAAGTTCAATGAACGGTGTATGATTTTATTACTAGGAGATATGAGATCCTATAACTATGTGGTAATCCCTACCCATGATTTTGATCATATTAAATATAAAATTAGAGCGATTGATTTTGACCAACAATGTTTTGAAGGGAATTTTAAAGTCTATAAACCCCACATCTTTAAGGAAAATGTAAAAATGGTGGAGCTAGTTTCCTCTAAATTAAGTACCCAGGCAATCGAACTCTATCAAATTGAAGAACGCGCCTTACTCGCAAAACGAATCCTTGCTACCACAAAGCGAACCACAGAGCTCGTGCGCTGTATGAACCAAGACAAAATCTCCCTGGAAGCCAACTTTAAAGAGCTTAGATCTAGTCTGTTCTTGTATACGAAGGATATGAAGTTTAAGCGTGCAAGATCAATGGGGCAGATTCTACGCACGGCCTTAGAATTTGTACGCAGAAATTATGAAGATGTGAGTCTAAAGAGATTGACAGATTAATTCTTCTCTTTGTTGAAATACACTAGATAATAATACATCTGCTTTTCTTCATCCCAACCTTTCTCTACAAACTTCTCGGCACTCTCCCCGTTTACAAAATCGAGTTTGATTTGAATATTTGTATCCAACTGAATCAAATTTTTAATCTTTTTGCGTTGGGTGCTTACTGCCTTATTACTGATTGAGAAGTCTGTGAGGTCTTCAATCTTGTATTTTGGCGCCTGCTCTTGCTTGTAATTTCTAAATTCGGGTATCAACTCAGGATTTTCTAAAACCTCATTCATAAAAGAAGTTTCGTTAAAAGAATCATTCTTAGCAAAATGATTTACCGCACGATTCATAAATAACACCTCTTCCTTTTTGTCTTCAGCTGGCAATACCACATCCTTAGCAAAATCTTGACAAAATTTTAAATACTTCTTAGTGTAGAAATTGTCATCTTCAAACATCTCCACTCCCAAGAAATTCTCCAACCAATACTTTGTATCGTAGCGATTAGAATCAACAGAAAGTACTTTATAACCTTCCTCCTGCTTATAATTTAGGATGAGACATCCCTTGTCAATTTTATTTAGGTTGATCCCTTGTTCGAGCATCATTTCCAAATTCTCTCCGCTTTCGCGAAATTGCAAGAAATCCTGTTTTAGTTCGCTTTTAAATATCCCGATCCCATCAACCTTGATATTGTCGATAGAAATGTTCTCAATATGAGCAATATAAACCTCTCCCGACTTGATATGTGGGTGTTCGCTTTGGTCGTACAAATGCTTTGTAATCTCTTCCGACAACAAATGCGTCGCTGCTGGATTATCAAAAACCTTGGTTACGATATTGTATAAAGTGTGAAACTCAAGATCGGTTTCATGCATGAATTTATAGTAGTTCTCCTCCTTTTCCCGAAAGGGTTTAAAGAAAAATTCCTTTATTAAAGGAGTCAATTCATCTGTTAAAGGATAAGGGTCTGAAGAAAGAAATACGCCTTCAACTTTGCTTTTATTTCCAACACGGTGAATAGAAAGAGACTCAATTTGAGCACTGTATAAATTGATCATGAATTGCTTTTAATAAGGTTGTAAGTTACTTCTTTTTGAGGTTGTCAGATGGCTAATTCCAGTTTTCATCAAAACTTAAATCTTCCAAATCATCAACATCATAATCGTCGCTAAATTCTGATTCAAAATCATCCTTCTCAGCTTCAAAGGCGATATCTGGTGCCTGTTCAGGAATCTGGCCGTGAACATACATCAAGTTAGGGTAAGTAACCCCATCTTCTGGCTCGGCAATTTCAGCCAATTCAACCATAAAACGCCACATATTTAAAAAGTCATAAACATAGAGCAGTTTAGTCTGACGCTCACTTAGAATATCTTCCAAAATAGTCTCATGCATAATGCGCACATCACCGGGTGTTTCACTCATATCAAACTGAGAAAACTCTTCGCCTTGATTCCATTCATCATCACTCAAATAAAAAGAACCAATCTCTGCACCATCAAAACCAAATGACTGATTTACAGCATTGTGCAAGTCTTCCAAGTTGGCAGTTTGTTCAATTTCTAAATCCCTAAACACATCTTCTTCTGTGTCTAATATGATTCTAAAACGATATATCATTATTCATAAAAATTTAAGGTGGTCAAAGATAGGTATAACTTTAGTTTTGGGCCTAAGGCCATTATGATAAGTTATGAACGTTTTAAACCTACAGCTGTAGGTCTGCGCATACTTTCTAACAATACATAAAATTGTGCTCCAAAAAGTAAAGTAGCCAGTACTAAATGTATAGGTTGAGTACCAAATGGAAAGTCGATATAATACATCGCAATTCCAGAAATCACCTCGACTCCTATGAAAATAAGCACCCACTTTAGTAAACGATCATGTCCTAATCCCTTTGTTTTATTTCTCCAGTAGATGTATAGAGTGAGTAAAGTCACTAGGATTGAAAAAGATCGATGTATATAAAACCAAAGAGTAACTGGATCCAACCACAAGCTTTTGGCGTTATAGCCTACTTCACTTACACGTTCATCCACATACTGCCTAACTTGAGTCCCTAAGGCAATTTGCACAAGAGTTAGAAGGGTTGCTACGAGCATAAGCCGCTTAAAAACGGGATCATACACAAGTGGTTTCACTTGCACTGCAAGTTCTGATAACTGCTCCTTTTCTTTTAATTTAAACCAGAGATAAAGCAGTAAGGCCAAGATGAACAAGGCAGCAATCATATGAATGGTGATTTTTACAGGAAATAAGTTAGAGTCTACTACTAACTTTCCTAGCCACGCCTGGAAACCCATTAAAGGTAGAACAAAGAAAGATCCGAATATGAGCCAAGGCTTACCTTTCCAATACCAAAAAGAAAAGATAAACATCAATAACATGGGAATTCCAGCCAAGGCTGTCACCAGCCTATTAATATATTCTATCCACGTATTCCATACATTGAAAGTGGCATAATCATGAGCATCATAAGTACTCCAATTAGATTCCTGATAAGCACTCCCAGAAGTAAAATCCTCAGGTGCAATTCTCAAGGATTCTGAAACAATAATAATTTGTCCTTTATCATACTCAAAATCTGCTTTCCATTCTAGCTGACTTTCCTCTGTGGGAGGAATAAGATATCCAAAACATTTTGGCCAATCAGGACACCCCATTCCGCTGCCAGTCATCCGCACAACGGCTCCTGCTACTATGATAAGATACAGGAAGATAATGGAGATTTTTAGTGCTTTTTGGTAATACATAACGAATGACAAGTTGGTGGTTATACGGTCAATTATTGATTAAAACCCTAGGGTTCTATTAGTATTGCTCTTCTCAATTATGCTCTCTACAATTCTAACACCGATTTAGATGTTCCTTTGCGCACTTTTTTGAAATCGGCAAACATATCGTCTTCTGAGCGGTAGCCAATAGGCATTACCAATACTGAAGACAATCCATGATCTGCTAATCCTAGTACGCTGTCATAGCCTGCCGGATCAAAGCCTTCCATAGGACAGGCATCAATTTCTTCAATTGCACAGATAGTTAATAGGTTTCCCATCGCAAGATATGCCTGCTTAGTGGCCCATCGATGGGTATCTTCTTGAGACTCTTTGGCAAATACATCTAATAAATAGTCACGAAAGGGATTTAAAATTTCTTCTGAGGTATTTCGAATACTTTTGATGTTTTCAAAATAAGCTTCAACAAAGGCGGCGTCTACTTTTTTTTCAATACAGAAAACTAATAGATGTGAGGCATCTACTACCTGTTGTTGACCCATTGAAAGAGGAACCAATGTCTGCTGTACTTTTGTATCACTTACCACCACTAAACGAACAGGTTGTAAGCCAAAACTTGTTGCAGTAAGATCAAAAGCTTCTTTTAATACACTTAACTTAGCCTCTGACAGTGTTTTATTGGGATTAAACTTCTTGGTGGCGTATCGCCATTTTAGTGCCTCTATAACTTGTGACATTGCTTGCTTTTTTTGACCTTGCAAAGATACATAGCAAGGTAGTATTAGCCACCTGCATTCCCATAATTAATTCCAATAGTTCGATAGCTTATGAGCCCACTTGAAGAATGTATTGACAAATCAGAAACGAGAATTTTTAAAGCTGTGTTTCCCAATACAACAAATCATTACGATACCCTATTTGGAGGGACTGCCTTACACATGATGGATGAAGCTTCTTTTATCTGTGCTACACGTTTTAGCAGAAAGAGAGTGGTCACCATCTCTACTGATAAAATAGATTTTACCAAACCTATCCCTCAAGGCACCATAGTCGAACTTGTGGCTCGAGTGTCAAAGGTGGGAAGAACAAGTTGTGTGGTCCAAGTTGACATTTTTAAAGAAGACATGTATAGCAATGATCGAGAAATTGCTGTTACCGGTTATTTTACCTTTGTAGCCATTGATGAAAATAAAAAACCAATTCCTATCCTCGACGAGAAATATTTATGAGTACTTATGTAAAGTAATTGTAACAACACATACTAAGAACAAATAGATATAGTTAATTAACCTACAATGATCATCATTGTGAAACCCACTAAGTAAAACCTTTTGAATAAACCTATAAAACGTATTATCATCCTATTATCTGCTGCCGTACTTCTAGGGTTGGTATTTGTATTTGGTTTGTCTTCTCATATAAAATCAAGTACTTCCTCCTCCATTTTCGCGAAAGCAGAAGACGTCCCCAACTCCTACACTGTTATCGTATTAGGTGCAAGCGTAAGGGCAAATGGGAACCTCTCTACCATTTTAAAAGATCGCGTTGAAAGTGCCCTCCAACTATATACAGATGGTAAGGTGAAGCGATTTTTACTTTCTGGCGATAATGGAACTATACATTATAACGAACCTGAGGCCATGAAAGAGTATCTTATGGAGCGTGGCGTTCCTGAAGAGCATATCTTCCTTGACTATGCAGGCTTTGACACCTATGATAGTATGTATAGAGCTTCGGCGGTGTTTGATGTGAAGGACGCTGTCGTGGTGACCCAAAATTTTCACCTTCCCCGAGCACTCTATATCGCTCGTAAACTTAATCTTAACTATGTAGGCTATATTGGTGATAAACATATTTACGCTCATGAAAATTCAAACAAAAAACGAGAACTGCTGGCCAATGTAAAGGCGTATCTAGAGCTCACATTCAAAAACGAACCTACCTATTTAGGAGATAAAATACCTATTGATGGCCCTCCACAATCAAGCTATAGTCTTGATTAATTAAGGCTTTATAGTTCTACAAAAACTACGTAGTTTTACCACAACACTAAAAAAACAACTAACTCGTGTACGCGATTTTAAAAAAAGAAATACATTCCTTTTTTGCCTCCCCTATTGGTTACTTAGTCATCGGACTATTTCTAATAGTGACTGGGCTTTTTTTATGGGTTTTTGAAGGAAATTTTAACATCGCCAATTCGGGCTTTGCAGATCTTGCACCCTTTTTCCAACTAGCTCCATGGATTTTTACCTTTTTAATTCCGGCGGTTACCATGCGCAGTTTTAGTGATGAGCAGAAAATGGGAACCTTGGAACTTTTACTCACCAAACCTATTAGCACCTTACAATTGGTCTTGGGAAAATATCTCGGTGCTTTTGCCCTGATCGTTCTCGCATTGATCCCCACCTTTATTTACGTGATTGCCATTCACCAATTGGGAAATCCCGTTGGAAATCTTGATATAGGTGTAACCATAGGTTCATATCTCGGTTTGTTTCTTTTAGCCGCCGCTTTTACAGCCGTTGGCATCTACGCCTCTACCCTTTCAGACAATCAGATTGTAGCTTTTATCATCGCTGTTTTTCTGTGTTTTCTATTGTATTTTGGTTTTGAAGGTTTTGCAAATTATAACCTTCTGGGCGCTGCCGATATTTTGATTAGTAATCTCGGAATGCAGTCCCATTTTGACAGTATAAGTCGTGGTGTTATTGACACCCGAGATTTAATATATTTTCTGAGTATTATCGCCTGCTTTGTGTTTCTCACAGTGCAACGTTTAAATAAATTGAGGTAGCCCACTTACGTGAAATTGCTAAAAAAAATACCCGCCCTTCTCATCGCCCTAGTTGCGTTGATCGCTATCAATGCTGTGGCTGGCCTCGCGCATAAGCGTTTTGACCTCACCCAAGATAGTCGGTATACCCTCAGTGAACCCGCAAAAAAAATCTTGGACCAAGTTGAAAGTCCGCTAGTCATCGATGTCTTCCTTGAAGGTAACTTCCCAGCCGAATTTCGAAGGCTCCAAAATGAAACACGATACCTCCTTGAAGAAATAAGAGATTACAATCCCTATATCAGCTTTTACTTTTCAAATCCTTTAGAAGAAGGCACAAATGCAGATGACGTGGCTCAGCAGTTTGCCAGCTTCGGAATGCAAGCTGTTAATCTAACGGTAAAAAGTAAAGGAAAGGAAACTCAAGAGCGCATTTTCCCATATGCAACCGCAAACCATAAAGGGAAAGCAGTACCCATTTCCTTATTCAAAAATATTCTAGGTGCCTCAAGAGAACAGGTAGTTTATGCCTCAATACAGAATCTTGAATATGAGTTTATTGAAGGTTTTAATAAACTTGTAAACGCCAAAACAAAGAAAATTGCCGTTTTAAAAGACAACGGAGAACTGCCTGATGCCAAAATCGCCGATATCTTCCGGAAACTGGGAGAAACCTATTCGGTAGCGCCCTTTCCTATGGATGCAGTCGCCGAAGATCCAGAACAGGCTTTAAAAGCATTACAAAACACCTTTGACCTGGTAGTTGTTGCAAAGCCTACCAAAGCTTTTACAGACGCCCAGAAGTTTGTACTTGATCAATTCACTATGAACGGAGGAAACTCCTTGTGGCTTATTGATGCCGTGGCTATGGAAACAGATAGTCTTCGCAATGAAAGCGGACAAGCATTAGCGTATTCTCGCGAACTCAATCTCAACGATTTATTTTTTAAATACGGTTTGCGTGTGAATCCGGTATTGGTAAAAGATTTGTACGCTGCGCCTATGAGTTTGGCTTCTGGTGATGGCACCCAATCCCAATACACAGAGTTACCTTGGTTTTATTTGCCGTTGGTGGTATCTCCCAATACGCATCCTATTAACACCAATATTGAAAAGCCTATTCGATTTGAATATGCAAGTCAGTTGGAAGTCCTGGGCAATGCAAAAGACATCAAAAAAACAGTATTACTAGCCTCGAGTATATTGACAAAACTAGAAGGAGTTCCGCAAATTATCTCCTTAGAAAATATTAATAAGGAACCAGATCCAGCAGAATTTGGAAGCGGACAACAAGCCTTGGCTGTATTATTGGAAGGTTCATTTGAATCGGCATTTAAAAATCGCGTTCAACCATTTAAATTAAATGAAGTACGCTTTCGCGAAAGCGCAACCAAAAAAGCTAAAATAGTCGTTATTTCTGATGGAGATTTGATCGCCAACAGTTTAGATGCAAAAGGCAGGCCCTTGGAACTCGGCTTTGATTATCTGACCCGTTCTTCCTATGGAAATAAGGAGTTTTTGCTCAATACGGTGAATTATCTCTTAGACGATGACGGGCTTATTAACATCCGAAGCAAGGAGATCGCACTACCTTTCTTAGACGTACAAAAGACGGCAACCACCTTACCAAAGTGGCAAGCCTTGACCCTTGGGCTTCCGTTAGTGTTTTTACTTATTTTTGGGTTTCTATTCTACTATTTACGCAAACGTAAATACGCCAAATAGCTGTTGATAAGTTTGTTTTATAGACCGTCCCTTTTCAAATATATTTGTAATGCGCGTTTGAAGTAGGATTTTCTACAGCCAAACGTCAATTTTCACTTTAGCAAATCATTCCTTCATATGAAATTTATAGTTTCTAGTTCGTACTTACTCAAGCAATTACAAGTATTGGGTGGAGTCATCAATAATAGCAATACACTCCCAATTCTGGATAACTTCCTTTTTGAATTGGATGGAAATTCTCTCAAAGTTTCTGCCTCTGATTTGGAAACAACCATGATGGCTTCCTTAGAGGTTGAATCTGAGGATGCTGGAAATATTGCATTACCAGCCAAGTTGCTTTTAGATACCCTAAAAACATTTCCTGAGCAACCCCTCACCTTTACTCAAGAAGAAAACAATACTGTTGAAATAAGTTCTAACCATGGTAAATATGCATTAGCATACGCCGATGGTGCCGAATTTCCAAATGCAGTTTCTTTGGAAGAGCCAAGTACCGTAAATATTCCAGGACATGTGCTAGCCACAGCAATCACTAATACCATCTTTGCCACTGGAAATGATGATTTAAGACCTGTGATGAGCGGCGTCTTCTTTCAGTTTTCTACAGAGGGACTAATTTTTGTAGCAACAGATGCCCATAAATTAGTAAAATATGCTCGTGCAGATGTGAAAGCATCCCAAACAGCCGAATTCATAATGCCTAAGAAGCCTTTGAATCTTTTAAAAGCAATTTTAGGAGGTAGCGAAGATGATATTCTAGTAGAGTATAATGATTCGAATGCCAAGTTCACTTTTGACAATATCGAATTAATTTGTCGCTTGATAGACGGGAAATATCCTAACTACGAAGCGGTAATTCCAAAAGAAAATCCAAATCGCTTAACGATTGACAGAAATCAATTTTTGAACTCTGTACGTCGTGTATCTATTTTCTCCAATAAAACAACGCACCAGATTCGTTTGAAAATTGCTGGCGCCGAATTGAATATCTCTGCAGAAGATATTGATTACAGCAATAAGGCAGAAGAACGTTTGACCTGTGATTACCAAGGAGACGATATGCAAATAGGCTTTAATTCTCGTTTCTTAACTGAAATGTTGAATAATCTCAATGCCACAGACGTGTCTTTAGAGATGTCTTTACCAAATAGAGCTGGAATCCTTACCCCAATCGATGGATTGGATGAAGGAGAGGCTGTAACGATGTTGGTGATGCCTGTAATGCTTAACAGCTAAGCCAAATACTAGTTATTGCACATAAAAAAGGAGCTACTTTATCGGTAGCTCCTTTTTTTATGTGTGCTTTTATAGTTTACGAATGCTTTTTGATCATGGTTTTCACCTCTTTTTTTTGATAAGCATACGGAAACAACTCTTCTAAAATAATCGTAAACTCTGGATCTATCTTAAGTCCATTGCGCAAGAAATAACGGCCTTGGATATCATTCCCATTACTATAATTCAATCCTGAAAGTCTAAAGTTAATCTCAGCACTCTCCGGATAAAATTCTAAAGCCTGCGCAAGATTGGTAATAGCTGCATCTAATTCTCCTAATTGTAATAGAATATCTGAGCGATTTAACCAGGTTTGCAATTCGTAATTTCCAAGTTCTAATGTTTTGCGATAGCCTACCTCTGCTTCTTCATAAAACTTTAATCGGTGATTGATACGAGCATATCGTTTCCAATACAGCACATTCTCACTATCGATATTGATCGCTTTATTAATATGGTAGAGCGCCTTTTGATAATCCAAACGCTTAAAATAATAATCGGTAATGGCAATCCACCCATTGTCTAACAACGGATCTTCATGTACACAACGCGTATAATGCTTGATCGCTAGCTCATCACTGCCCAACTTATCGTAACATTTCCCCATGCGAAGCAAGGCAAATGACGTAGGATCATCTAATTCTAAGGTTATTTGATAGTTTTCTAAGGCTTCATTATACCTGCCTAGTTTTTCTAAGACCTTTCCTTTCTCAAGGTATGCACCCACAAAGCGATCGTCACTTATGATCGCAAAATCAAATGCAGAGAGAGCTTTAGTATACTCCTTTAAATCAAAATATTGCTTTCCTATCTGATGCCATGCTACCTCACAATAAGGGTTTTTATCTAAAAACATATTCAGATAAAGAATAGCCTCGTCATGTTGCTCTAAGAAATCAAAACAATAAATGATGTTGTAGAGCGAACTATAATCGTTTTCATCTACCTCAAGGCATTTCATGAAATTGAATTTGGCATTGTGAAAATCATCCATAAATAGGTACTCCATACCTATTAAAGAGTAAATTTCTCCAGGCTCATCCGTGAGGTCGATAGCCATTTCAAGTAAATCAACGGCCATTTTATGATCGTCTTGCTTACTATAAATGTTAGCTTTCTGAATATAAATTTCTTCGTTGTTTGGTTCCAATACATGTAATTCTGATAATAATGCATTGGCACTCTCAAATTTATTCTCAAAGATGAAAATCTCTATTTTGAATAATTTGAGGTTTGTAGATGTAGGATGCTGCTCAAGTCCAAGCTTTACTGCCTTGCGAGCCAAGGCAATTTTGCCGTTCTCGATATAGTAGTTTGCTATGGTCTCAAACTCTTCGCTGTCAAAAAAGACAACGTCGTTGGTCTTCAACATCGACTCGAATCTAGTAAGTGATCCGCTATTTCCTTCTTGATTGTAATCCATACACTTTCTTTATGTATTACCTATTGATAAATTTAATGATGTTTACTCCCCTTCCCGATTATCTGGCTCAGAGTTGTTAACACAATAATCAACAAGCCAATAACCGAGCCAAAAATTATTTTACGTCCTACACATTCGCTATCGGTAAGAGTGTCAGTTAATCAATTACTTAAGGGACAATTACAACTCAGCCTGATCTTTTGACAGTTGGGTGGGTTTTGTTCGCTTTCGCGAAAGCGCGCACATATATTTACACCATCAATCACATAAAACACTTTAAAATCTTAATTATGAAAACACTAATCACATTATTTGTACTCGCAGTATCTACCTTAACATTTGCACAAGAAACAGAAGGAGTCACTGTTACTGTTGTAATCGAAAACCTATTGAGCACCGAAGGAACAGTTTCTGCCGCCTTGTATGATGAAGCAACTTTTATGCGTGCTGCACCCATACAAGGAGCTGAAGGAAAGCCAACAGAGAAAACAATCACCTTGACGTTAAAAAATGTAAAGCCAGGGGATTATGGAATCATTAGCCTACACGACCTTAACGGTAATGGCCGAATGGATTTTGAAGCTAATGGAATGCCCAAAGAGCCTTATGCTACATCAAACAATGTCATGGCTATGGGACCTCCAAATTTTACAGATTCAAAATTTAGTGTTGGTACTGAAGATATATCACTCACGATACGTATGTAAATCCTATTAAGTAAATGTAACATCCCAAACTAGGCATTATCCTAGTTTGGGATTTTTTATGGATCTAGAAATAGGTCTTTTAAAAGCAATTTGAATGTCCGTATAAATTCCTAATTATAGGAATATTTCTTA
>TARA_R110002051_G_scaffold99857_1_pt1 | contig 60748 bp, 51 predicted proteins | sample TARA_R110002051 | Tara Oceans TARA_R110002051 (sample SAMEA4397023) | marine metagenome | biome: Polar Biome; feature: [MES] marine water layer (ENVO:01000295) within the mesopelagic zone...; material: water (ENVO:00002006), including particulate matter (ENVO:01000060) such as......
GTGCGGATGACAGGAATCGAACCTGCACACCTCGCGGCATCAGATCCTAAGTCTGACGTGTCTACCAGTTCCACCACATCCGCATTTTAAATATTTTAACACTTTTTCTTAGGTTAAATCCTAAGTCTAGCGTGTCTACCAATTCCACCACGCCTGCATTAGGTTTCCTTTATTCGGTTAAAAAAGTATTTTTCTTCCGCTAAAGGAGTGCAAATATAAAGTAAAAAATGAATTATGAAATACTAAGTTTAAAAAACTTCTTTTTTGTAATTTTACCCCTACTTAAAAACACACCATGAACCTTATTAAAAATTACATTTCAGAGCATAAAGATCGTTTCTTATCAGAACTAATTGATCTTCTAAAAATACCCTCGGTAAGTGCCGATCCTGCTTTTACCCAAGACGTTTTAGACACGGCTGAAGCTGTTGAAAAAGCCTTATTAGCGGCTGGTTGTGATACGGTAGAAATTTGTGAAACAGAAGGCTACCCTATCGTGTATGGTGAAAAAATTATTGATGCTGCATTACCCACGGTACTTGTGTACGGGCATTACGATGTGCAACCCCCAGATCCTGTTCATTTATGGACGTCTCCTCCTTTTGAACCTATGATCAAAAAAACAGACAAACACCCTGACGGCGCTATTTACGCCCGTGGTGCTTGTGATGATAAAGGACAGATGTACATGCATGTCAAAGCCTTAGAGTTTATGGTAAAAACCAACCAATTGCCTTGCAATGTAAAATTTATGATTGAAGGTGAAGAAGAAGTTGGGAGTAGCAACTTAGCCATTTTTGTGGCGAACCATAAAGAAAAACTCGCCAATGATATTATTTTAATTTCTGATACCGGAATGATTGCCAACGACGTTCCCTCAATTACGACCGGGCTTCGTGGATTAAGTTATGTAGAAGTGGAGGTTACTGGACCAAACCGAGATTTACACTCTGGCTTATACGGCGGGGCGGTGGCCAATCCGATCAATATTTTATCAAAAATGATCGCTAGTCTTCATGACGAAAACAACCATATCACCATTCCTGGTTTTTATGATAAAGTAGAAAATTTATCCAAAGAAGAACGCGCCGAAATGGCAAAAGCCCCTTTTAGTTTAGAAAACTATAAGAATGCTTTAGACATTGATGCTGTTTATGGCGAAGAAGGTTACACGACTAACGAACGAAATTCTATTAGACCCACTTTAGATGTCAATGGCATTTGGGGTGGTTACACGGGCGAAGGTGCTAAAACCGTTATTGCAAGTAAAGCATACGCAAAAATTTCGATGCGTTTAGTTCCGAATCAAGATTGGAAGGAAATTACGGAATTATTCAAAACTCATTTTGAAAGTATTGCCCCTAAAGGTGCAAAAGTGTTGGTAAAACCACATCATGGTGGTCAAGGGTACGTGACTCCTATAGATACCGTAGGGTATCAAGCCGCTTCAAAAGCTTACGAAACTACTTTTGGAAAAAAACCTATTCCACAACGTAGCGGTGGCAGTATTCCTATTGTTGCCTTATTTGAAAAAGAATTGAAAAGTAAAACTATTTTAATGGGCTTTGGCTTAGATAGCGATGCCATCCACTCCCCTAACGAGCATTTTGGCGTTTGGAATTATTTAAAAGGAATTGAAACTATTCCTTATTTCTATCAGCATTTTACAGCATTAACAAAACAGAATACCGCTGACTAATCAGCACTTCAAATTGACAGTTGAAGCCTTATGATTTATTTTTTGGGCGTTCCCTAGCGGGCGGGCTATCCGTTGCAAATCCTCACCACAAAAATGTGGCTGCGGGTTTTTCACTACTATCCCCAAACGCAAAATAAGCATGCCGCCATGTTTTTTTTAAGTAACAGAATAGTTGACAAACAAGCCTTTAATTCCACTTTTTCGTGGTAATTTCAAGCCTAATAATTTAAAATAATGGATGCAAACATACATTTAGCAGTACTTATTGACGGTGATAATATTCCATCAGCCTATGTAAAAGAAATGATGGAGGAGATTGCAAAATATGGCAACCCGACCATCAAAAGAATCTATGGTGATTGGACGAAGCCTAATTTATCAAAATGGAAAAATCTTTTGTTAGAAAATGCCATAACCCCTATTCAGCAATACGGCTATACCACGGGAAAAAATGCAACAGATTCTGCCATGATTATCGATGCCATGGATATTCTGTATTCGGAGAAAGTTAACGGATTTTGTCTTGTTTCAAGTGATAGTGATTTTACCCGACTTGCAACGCGATTAAGGGAAGCAGGAATGAAGGTCATTGGTATTGGAGAGAAGAAAACCCCTAGTCCGTTTATCGTGGCTTGCGATAAATTTATTTATATCGAAATTTTAAAGTCAAAAAGCAGCAATACTGAAAATGAAACCGAAAAAAGTGATCAAAAAGATACTATCGATACGATTACAAAAAAAGACATTCAATTTATAAAAACAACCGTTACCGATGTTTCGGATGACGATGGCTGGGCTTTTTTGGGTGATGTAGGGAGTCTTTTGCAAAAAAAACAACCCAATTTTGATTCTAGAAATTATGGTTTCGACAAACTTACGCCCTTAATAAAATCTATTGATATTTTTGAGTTAGAACAACGCGAAAATCCTAAAAGCCGACACAAATTAATCTTTGTACGCGTGAAGCAGAAAAATAATCCGAAAGGGAAGAAGGGTTAATTGAAAATGTAAAATTGAAAGTTGAAAACCTAATAAAACTGTTGTCTGTTTTTCGTTGATGGTTGCTGGTTGTTCGTGAAAAGAGTAATCAGTGTTCAGTGTTCAGTGTTCAGTATTCAGTATTCAGTATTCAGTATTCAAAAATATAAATTTGACATTTAAACTTGTGATTTTATGAATTTTACTCTTGCACTGAGCGGTTTCAAATTGTTATCTTGAACTTTTTGACATTTGACTTTTGACTTTTGACTTCTTTTACAGCTTCTTCACATACTTGGTAATAATCACAATCTGCTGGCCGTCTACTTTACCTTCAATATACTCGGCATTTTCGTGATCTAGTGATATTCTGCGAACTGCTGTTCCTTGTTTGGCCACCATACTAGAGCCCTTTACTTTTAAATCTTTCACTAAAACTACACTATCGCCGTTTTCTAAAATAACGCCATTAACATCTCTATGGATAATTTTATCGGCTTCTGCCAGGCCTTCGCCTGTAGCTTTCGCCCAAGTAAGAGCTTCATCTTCTAAATAGAGCATGTCAAGCAAGTCTTTAGGCCAACCTTCAGCTTTTAAACGCGAAAGCATGCGCCATGCGATTACTTTTACGGAGTTGAACTCACTCCACATACTATCATTCAAGCAACGCCAATGGTTGGCATCGGTAGTATCAGGGTTTTCTATCTGATCAATACAGGTGCTACAGGCTAAAAGACTCCCATCAATCCCTCCAACAGAAACTGGTGGCACTTCATACACTTTTAAGTCAGTGGTTCCTGAACATAATTCACATTTGTCACCGCTTCTTTCTCTTAGTTCTTGCTGCACACTCATACTTTATTCTTTTAATCGTGTAAACTTAAAACATTCTTGAAGAAATTATACCTAATCTCAAGCCGAATTCCATAAAAATAAACTCTACACTTGTAGAATTAAAAAATTTATTCTATGTTTGTAGAACAAGTGATTGAAAAAAGAGTCTAAATATCAGATTGTAAGCAAGAAAAAATTATCCAGAACCATGTAAGTTCGCAAGGGTTCTCGATAGAAAAGCACCTACAGGGTTTCACTCGAACTGACCACTTATTCATAAGAAGAAACATCAATAAAACAAAGCACACATGCAATTATCAAAATCGGAAGAAGAATTAATGAATGTTTTATGGAAGCAGAAGAAGGCTTTTATGAAAGACCTGCTCGATGCTTACGATGACCCTAAACCGGCCACGACAACCATTGCCACCTTATTAAAGCGAATGACAGACAAAGGCTTTGTAGCCTATCAAAATTTAGGAAGGTCACGAGAATACTATCCTTTGGTAAAAAAGAAAGATTATTTCTCAAAGCACGTAAACGGACTGATCAAAAACTTTTTTAACGATAGCGCCAGTCAGTTTGCTTCGTTTTTCACCCAAGAAACAGCTTTGACAAAAGAAGAATTAGAAGATTTGAAAGCCTTAATTGAAAAAGAAATTAAAAACAGATAGTTATGCTACTCTATATTGTAAAAGTCACCAGCTGTTTAGCAATTTTCTACGCATTCTACAAAATGTTCTTAGAAAACGAGCGCATGCATACGTTTAAGCGCTTTTATCTTTTAGCGGCCGTGGTTTCCGCTTTTGTCATCCCCGCCTTGATCTTTACAGAATATGTATATGTACGTCCAGAATCGGCCTTTGAGCTGATGCCGCCTGATTTTCAATTAGAAGAAAATTATACAAGCGCCATAGTGGAACAAACAGGGTATTTACCTGCCATTTTATGGGGTATTTATGGACTTGGCGTATTCGTATTCGGATTCAAATTTTGCAAAAACCTCTACATCATAGGCCATAGAATTAGAAAGAATACCAAGGTTAAAGAACAGCATATTATTCATGTATTATTACAAGAACAGTTAGCGCCACACACCTTCTTTAATTTTATATTTTTTAACAAACAAAAGTATACTGCCCATCAAATTCCGACAGCCGTAGTACTGCACGAAAAAACACATGCCCTTCAAAAACATAGTATTGATGTGCTGTTTACGGAGCTAGTACAGGTCTTTTTCTGGTTCAATCCTTTTGTTTATCTCTTTAAAAACGTAATAAAACTAAATCACGAATTTTTAGCAGACCATGCGGTGATGCAAAAAGGAATGGAAATTAGTACGTATCAAAAAATTTTATTGGCATTCTCATCAAATGCTTCAAGCCCAGAAACGGTATTAACGAATGCCATCAATTATTCATCCATCAAAAAACGATTTACAGTCATGAAAAAAAACACCTCAAAAAAAGCCATTTGGCTCCGTAGTTTATTGGTTTTACCCTTGTTTGCCCTTGTACTTTATAGCTTTAGTAAAACGGAAGTATTGGAAGTCAGTAAAACTGAAGAAATCAATTATATTGATTTTGAACAACAACAAAATGATTCTATCCGCCCTATATATATTACAAAACCAAAGGCTCCAACAGCACTAGATGTAGAGAAATGGACAAAAGAAACAGAATTTGCTATTTGGGTTGATGGAAAACCTATAAAAAACAAAGAATTGCATAATTACAATTTAGATGATTTTAAACATTATTCTTCAAGTTTCGTTTATAAGAATGCACGTACTAAAAGTTTCCCGCAACCCTATCAAGTAAGCCTGTTTACCAAAAGTGGGTTTCAAAAACAGTTTACGGTCAACGACAGGAAACTAGATATATTAATTAACAAAAGTGGTCAATTATTAGTTCAAAATGAACTAGTGGCACTTGAGGAATTCAAAAACTATTTATCTAAAATAAACACTGATTTAAACAAAGAAGAACGTTCACAACAAGTGAGGGCCTTAATTTATGTAAAAACTGAAACCCCAAAGCAAGTAATAAAAGAAGTAAATACTATTTTAGAAGCATACGGCTGCGCAACGATTAATATTGTTGGTCAAAGTAAGTTTCAAGACGGCGCTACCAAAGAACAAATTTCAGAGTACAATACCATAGCTTCAAAATACAGTGCCTTGAATTCGTCTACCATGATTAAAAAATCAGAAATAGAAAGAATGGAATATCTGTATAATTTAATGACGGCAGACCAGAAGAAAAGTGCTAGGAGCTATCCTGAATTACCGCCTATGCCCCCTGCTCCACCTAAAGTTAAAAAAAGAGAAACTAGTAATAGTCCACCACCGCCTCCACCGCCACCTTTTCACAAAGGAAAAGTATCTAAAAGTTTAGAGATTGCCTATAATAGTTGGGTCAAAACACTTAACAATGCTGACGGTACGCATAACATCATCACTAAAGAAGAATACCGCTATTTTAATAGTATTTATGAACATATGACCAATGAACAAAAAAATAATGCTGAGCTTATGCCACCACCGCCTCCTCCAGCTCCGCCGAAGGTTAAAAAAAGTGAAAATTCAAACATTCCACCCCCAGCTCCGGCGCCACCAAGAGTTAAAAAGAGAGAGGTGAATTCAATTCCGCCACCACCTCCTGCGCCAAAATCGCCATTAGACCATGTCATTGAAATGGCTAAAAAAGAGGCAACTTTTTATTATGAAGATGAAATAATTACTGCTGACAAAGCCATTGAATTGCTAAGGAAGAATAAAAATTTGAATATTGATACGAGAAACTCAGGGAGTAAACAACCCATTATAAGGATCTCTAAAGAACCTATTAAACTGCCTTTCTCTTATTTTCCTTTGAAATAATTTAAACAAGTCATAAATCATTAGTAAAGCCTTCAAATTGAAGGCTTTTTTTGTAACAAAAACTTCAAAATTACGTTCTATACATAATTTTAAAAGTCTTTAACACACGAGAGTGTGAATTATTAGTACTTTTAGACGCATCATCAATCAATCAACCTGCCTTGGTAGGTATAAATCAAATCATTATGTTACAAAAGTTCTTTATTTTATGCTCTGGCGCAGACGCCAAAATTTTACAAGACTGCTCTCAAGGAGAGCGCAACAAATACGCAGGTATTGGAGCTACCGTATTTTTTACTGCTGTTATGGCATTTATTGCCAGTAGTTATGCACTTTTTACTGTTTTTGACAACCTATATACCGCTATTTTCTTTGGGATAATTTGGGGATTATTAATCTTTAATCTAGACCGCTTTATAGTATCCACCATAAAAAAAAGAGACAAATTTAGTAGTGAACTTATCCAAGCTGCACCCCGAATTATTCTGGCCATCATAATCGCCATTGTGATTTCTAAACCTTTAGAAATGAAAATTTTTGAGAAGGAAATCAATCAAGTGCTTTTAGAGCAGAAGAATGAACTAACCCTAGCCAATAAAGACCAAATTGCATTACAATACAATCCGACTATAGAAAGCTTAGACAATGATATTTCAAGGCTAAAAAGTGAAATCAGCTCTAAAGAAGCGGAAACGAATGCCTTATACAATACTTATATTTCAGAAGCGGAAGGTACTGCTGGCACTAAGCTTTTAGGCAAAGGCCCCGTGTATAAAGAAAAACGTGATAAGCATGATGCGGCCTTAACCGAACTTGCGCAACTTAAAGCAACGAACACTGCAAAAATTACGGCTATTGAAAATCAAATTACTGATTTAAATACTCAATATTCTAAATCGGTTACCGATTCGCAGCCTATTATTGATGGTTTTGACGGTTTAATGGCGAGAATAACGGCCTTAGACAAGTTACCTTGGCTACCCTCATTTTTTATCTTTCTGCTCTTCTTAGCGATAGATACCTCACCTATTATTGCCAAATTATTAGCTCCAAAAGGCGCCTATGACTATAAATTAGAAGAGGAAGAAAGCATTGTAAAATCATGGATTACTCAAAAAGTACAACAACGTGAACTTCTTATCTCAACCGATGAAGCATTAAATACCAAAATACATGCTGAAATTAGGGAGGAAGAAGCGGTTTACGCCTATAAGAAGCAAAAAACGGAAGAACTTCTTAAACTTCAAGCCGAAGCTTTTCATAGTTTGCAGGTGAAGAATCTTTAAAAATCGTTACCCGCTTGACGCTATACGCTATACGCTATACGCAAGGCATAAAAGATAAATTCAAAACCTCAAAATCCAAATTGAAAAATTTAATCTGCACTAAGCGGTTTGCGTAGGGCACAAGTTTAATTCCCCCAAATACGACTCCAAAGAGCGCTTAGCAAATTTTTAGCATCCCCTACAGTTCTTGGCGTTTCTAAAATTTCTAAATCGCCTTGCGCATTGGTTAATTGATATTTAAATGCAAAGTCTTTTTCTTTCGGATCTAAACTCATTAATCCGAAACGTAAATCGTTAAAATACAGCTGATTGTTTTCTTTAGAAATCACGTACCAGCCTTCAGCAATTTTTATTAATCGCTTCACTTTATCCTCATGTTTTAAATCTCCTAAAAATTTATGATTTTTAGGATAGCTTTCAAAACTGATAGGTTTAGAATCAAAAAAAGAATAGTTTGCAATTAAATAGGCATCATCTGTAGCGATATTGGCTTGCCATAAAACAGTATTGAAAGGTGCTGGTCGTGTATCGATGTCCGTATACACTATTTGTTGTTCCTCTAGCGCTTGAGTAAATTTTTGAAAAGAAATGCCTTTTAAAACTAAGGTAAAAACTAAATAAATAGAACTCACCACCAAGCCTAATCTGTTAAATTTTCTGCGCCGTTCAGAAGTTCGTTTTTGAAACAGCGTTAAAACTAGGAACACCAAAAATGGGATGGTATACAAGGGATCGATCACAAATATATTCTGAAAGGCCAACCGAGTTTCAAAGGGCCAAAAAAGCTGTGTTCCCCAAGTGGTAAATGAGTCTAAAATAGGATGTGTAAACAGGCCCCAGAAAAATAACCAAGACCATTCTTTCCAAGTAGCTTCTTTCTTCGGCAGTAGTTTATACACCAAGCAACCAAAAACAGGCGCAAAGAGAATCGCAAAGAAAATAGAATGACTAAAGCCTCTATGTACTTCTACCGCTGTAACAGTATCGGTGAAATAACGTGCTATAATATCTAAATCTGGGATTGTCCCCGCAATAGCCCCAAAAACCATGGCTTTATTGCCCACTTTTTTTCCTAAGACCGCTTCGCCTACTGCAGCGCCCAGCACTATTTGTGTTAATGAATCCATAGAGTCCATTGGTCCCCTTTACTTCGACTAAGCTCAGTACAAGCGGGGGAATTAAAAAAGGTTATGAATATATTTTTCTGATCTAACATTTTAATTGTGTTTTTGAATTTTAGACCTCAAATAAAGGTTTAACTTATATAATTTTTTAAACTTTGATTTGCCATTTTTAGCTTACGATTTCGTAGTTCGTATTTCTAATTTTTAAACATCTTAATACTTTGCACCTATTCCTTTATACTCTTTATCACTTTGAACAGTAGACTTTCGACTTCTTTTCAATCCACAATCTGCATCTTCTTCAACAAAAACGAGGCATTCATGTTTTTACAAATTCCTTTTTTAAATGTATAATCGAAATGCAATTCGTTATCGATGATTTCTGCATCAAAATAATGGTTTTTCACCTGTGGTAAATCGGTTGCAGCTTCACATAAGCTTAAATCGTGCGTGGCGATAATGCCCGTTGCCTTTGAGGCAATCAGTTTCTCGACAAATTTTCTAGAGCCTATAGCCTTATCTGTGCTGTTGGTGCCTTTTAAAATTTCATCTAACACAATAAAATAGCGATCTGTTTTAATTTCATCAACAATAAACCGAAGTCGTTTTAATTCAGAGAAAAAGTACGACTCGTCATCGGTTAGCGAATCTGTAGTGCGCATACTGGTAATCAATTTAATAGGGCTATAGTTTGCTTCTTTGGCACAAACAGGCAGGCCCACGTTGGCCATCACGATTTGCAAAGAAACCGTTCGTAAAAAGGTACTTTTCCCGGCCATATTGGCTCCTGTAATGATAAAGAACTGCTCATTGCCGATCTGAATATCATTCGAAATACTTTTTTTAGGGTCTAATAGAGGATGCCCAGCGCCTTTAACATCTAGCACCATAGTATCTTCCTGAATCCTTGGAAAAACATATGCCGGATGATTGTACGTGAAATTTGCTAAACTATTGAAGGCATCAAAAAAAGCAATGGTCGTAAACCACGCTTCTACCTGCTCGCCATAGGTTTCAATCCAATTTTCAATTTTATAGGATTGGTAGATATCCCACAGCATAAAACCGTTTGCCAAAAACCCGAATAGCATATTATTACGCTGGTCTAGCGCGCCTAAAATTCGAGAAAACTCATGTAATATTTCGGATGTTTTTTTATGATCTTGTAGTATTGTGTCCTTTTTCCGTTGAAGTAAATCGCTGGTAAAATCCTTATTTTCTATGGCTGCTATCAATTTTTGATATTGCTGAAAAGTAGTCTGAATTCTTCCCGAATCCGAAGCTAGTTTATTGATCTTTTTAACATAAATCCCAGTTATTCCTAAGCCGAGAATAAGCACCAATACTAAGGTAAAAATAGATAAAGGCACAAAAAAATAACAGCTCCACATGATCACAGAAAATACCGTAAAAATTAGAGGAAGCAGCTTTATCCTTTTAGGTAAAAAGGGCTTGTACGCCTTCATCCAATCTAAGATAGCCTGATACGGTGTTTCGGTTTTTACCAACGAAGCTTCAGCCGAAAATTCTTGTCGCCAATCGGTCAAATGAGCTAATTCTTGAATAGCCTCTTGCTTTAGTTGTATCGTATCAATTACATTCTCTGTAAATAAATGGGCTAGTTTTTCACTTCCTTGTGGCAAAACCGTTCGGTTACAGTACTGGTAAAAAGAGCCTTTGCCAAACAAGTCTATATCTTGACTATAGTAATGTAAGGGGTCTTTAAAATTGCTTCCGTCTGGCAGGTCGTGGAACTTTCTATCTAATACCTTTAATTCTGTCGTATTAATTTTTAGGAGCGCTAAAAGCTTATCTTTTTTATAGTTCAAATCGGTATGACGAGACACTAAAAATAGAAAAGAAACGATAAAAATAAGGATAACCGCTAAAATTAAATTGGTGGTAGGACTAACAAAGTAAATCGCGACAGCAGCCAAAACAAAGACCACTAGGCGTAACATGCTCGACACCAACAATTGCGATTTTACGGCCTTAAGTTGCTCTTGATATAAGTCTATTTTCTTAGAATAGAATGAGGTTAATTCACACATTTAAAAGGGGACTACAATAAGCGGCAAAGATAAGGAAAAAGAAGCCTCCCCCAGCCTCTCCCACAGGGGGAATTAAAAAAGAAAATACGAGCAACTAGGGTTCAAAATATTACAAGACTGAAAGTTCTTGTTGCTGTTTTTTAGTGAGCTTTTCAACTACTAAATCATACGAATGGTCGATGAGTTCTGCGATTAATTTTGAAGGTAAATCGTTTAAAAATAAGGTATTCCAATGTATTTTACTCATGTGATACCCTTCAATTATCTTTCCTTCATGCCTTTCCCGAAGTTCACTGGCTCGTTCTGGGTCGCATTTTAAATTTACCTGAGAGGGCTTTCTTTCCAAAGCACACAAGGCAAACATTTTGCCCATCACCTTAAAGACCAAGGTATTTGCATCAAAGGGAAACTCTTCTGTAACGCCTTTCTTTTCAATACAGTACCATCTAAATTCTTCGATATTCATAGGCAAGGTTTTTTTAAATTCCTATAGCATCATACACCAACACTTTTTCCCAAAGTTCGCTTGCTTCTTCAATAAACAATACATGTGGCGCTTCGTTTTGATAGGCCTCTTGTGCTTCGGCAGAATCAAAAGTTACAAGAAGCGAATACGTAAATGAACCATCAACAACATCCCTACTCGCTTTTGGGGGTTTTCCAATAAATTTTGTTTTAGCAAATTTAGAGCTAGCTAAAAATTTCTGGAGTGCTACTTCAAAGGCTTTGCAGTCTTGGGTACTATCCGGTTTTTTCAACCAAAAATAAACGGTGTGTGCAAAATTCGAATCAAAAGTTTTCATGCTTTTTTCAGATTGTCCAAAAGAAAATAGACTAAATAATACTACACAAAGGGTAATGATACGTTTCATAGTAAATTAAGGACTATAGTTTAGGCTTTTTTTAAATTGATTACGGCTCAACGTTCAGGATTATTTTTCTAAAAAACGACTTAATTTCGTTTTATGCTCTTTCAACTCGGTTTTTGATTGTCTATTTAAGGCCGTGTAATCTAGTTTCCAGCCAATCGTTTCGACAATCGATTCAATAAGCAAAATAGCTTCTAATGCCTCATTTTTTGCTGTTTGCATGAGGCCGCTTTCCGGGATTTTTTCTCGAATATGTTGCTTTGCTTCCTGATTTAAAAGGGTTAAATCATTGGGGGTAAAAGCATTGAACATACCATTTTTAATATCATAAAAATCTAGCTCAGGTTCAATAGAAAGTATTTCAGGTTCCGGAAAACTAGTCAAAATAATTTTCTTACTATTCGTATCTGCACTTAAAATTAATTTTTTTAAATCGTATCCTATTTGCGCTTTTGCATTAATCACAATCAAAGCCTTTTTTTTACTGCTAACCAAACTTAAAAACCGTTCCTTGGTATTTTCATACCGATAAATTTCAGCAAAATCGCCCTCCACTGCAATTAGCTTACACACACTCTTTATCTTTTCTAACAGCACATGCGATTGTACTTCTGTAAGCTCTCTACTTTGCTTTTTACGAAACAAAGAATACAGCCAGTAGGTACCAATTACCCCTAAAATTAAGCCTAAAAAAGTGTCAAATATTGAGTCCATACAAAAGCGCCCTAACCCCCGATACTTCGACTACGCTCAGTACAAGCGGGGGAATTAAATCTTTACTAAAATAAGTTTTCTTTGCTAAGTTAAAAAAAAGCGACTGAATCCTTCAAAAATGTTGTTTTCTTTTAAAATTGTTCTTATTCCTCCTCAATTTTATATAATACGGGGCGGCTTGGGCTAGCGTCGTTTTCAAAAGGTGCCACGTGTAGGTTCAGAAAATAGAAACCATCTTTTATGCTATTATCCACAAAAATAAACTCGGTGATGGTGGCTTGTTTTCGAACTTCGCCTTGGGTATTCCAAAAGGCATTATGTGCTAGTAATGCACCTTGGTCTTTTTCTTTGTCTACCGACGGCAAATCAATCAATACATGCTCCACCCCTATTTCTACCAGGTAAAGAGCTGCTTCTTCCAACAAATAAGGCGGATTTGTATTGGAGTATTGCCTGTGTAATTTTTCTTTGATATTAGGTATGGTTCTAATGACGACTGCTTTACAATTCGCTTCTTTTAAGGCATATTGTAACTGCTTCTTGGAAATCACAAAATCATCTTTTTGTTTTTCTGGAGCTATGGTAATTAGTTTAGCTAAAAAGAAAAAAAGCTTTAAATTTTGATTAATGGAATGAAAGTCTTCGGTAATATGCCCAACACATTCGGTATGCGTACCATGCGCATGGGGATTAAAATAAATATCATTAAAATTAGTAGACGCACCTTCACTCACTTTACCCACAAAATCACCTTCGCGATGCGGCTCAATTTTTGGAGCATTTACATACCACGCATTTACGTTTGAAGTATTCCCACGAAGTGGAATCGAAATATCTAAAGGTTTAGATAAGTCAATTAAATAGCTTTGCTTTTTATATTTTATCGTCGCTTTCAAAAAGGCTAAAATTAATTAAGACAAGTTAATCATAAATAAATTTGCTGCCATCCCATCGGCTAAAAACTTTCCTTTTTTGCTTGTTATAAGTGTATTATTTTCTAGGATCAACAAATGCTCTTGTCTATAATATTCTGATTGTTGTAAGAGATATTCATGGTAGTTTTTTCCAAATTCTTGATGTACCCTCTCTAAGGATATACCCCAGATGGTTCGTAAACCTGTCATGACATATTCATTATAACGATCGGTTTTTGAAAGAATTTCTTCTTCCATCGGACGTTCTAAATTGTGCAGTGCTTTTAGGTATTTTGCATTATTAGCAATATTCCAAGACCTGCGGGTGCCGTCATAAGAATGCGCTGAAGGCCCAATACCGATGTACTTTTTCCCTAACCAATACGCCGTATTGTTTTTTGAAAAATAATTGGGTTTCCCAAAATTTGAAGTTTCGTAATTCACGAATCCGTTCGCATCCATTTTCTCTAGAAGCATATGAAAATGTTCTTGGGCAAGCTCATCATCAACAGGGGTAATCAATCCTTTTTTTATAAAATTGGCTAATGCAGTTTTTGGTTCTACCGTTAAGGCATAACTAGAAATATGCGGAATTTTAAACGATAAAGCCTTATCGATATTTTCTTCCCAACGTTCGGCGCTCATATCAGGCATTCCGTAAATAAGATCGATAGAAATATTGTCGAAATATTGAGTTGCTAAGCGCAAGGATGCCTCGGCTTCTTTTGAATTATGCGCTCGGTTCATCAATTTTAAATCTTCATCAAAAAAAGACTGAATTCCGATACTTAAGCGATTCACGGGGCTTTTTGCCAGTTCTAAAATTTTCGCTTCTGACAAATCATCGGGATTAGCCTCTAAGGTAATTTCTGGTTGCGCTACAACCTTATAATTGGCATAAACAGCAGCAATAATAGCCTCAATTTCTTCGGTATTTAAAACCGATGGGGTACCACCCCCGAAATAAATCGTTGCTACTGGGGTCTGTTCAAATTCGTTTTTACGCAATTCTAATTCTTTCTGTAATGCCAAAATCATCGCCTCTTTTTTCCCTAAACTCGTAGAAAAATGAAAATCGCAATAATGACAAGCCTGCTTGCAAAAGGGGATGTGGATGTACAAGCCGCCAGCCCCCACAGCGAGCACTTTTTCGGTATAATTTGATAACTTTTTAGACATTTCTTAGTATTCGGTGAACAGTATCAGTTGGCAGTTATTTACTGCCAAATTTATCTGGATTATTAATCATATAATTTATTAATCTGCCAACCTCCAAACTAATTTCCATCAATTCGCCATAGGTTATATTATCTATGTATTCACATTCAAAAGAAAATTCTAACCAGGTTTGAGTTTCTGAATTTTCTGCATCACTATCCGTCAATTTACTAATGAAGCTTTTTTGATAAATTCTTTTTCTATAAGCCTCTGCAATATTTGAGCTCACGCTTCTGGACGACCGTCTTATTTGATCTGTCAAAGAATATCTTTCTTCCTTTGGAAAAGTTTTAGTGATAGCAAAAATTTTCATCGCTAAATCAAAAGATTTTTTATAAGCCAGAAGATCTTGAAATTTCATTAAGTTCTTTTTACTGTTCACTTGTTTACTGGTACTGTTTACTTCATCGCTTTTCTTCCTCAAATTAACAGTTGTTGTTCCCCCTTTGGGGCTAGGGGTTTTTTCATTTATTTATTTAGTTTTTTAGGGTTTTGTTTCACGTAGGAACTCCAACCTGTATAGTTGGTACCCACTTCTATTCTTCCTTCGTTGTAAAAATGACAAACGGCTGCGGCGAGTCCGTCGGTACTGTCGAGGTTTTTAGGCAAACTTTTTAAGCCTAATAAGCCTTGTAACATTTTGGCCACTTGTTCTTTACTGGCATTACCATTCCCTGTAATCGCCATTTTTATTTTTTTGGGAAGATATTCTGTTATCGGAATTTCTCGTGATAAGCCTGCTGCCATGGCCACACCCTGTGCACGGCCTAATTTTAACATAGATTGCACGTTTTTCCCGAAGAAAGGAGCTTCAATCGCTATTTCATCAGGATGATAGGTATCGATAAGCTCTATAGTGCGCTCAAAAATTAATTTTAATTTTACATAATGGTCGTCATACTTCGTCAATAAAAGTTCATTCATTTGAAGAAACTCCATTTTTTTATTCACGACCTTAATCAAACCAAAGCCCATAATGGTGGTGCCTGGATCTATTCCTAAAATAATTTTTTCGTTTGCCAAAAGCGTTTTTATTTGGTATTTAATACAATAGGGATTCTAAACTTTGCACGTACAGGAATTCCTCTTTTTAGAGCTGGTGTTGCTTGGGGTAGGGTTAGTAAACATTGTGTGATAACCGCATCAAACTCTGGAATTTGTTCGTAAACAATAGCATTATGTTCAATATCTAAAACTGCTATGGTTCCGGTTTTGTCCATGAGAAAATCGACATATAGGGTATCTACCATTTCCTCTTTCAATATAAATTCAAAATCTTCAAGAGATCGCTTAAAATGGAGGAGTAAGGTGTCAACAAAGCACTGTTTATTGGCTTCTTTTGCTTTGGTTTCGTCACAATTCTCAAAAAGGGGAAACTGATCTACATCGTTGAAATCGATGTTTTTCATTTCTTTTGCTACCAAGGCTTGTGTTTTTACTTCACTTGAAGTAAATAAATCACAGGAAGAAAAAAGAAAAAATCCGCATAAAAATAATACACTCCGCATGTGCCGTAAAAATCTTTGCCGAAAATTACGATTTTTTTATCGTTTTACTCAGAAGCCGTATGTATTTCCTCTTTAAGTTCTGATATTCGACGTTGTGCAAATTCTATAAAATAAGCTCTTTGCCCTTTATAGTTTTCCAAAAGCTGTTCGTAATAAGATAATTTTACTTTTGGATCTTTATAATAGCGATCGGCTACAAAACAAACTTGGTAAAAATAAACAACATTTGTTGGGTCTTCTTCGTGTGCCAATTTGTAATACTTCAGGGCGTTTTTAAAATCTTTTTTTTCGCTCGCAATCCGTGCTAAAGCTTGGTATTCTTTGTCAAATAATACCACTTGTACGTCTATCGCTTCTTGAAAGTACACCGCGGCACTATCGAGTTGCTTTTCTTCCCTAAACACATTTCCCAAATTAAAAAGTACTTTAGGGTTAGGATTTAAAGCATCATAAAAAAGTGATGTTTTATAGTTTTCTTTTGCTTTTTCTAGGTTATTCAGGGAAAAATAAGCATTTCCTAAACGTTCAAAAATATAAGGCTGTTTTTCGCCCAAGGCTATCATTTTTTCAAACAAAGGAATGCTGGCTATAAATTCATCGTTATTAAATAAGGCCAATGCTTTTAGGTTGATGATCGACACATCATTCTCATAAAAACGCAATCCTTTATCGGCATATTTCACCACGGAATCGCGATCCTGAAATTTAACATGGTATTTAGCCACTTCGAAAATACTGCGTAAATGAGTACTGTCTACAGCTATTGCTTTCTTATACAGTGCTATACTTTTTGTTTCAGCATCAAGTGAGGCAAAGGCATCTGCGAGGTAATAATAGTACTCTGGATTATTATTATTTTTTGCGACTAGTTTTTCAAAAATTTCTTTAGCTTTTGTATATTTCTTCGTTTTTCCATAGAGTTTTCCCAACTCGAAACTCGCTATTTGATCCTTAGGATTGTTTGCTATATAATTTTCATATTGAACAATAGCCTTGTCGTAATTGCGAACCAAATTATAAGCTCTAGCAATTTGTAGTTGTGCCTGTTGGTCATTTAGCTTAGAATATTGGTTGATAGCGGCTGTAAAATTTCCTGTCGTATACAAACTATCGGCAATGACCAAAGCCGAAGCTTGTGCCTCGGCTTTAAGTACGACTAAACAAAAAAATATAAAAACGTATTTTTTCAATGCAGGTATTATTTTTAATTAGTCTTTGGGAGAACTTACTTTATAGCTATTCTTCTCTGTTACGGTAAGGATGGCATTCGGTATTTTTAAATATTGAAATAGAAGTACTTGCCCTTCTTTAACCTCAACGGTGAAATTCCCATCATAATCGGTAACCGCTCCAAAATTGCTGTCTTTTATCCTAATATTTACCCCGGGTAGCCCAGAATTTTTATCGAATACTTTACCTGACATATAGGTTTTACCGTTTTCAGATGATTTACTGGCTTCCACATACATAAAATCGGTGGTTTCCTTAGCGTTTGTTCCATCGCCTCGTGATCCATTCAATACAAAGCTAATAGGCATAGAATAAGGCACAACCACTTTTTTACCGCGAAACTCTGCTGGTTTTAGGTTAGGCAACAATGAAATTATACGCGCCGCTTCTTTTTCTAATATGGGGTCAGGACCACGCATTTTAATGTTTGATATGTTCCCATCGGTGTCAATATGAAATAAAACATATACTTTACCTTGTATCCCTTTTTTTTGGGCCTCTGTTGGATACTTAAAATTAAAACTTATATGCTCCCTCATTTTAGCATCAAAACATTCATCTTCATCTAACGCGTCTTCACAACCTGGGAAAACAGGTTTTTTATCAGCTGCTTTATATGAAACGAGTGATTGTCCATTATTATCTTCTAATAATTTTTGTTCTTCTAGAATTGTTAACTCCAGGCGAACAAGTTGCTCATCTAAAGCTTTAATCACCGGATTACTTTCTGTAGCCGATTTTAAAAATCGTTCACGCTCCGTACGCAATTCATTATAGTTTTTTACCATCTTGCTTACCTTAGCATCCATGTTTTCTGTGATAGGCATCAGTTTAAAATCGATGGGATATGTATTCAATTTAAAGCTGATAGGTATCGAATAAGTCACAGCCACCACTTCTTCTTTTTGTTTGCCTGGTGTCATTTTGGGTATAAGCGATATAATTCTTAAAGCCTCCTTTTCTAAAAGCTCATCTGGGCCACGCATTCTTAGTTTTTGAATAGCACCGTCAGTACCAATAACAAAATTTACATATACTTTCCCTTGAATTCCTTTTTCTTGGGCTTCTTTTGGGTAGGTAAAATTATCCACTATATGCTGATACATTTTTTCTTGAAAACAAGCTCTTTTATCGCTAACATTTTCGCAGCCTGGAAAAATGGGTACTTCGTCAACCACAGAAAAAGGAATATCAATCGCCTTTTGAACTTCCGCAACCTCTGCTGATAAATTAGTCAAGCTATTATGAGTAACGATGGTTTTTAATTTGCCATCCGTGATCACTAAAGTATCATACCCATTTTCAGCCAAAACCTCATCGATGAGTGCTTTTCGTTTTATATTCTCCTCTGGCGTTAAATTTTGCACATCGGCAACACCATACATAATTGTTCCTTCATGACGAACTATAGTCCCCTCAGGAATTCCTAGATTCTCGTATTCTTCAACACGAACAAACTCTTTCTGATATACTTGAAAATCATACGTTCCGTCGGTAATAATAATATTTTCGATTTTATTATTTTTTGAAATATCATTCATCATGCCATTAAACTTTCGAATTTCATCTCCTGTTACATCAGTGGCATCTTTTACTTCAATTAGCGTGTAGGTTTCAGGATAGTCATTTTTTGAATTCAGTAAAATCACTTCATTACTAAAGGCTGAAATAGAAATCTTTAAGTTTTTATCAATAATTTGGAAAGCTTTTTTTCGATTCGTATAGTCCTCATATCGCGATGTTGAAGGCATTGGAAATCTATCTGCCATCCTTTGTTTTGAAAGTTTTGAATTTTTCTCGACACTTAACTCATCGATTAGCCCAAAAAACATTTTAGTCAAAATATCTTTTTTGAAATACTCTTCTTTTGTTAAAATTTGATCTTCTACACGATCTTTTTTAATGTATTCCGAATTAAAAAATGCTGCGTTTACCGAACCAAATTCAAATACTTCTTGGTCTATTTCGGCTTGCGCTTTTTTAATTAAAGCAGCATCGTCGTCATTTGCTTGTATTCCTTCAACCTTGTTAAAATCGCTGCTATTGGCCATAGCGGTATACACCAGCATCCCCAAAACCATCGGAACTAGCAACAAATACTTTAGTTGAAAAATTTTTTTTGATTTTGCTTTTTGTAACATGACAATTCGTTTTTTGATTAAAGAGGATTTAAAAAATGGATTGATGAAGGATATATGCGCTGTTTGAAACACTTGGGTCAGCAGCAGTTGATAATGTTCTTTTTTATGGGTCTTTGCCACCTGAGCATCAGCAATAAACTCATGTACTTCTGCAATTCTATTTTGATAGACATACACCAAAGGATTAAACCAATTTACAATTCGTAGCAGTTCAAAAAACAATAAATCGTAGGTATGCCCCTGCCGAATATGCACCAACTCGTGCTGTATAATGCTTTCGTGTTCATGCGCTACAATTTTATCACCTAAGAAAATAGACCTAAAAAAGGAGAAGGCAATTTCGCTATTTTTAACAATCACTTTCGAAAAATCAGGGAGTTTAATGACCTCTGCATTTTTACGTAAACCTTGTAATTGAAACCATTTATAGCCAAAAACTAACAGAGCGATACCCATGCCTCCATACATAAAAATAGCAAGCCAAGGAATTTCAAAAGTTGGAGTTTCGGTGGGTATTCCTACGATTTCTAAATTGTTTGTGCTAGTCCATAAATAATCATCATCAACAATTACTGGCTTTACGACACTTGTTTTAAGTGCTTCAATCTTAATCCATGGCAAAACCAGAGACCATACATAAGTGCCTATTAAATACACTCTGTTCCATTGAAAAAAGGTTTCTTTCTTTAAAAAAACATCGTAGATGATTAAAAAAAGTAGTTGAAACCCGATACACTCTAAAACGTACTGTAGCATTAGTCTTCTTTTTTAATTTCGTTGAGAATAGCCTCTAATTCCGATAGACTCATATCGTTCTTTTTTACAAAAAAAGACACCATACTTTTAAACGAGCCTTGAAAATACCCATCCACTAGCTTGTTGATCGATTGATTGCTGTAGTCCGACTTCTTAAGCAACGGAAAATACAAATACCCTTTACCTTCTTGCTCATGAGCAACAAAACCCTTGCTTTCTAAAATACGCACAATGGTTGATACCGTATTATAGGCAGGTTTTGGTTCTGGCAATTCTTCAATCACAGCAGCCACATTACATTTCTGCAACTGCCATAAAATCTGCATTACCTCTTCTTCTGCTTTTGTTAATTGTTTCATTTTGATTTGTATTTCTTCTGTTATTTTAATTGCAAGCGTAGCGCCGCAATCTGACTGCTTATTTACTCCAATTTAAAGGTAATAGGAATCGTAAACGGTACGTTTACTGCTCTACCTCTTTGCAAGCCTGGTGTCATCTTTGGTAATTTACCAATAATACGTGCTGCTTCTTCTTCTAAAGACTTATCGGGTCCACGCATTCTGGCTTTGCTGATAAGACCATCTTCGTTAATGACAAAATTAACATATACTTTACCTTGAACTCCATTTTTTTGAGCGTTTTCAGGATATCTAAAATTTTTACTGATATGCGCAAACATTTTTTCCTGAAAACAAGCTCTTTTATCGGCTGCATCTTCACAACCTGGAAACACTGGAGCATTTTCAACTACTGAAAATGGCACGTCTATTTGCCCTGCATCTGCACGAACACCCTGATCTGAATGTTCTTCTTGCTCAAAAACTTCTATACTTTTTTCGTTTAGGTTTTTTTTGATATTCATAGACTCCACATTGGCATCGCCTACCTTCAATTCTATAGATGTACCTTTAGAATCTATGAAGACATAGGTTGTGTTTTTTTCCAAATCTTTAAAATCATTCATAAAACGATTCTTTTTAATCTGTTCTTCTGGGGTCAAATTATTCAGATCTTTAAATTCTATAATTATTTTATTCTCTTCTGTTATTAATGGAATAGTCGCTTCTTCATCCAGCACTTTAGAATCACTCTCACAGGAGGTATAAAATAAAATTGCTAAAAATGCGGGTACCACTATGGCATATTTTAAAGCTAAGGCTTTTCTTGATTTTGATTTTTGTAACATGACGATTCGTTTTTTGATTAATGATGATTTAAAAAATGGATTGATGAAGGATATATGTTGCGTGTTAAATACTTGCGTTAATAATACTTGATACTGTTCTTTTTTATGGGTTTTTGCCACTGCGGCATCCGCGATAAACTCGTGTACTTCTGAAATTCTGTTTTGATACACATACACCAAGGGGTTAAACCAAGCTACGATTCGCATCAATTCAAAAAAGATAAGATCGTACGAATGCCCCTGCCGAATATGCACTAATTCATGTTCAATTATGGCTTTATAATTCTGAGTCATGATTTTATCGCCTATGAAAACAGACTTAAAAAATGAAAAGGCGATTTCACTATTCTTAATAATCACACGCGTAAAATCGGTTAAATACCGAACAGTGCCTTTGTTTTTTAATTGATGTACTTGGTAGATTTTATACAAGAAGAACATAAGCGCCACAAACATTCCTGAAAAAAGTATGGCCTGTTCCAAAGTAAGAATATAAGTAGTATTGTTTTCTCCTTTAAGTACTAGCTCGTCTAACAATATGCCCTGAAAATAGATAGGATATTCAACTAGCGAAGTGGCTATTGTTGTTTTAAAAAAATCAATTTTTATAAATGGGAGGACTAAAGAAGCCAAAAATGTACCTATTAAATACACTCTATTCCACTGAAAAAAAGTTTCTCGCCTTAAAAAAACATCATAGATGATTAAAAAAAGCAATTGAAACCCGATACATTCTATTATATACTGAATCATACTATTCATTTTTAAGTCACAATTTATAGCTAAATAAATGAAGTAAAACAGGTACTAATTTAGTATTCAACTATCTTATTAGTTCAAATATAACTAAATATTTAGTTTAAACTAATAAAATAGTTTTAAATAGCTATTTTTTAACATTTTCACATGAACCATGTAACAAAATGCGAGTATCTTAGTCCTATAGAAAACTATTACAATGGATATTGCATTACTGATTTTGGGCTTTATTTTTATGCTTGTCGGTATTCTTGGAAGCTTTTTGCCAGTGTTACCAGGTCCACCAATCAGTTGGCTTGGGCTTTTATTATTGTTTTTAACCAAGGCGATTCCTATAGATTGGTGGTTTCTAGGAATTACTTTGGGCATTGCCCTACTTGTTTTGGTGATGGACTATATCATTCCCGCTATCGGCACTAAAAAATTTGGCGGCAGTAAATCTGGCATGATTGGCACTACCATAGGTTTAGTAGTAGCCTTAGTGTTTCCTATTCTCGGTATTTTCGGAATTATTATTTGGACTTTTGTTGGTGCCTTTGTAGGTGAAATCATTAATAAAGCAGACAATAAAACCGCATTAAAAGCTGCTTTTGGTTCTTTTTTAGGCTTTTTAACAGGAACATTTTTAAAGTTTATGGTCGCTGTGGTTTACCTAGGGCTTTTTATCGCTAAGGCTTGGGAGTATAAAGCGGAGCTTTTTCCTTATTTTGATTAAAAAACCTACATCCAAACCGTTTTCTCCGCAATCGGAGTTCTAGTCACTTCGGGTATTTCTATGGCTTCATCGTAATTGCCCATATAGAAAAATCCTAAACAAGCCTCTTCATTAGCCATTTCAAAAAACTCACCCATATGTTTAATTAACCCCGGTGAACTCCAATAGGCCCCAATCTTCATTTCGGTGCACGCAAGCCACATATTTTGAACGGCCATTGCCGTAGCCGCAACTTCTTCCCATTCTGGTACCGATTTATTTGGATCACGCTGCATACAAATCGCGATAACGGCCCCAGCTTTTTTAGGGTTTTCGATTAGTTTTTTTGCTTTAAACTCTTTAGGACTAGCCTCTGTTTCTAAATATTTTAGGGATAAAAACAAGCCTAGTTTTTCTAGCGTTTCACCTTGCATCACTCTAAAGCGCCAAGGTTCGGTTTTGCGGTGGGTAGGCGCCCAATTGGCAGCTTCCAAAATGGTTTCAATAGCCTCCTTAGGTATCGGAGTATCGTTATATTGAGCTGGGAAAATGGATCTTCTATTTTTTAGTATTTCAAGTATCATCATTGCTGTTTTGTGCTGTAACAAATTTAAGACTATTGATTTATTTCTCTACGCTAGTTAAGATTAATTTTAGCGTTTGCGCAATCGTGGGATTCCGATTCTTTTTTTTCCATATTATGGATAACTCCGCCTTCTGTGCTATTTCTTTAAGTTCAATAAACTTCACGCCCAGTTTAAATCCGTACTGTAGTGAACTAGGTACAATAGCAATACCCAAGTTGTTTTCAACCAAGCGAAAAATGGTTTGGGCGTGCACCGATTTGTGGGAAATTTTGGGCGTAAATCCAGCATCCTCGCAGATACTCATAATGGTATCAAAATACAAGGGACTATATTCCTGAGAAAACAAAATAAAGTCTTCCTGAGCCAGTTGCCCTACAGAGGTAAAATTGGCAGGAGTAATTGGGTGTGATGCGGGTAGCACTAGGGAGAAACTATCATACAAAATTGTTTTGATCGCTAATTCGTCAGGTACGCGCGCAAGGCGTACAAACCCAAGATCTAAGTTGTCTTTCAAAATTGCATTTACTTGAGCGGTATTAGACAACTCTTCTAAGCTTGTTTTAATGTCAGGAAAGTGATGCCGAAGGCTCACCAACAATTCAGGAATAACCGTTTGCATGGCAGAGCCTAAGAAACCAATTCGCAATTCACCTACGCTGCCCTCAGCTATTAATTTGAGCTGCTTTTGTGTGACAGCTAAATGATTAACCATAAACTCTACTTCGCTCTTTAAATAGGCACCGGCAGCAGTCAAACTCACCTTTTTCTTATTCCGAACAAACAAAGGCGTTCCTAAAATTTCTTCCATTTGTTTTATTTGCCGACTCAAACCAGGTTGAGAAATACATAATTTTTCAGCTGCTTTCCGGTAGTGTAATTCCTCGGCTACTGCTAAAAAATAATTAAAATGCCGTAGTTCTATTTGATAACTCACAGTAATTATATATTGATAAAATTGATATTGGTAAGTATCAAACTTAATGATTATTTTTAAGGAAATAAAAAATACGGTATGGCATCTGTTCAAAGTATATTTTTAGTAGGCGAAGACTGGCTCACAGTAAGCAAGGCCATGGCCATTGCAGCAGGAGAAATAAAGCTTGAACTCACTGCTACCAAAAGAAAAAAAGTACAAGAAAGTGCACAAACCGTAGCGAATATTGTGGCAAAGGGTCATGCCGTTTACGGCATCAATACAGGCTTTGGCCCCTTATGTACCACAAAAATTTCGAAAGAAGAAACCAAAATATTACAGAGCAATATTCTCAAAAGCCATAGCGTAGGCGTAGGAAAACCTATTGCCACAGAACTGGCTAAATTGATGCTGATTTTAAAAGTCCATTCCTTAGCAAAAGGCTATTCTGGGATCTCAGAAACCAGCATCGATAGAATTATTTGGCATATAGAAAATGATGCCATTCCCATAGTACCTTCACAAGGATCGGTTGGTGCTTCGGGCGATTTGGCTCCCCTATCGCATTTATTCTTACCTTTAATTGGGTTGGGTAAAGTGCAGTTTCAAGGCGCCGAAATTCAGACCTCTGAACTATTTGAGCAAAGGGGGCTGACTAGCCTTGATTTAGGACCAAAAGAAGGATTAGCATTGATCAATGGCACCCAATTTATCGCAGCGCATGCTGTAAAGGTGATAGAGAAATTACATAGTTGTTTGTCTCAAGCCGATATTATTGGTGCGATGATGATTGAAGGTTTACAAGGTTCGGTAAAACCATTTTTTAACGAGTTGCATGCCTTACGGCCTTTTAAGGGAAATATCCATGTTGCCAAGCGCATCAAACGCTTATTAAAAGGTTCTGAAATTATGGAAGATCATAGTGATTGTGATCGGGTTCAAGATCCCTATTCCTTACGCTGCATGCCACAAGTACATGGGGCTTCTCGGAATGCTTGGTTACATTTAAAGGAATTGGTCGAAGTAGAACTAAATTCTGTTACCGATAATCCAATAATTATTGATGAAGATTTAACCATTAGCGGCGGCAACTTTCACGGGCAACCCTTGGCCATGGCCTTAGATTATGCTTGCCTAGCAGCTTCAGAATTGGGCAATATCTCTGACCGAAGAATTTATTTAGCACTAGAAGGAAACAGCCCCGGCGTACCCAAATTATTAATGCACGAAACAGGCATTAATTCGGGCTATATGATTTTGCAATATACCACGGCAGCTTTGGCGAGTGAAAATAAAGGCTTGTGTTTTCCGTCTAGTGCAGATAGCATTCCTACTTCTTTAGGACAAGAAGACCACGTAAGTATGGGTTCTATTGGTGGTCGAAAGGCCTTGCAAGTCTTAGAAAATGTAGAAAAAATATTAGCGATAGAATTATTGACGGCTGCTCAGGCTTTTGAATTTAGAAAACCGATGAAATCAGGTTTGTTTTTAGATGAAATTCATAAAGAAGTGCGTAAACAGGTATCTTTCGCTGACAAAGACCGGGTTTTTTCTGACGATATTGAAAAAGGGATCGAAATGATCCAAGATAAAACCATTATAAAAGTAATCGAAAAGATAAGTGCTGAAAAAGGGGTATCCTTAAAAACGAAGTACGCTGAGGAATTTGAAGTATTTTAGAATAATTACGCCGTACGCTAAACGCAATCCGCCAAGCGCGATGCATTTCATAATGAAATTATAGAAAAATCTAACGATCTAAAAAAAAATGAAGCATTTAAAACTGATAGGTCCGTTTAAGCAGTTAGTCACTATGGCTAATTTGCCTCTAAAAGGCGCTTTACACGATGAACAGCTAGAAATTTTAGCCGATGTAGGGATTCTTATTACAGACGGGATCATCCTTAAAATTGCGAATTATGATCAACTTGTTTCCGAAGCACCTAAAACTACAGTGTTTATAAAACTAAAAGGAGACCACGTTGGCTTCCCAGGCTTTATTGATGCCCACACTCATATTTGCTTTGGAGGAACGAGAGCCAAAGATTATGCCATGCGAAATGCCGGGAAAACCTATTTAGAAATCGCAAAAGCTGGTGGAGGGATCTGGGATACCGTTACCGAAACACGCCAGGCATCTTCTGAAGAACTCATTAAAAAAACCATAAAACGAGCCAAGCAACATTTAAAAAATGGGGTAACCACAGTGGAGGTTAAAAGCGGCTACGGCCTATCTGTACAAGAAGAACTAAAAATGCTACGGGCTATTAAAAAAGCAAATACAGAGCTTGCACTCGATTTGATTCCTACCTGCCTGGCAGCTCACATGAAACCAAAAGATTTTTCTGGGAGTCAAACGGAGTACTTAGCTGAAATCAGCACAAGGCTTTTTCCTATTTTAAAGGAAGAAAAATTAACGAACAGAATTGATGGGTTTATCGAAGAAAGTGCTTTTTCTAGAGAAGACATCCGATCTTATTTTTCCAAAGCAAAAGCCATGGGTTTTGATATTACCGTACATGCGGATCAATTTTCCACGGGTGGCAGTGAAACAGCGATAGAATTCGAAGCTTTGAGTGCCGATCATCTAGAAGCCTCAACCGATAAGGAAGTTGCTCTTTTAGCCCAAAGTAATGTAATTGCTACTGCCCTACCCGGTGCAAGTTTGGGTTTAGGTTGCGCCTTTACGCCCGCTAGAAAATTATTAGACGCTGGTTGTTGCCTCGCCATTGCGAGCGACCACAATCCTGGTTCTGCTCCTATGGGCGATTTACTTACCCAAGCGGCCATTTTACAAAGTTTTGAAAAACTGAGTAATGCCGAAGTTTTAGCAGGCATCACCTATCGAGCAGCAGCCGCTTTACAGCTAAAAGACAGAGGTCAACTAAAAGAAGGATTCCTAGCCGATTTTGCGCTATTTCATACCGATAATTACAATGAAATTTTATACCATCAAGGGTCGTTTAAGCCGTGTATGGTTTTTAAAAATGGAGCGTTGGTGTATGATAAACATTCTTAAAACAAAGCGCTAAGCGGATAGCAAAAAACAAATTAAAATGATTTTCAAAGAACAAATACTTCAAGGTATTCCGGCAGTACTTCCCGCTAAAAAAGCGTATAACCATACGATTAGTCACGCGCCTAAGCGGAAAGATATTCTCTCAATAGCCGAAAAAAAGCTCGCTATTCGGAATGCGTTGCGGTATTTTCCTGAGGCTTGGCATCAAGAGCTTTCTGAAGAGTTTGCTCATGAATTAAATAGCTACGGTCGTATTTATATGTATCGCTTTATGCCTGATTATGAATTGTATGCCAGACCTATTCACGAATACCCCTATAAAACAATTCAGGCGGCAGGCATTATGCTGATGATTCAGAATAATTTAGATCCTGCGGTAGCGCAACATCCCGAAGAATTAATTACCTATGGTGGTAACGGTGGTGTTTTTCAAAACTGGGCACAGTACGTATTAACAATGCAGTATTTGGCTCGTATGACAGACGAGCAAACACTCCACATGTATTCTGGCCACCCGATGGGCTTATTTCCTTCGTCCAAAGAAGCACCGAGAGTTGTCGTAACAAACGGTATGATGATTCCAAATTACTCTAAGCCCGATGATTGGGAGAAATTTAATGCTTTAGGAGTCACACAATATGGGCAAATGACCGCTGGCTCTTATATGTATATTGGCCCTCAAGGCATCGTTCATGGCACTACGATTACCGTAATGAATGCCTTTAGAAAGGTATTAGAAAGAGATGAAAATCCGGCTGGGAAAATTTTCTTAACGGCTGGTTTAGGGGGTATGAGTGGTGCTCAACCTAAAGCCGGAAACATTGCAGGATGCATCACTGTATGTGCCGAAGTAAATGCTGCGGCTGCCACAAAACGACACGAACAGGGTTGGGTAGATGTGTTGGTTCACGATTTAGACGATTTGGTGAGTAGAACAAAAAAAGCACAAGAAAATAAGGAGCTTGTGTCTATCGCCTATATTGGGAATATTGTTGCGGTCTGGGAGCGCTTTTTAGAGGAGCATATTTTTGTTCATTTGGGATCAGACCAAACCTCATTGCATAACCCTTGGGCAGGTGGCTATTACCCAGTAGATGTTTCTTTTGAAAAAGCAAACGAACTAATGGTCACCAACCCCGAGCTTTTTAAATTAAAAGTACAGGCCTCATTAAAGCGACAGGTTGCAGCAATCAACCAGCATGCTCAAAAAGGAACCTATTTTTTTGACTATGGCAATGCCTTCCTTTTAGAAGCGTCACGAGCTGGTGCGGCAGTTTATAAAAATTCTCAGGGAGCCTATGTAAACTATGAGGCACTACAAGATAAAAATCAAGATTGGGAATATCCCTCGTACGTTCAAGATATTTTAGGCCCCATGTGTTTTGACTACGGTTTTGGTCCTTTTAGATGGGTTTGTGCCTCTGGTGACCCAAAAGATCTTCAAAAAACAGACGCTATTGCGGCTCAAATTTTAATCGAAATAAAAAAAACAGCTCCAAAAGAAATTCAGCAGCAATTGCAGGATAATATCACATGGATTCAACAGGCGGATAAAAACAAATTAGTAGTAGAGTCACAAGCGCGTATTTTATATGCCGATGCAGAGGGCAGAGCTAAAATTGCCGATGCTTTCAATACAGCAATTGCTTCGGGACAATTATCTGCTCCCGTAATTCTAGGACGAGATCATCACGATGTCAGCGGTACCGATTCGCCCTACAGAGAAACTAGCAATATTTATGATGGAAGTAAATTTACCGCAGATATGGCCATTCATAATGTCATTGGTGATAGCTTTAGAGGTGCTACTTGGGTTTCTATCCATAACGGTGGTGGTGTGGGCTGGGGCGAAGTGATCAATGGCGGTTTTGGAATGGTATTAGACGGTAGCGAAGCAGCCTCAAAAAGACTCAAAAACATGCTTTTTTACGATGTAAATAATGGTATTTCTCGCCGAAGTTGGGCTCGGAATACCGAAGCTATTTTTGCCATTCAACGAGAAATGGAGCGAACACCTGAATTAAAAATAACTTTGCCTAACTTCGTAAACGATTCCTTATTAGATGATTTATTCCGTTAAAAATGACAAGGTATAAACAAACCCCAAAAAGCGCGTGGACGGGTAGAATTTCAGGACAGGAATTATACCTTCATGAGAAAGTACAATGTGTTACTTTTGATGCCCTTGAGACTCAAAGTGACACCCCGGCCATGGCACTCTTAGGCTATGCCTGCGACGAAGGGGTTAAACGAAACCAAGGAAGAACTGGTGCTGTTGAAGGCCCAGCAGCCATTAGGTCGTCCCTAGGGAAATTTCCAAATCACTTAGCGCGTACAACACCATTATTTGATGTGGGAACTATCGAATGTGTTGCTCATGAGCTAGAAAAAACACAAGAAGAACTCGCCGTAAAAATAAGCCTCCTGCTTTCAAAAAAAATATTTCCCATTATCTTGGGTGGTGGTCACGATATCGCTTACGGGCATTATCAAGGTATTAAAAACTACCTAGGCGATAAAAAAATAGGGATTATAAACTTTGATGCGCATTTTGATTTGCGTTCTACCGAAAATGGCAACACCTCTGGTACTCCTTTTTTTCAGATTGCGCAAGATTGCAAAGCACAAGGCAGTGCTTTTAATTACTTGTGTTTAGGCATTCGAAAAGATGCGAATGACAAAAAGCTTTTTAAAACAGCCAGCACACTAGGTGTAAGCTACATTGAGCACAGCAATTTCAACCTGCATCATGTAGATCATGTACACTTCATTATAATGCAATTTTTAGAGGAGGTTGATTACGTATATACAACGGTAGATTTAGACGGATTTTCGTCTGCCTATGCGCCCGGAGTAAGTGCACCTTCTCCCATGGGTTTTGCGCCTGATATTGTTTTAGAGAGCTTAAAAACAATCATCGACAGCAAAAAACTAATTAGCTTTGATATTGCGGAAATGAATCCTACCTACGATCGAGACCAACAAACCGCTAAGTTAGCGGCTTCCCTGATTCATTTTGTAATGCATACAAGACTCGAAAACAGTTGATAGTAAGGAATCCACCATCTTTAGCCCTTGGGGGAATGGGAGTCTTCCAACCAGCTCTGATAATACTTCCCATCATCTAAATCTAAAGCCGCTTGGGTTAGTTTTAGGGGTTTAAAGGTATCAATCATTACAGCTAATTCTTCTGTTTTCGATTTACCAATACTCGCTTCATAGGTTCCTGGGTGTGGCCCGTGGGGAATACCAGCCGGATGTAATGAAATATATCCTTTATCAATATTTTTTCTACTCATAAAATCGCCATCCACATAGTACAACATTTCGTCCGAATCTATATTAGAATGATTGTAGGGTGCAGGAATTGCTTGAGGATGATAATCATACATCCGAGGCACAAAGGAGCACACCACAAAAGCACTGGTTTCAAAAGTTTGGTGTACTGGTGGTGGCTGATGAACACGCCCCGTTATAGGTTCAAAATTATGTATAGAGAATCCATATGGAAAATTATAGCCATCCCAACCTACAATATCAAATGGGTGCGTGGCATAGGTTAAATGATGCAATTGGCCTTCTTTTTTAATTTTCAGTAAAAAATCACCTTTTTCATCATGGGTTTGCAAGTTTTCAGGTAATTTAAAATCGCGCTCACAAAAAGGCGAATGCTCTAAATGTTGCCCAAACCAATTCCGGTATCGTTTTGGCGTATAAATAGGATGGTAACTTTCGGTTACTAATAAGCGATTGTCGTCTGTATCGAAATGAATTTGATAAATCATTCCTCTCGGGATTACTAAATAATCTCCGTATTCAAAGCTAATTTCTCCAAGCATGGTTTTCAGCGTACCTGTTCCTTTGTGGATAAACAAAAGCTCATCGGCATCTGTGTTTTTATAGAAATAGCTGGTCATTGATTTTTTGGGCGCTGCCAGACCTATATGCACATCACTATTAAATAAAATCGTTGTTCTGCTATCTAAAAAATCATCTTGAGGAGCTACCTGAAACCCTTTTAAAAGCCTCGATTTTATGTTATGAGGAACAGCAGCTTTGGGAGAAACATCAATAGATACCCCTACTTCTTTTACTTGCGTTGGGCGATGTAAATGATACATTAAGGATGACATTCCATCAAAACCAATAGTCCCAAAGAGTTGCTCATAATGCAGGGTACCATCTTCCTTTTTAAAAATTGTATGTCGTTTTTGAGGTGTAACCCCTAATTTGTGGTAAAGTGGCATGCGTTTTTATTTTTCTCCCTAAAAATACGATAATTTTAAATAAAAAAGCGGTTCTTTTCCTCGTTTCGCAAAGCGAATAGCTAATGCATCAATTTTTAAACCGAGTGCGGCAATGCGATCAACTATTAACCAAGATATTAGGCTCGTAACTAATACATAAACTCAAATGGAAAAGAAAAAAAATAAGGGTGTGGTTGAAGCAAAAAAGTACAATGCGAATGTCACAGCCAACGACAAAACGGCTTTAGGAAAAAAGGGCTTAAGCATGGATACAGGTGATGATAGACTCCTTGAAAAAAGAAAAGAAAAAATTGATTTTGCAGGAGAAGACCTAGACGTTCCTGGTCGGAATGAAAAAAAACAAAACAGCCATCAACACCTTAAGGATGAAGAAAATTCGCTTTACGGTCAAGGTGGAGAGAACAATGATAACCTAGAAACCACAGAACGTTAAATAACTTTTTTTTAACGTAAAAAGTTATTGCTGTACATCATAAATTAATACTTTACGATTAAAAAAAGTTATGAAAGACAAGATTTATTTTTACATCGCAGCAACCACTTTAGTTTTAATCACAGCAACTATAATGGCCTCCATGAATGTCTCGTTTAGTTGGGTATTCTACGCTACTATTCTAGGACAAGTTTTACTCGTGGTCATGGTTTATAAAATTTTGAAAGACAACTATTCGACAACAAAAACCTTCGATGATTTTTATGAAGACCATCCTATAAGTCAGCAAGAAAACTACCGATAAGCCATAACGCAATGTTGTAGGCTAAGACGAGACTACACAAAAAAAGCCTTCCAAATATGGAAAGCCTTTCACTGGTTTTTACACTCCAATTAATTGATAAGATTAATTAGAACTGTTAGTTACCACAACGTGCACTTCTTTCGAAGCACAACACAACATTGCAAATATATAAAAGCTTTTTTATTTAATGACTATTGTTGGTTTTAATCGTGGTATGGAAATCATAAAAAGTATAAAATTACTTTGACACTTAGTTTTTTTCAGAAATAAAGTCTTGCGCTTTTTTTTGTTTAGAAGACGCCCTCATGCCCAATTCTGGAATAACAAGTAATGGCGTTCGCGTATGAAAAGCCATTTTTTCGATGACTGGCTCTCGGGTCATTCGTTCCATATAACTGTGTTGATAATTCAGCATCGCTAATAAATGCACGTCTAATTCCGCAACAAAAACTTCTAGGGTCTTTGAAACAGAATGCAACTCGGTAATGGTATGAATGTAGTGTTCTACCTCACCCAAATACTTTCGAAGCATATTTAAATTAAACTGTTGAACATCTGTTAGTGCCTTAATTTCATACTGTACATGAACAATACGCAGAACAGAATTAAAAGTAGTTGCTAAGTTCATAATTGGTTCTAGTTCTGATGGCGTATAAAACCTGTTAAAATCTGTAGCAAAAGCAATTTCAGTAGGCTTTTCGAAGTCAAAATACTCAGGAATGGCCAATACTGGACAACTTTTTACCGCTTTAATAATACGTACGGCATTACTTCCCATAAAAACTTCAGCCAATCCTGAGGCTCCTTTAGAACCCAAAATAACCATTTCAATGGTATATTGCTCTATGATTTCTTTAACTTCATCGACCAGCAAATTAAAGGATGAAATTGTCGTGAAATTATGTTTAGGGTTATGGTAGTTGGCTTTAATCTTATGAAGAAGATGACTTAGCCCCTCCTTGGAGTAATTTTGTACTATTTCTGCTTCGTCATAAGCCATTGAAGCCATAAATCGGCTATTTGATATGCTGGGCGTATAGGTGTTCAGCAAGTAAAAATTACAATCTTCATTGTCATACAATGCAATGGCATAAGTAACAGCATTCCATGCATTTTTAGAAAAATCAGTGGGTATCAATATATTTTTCATCGTGCTGTTTATTTTTATAATAAAGTGTAAAACTAGCGGATGAGGCTTCTTAAAACTATGATAATTGTCAGCTTATGAAAATAAGTTGAAAAGACAAGGAAAAAGGAATACTTGCCTACTGGAAAAAAAGCTAGGGGCTAAAGTATAAGATAGCAATTTATTTTGTGGCTGACAAACTGTAAAGTAAAATTTATTCTTGTCTATTTTTTACCCGAAAAGGTAGCGTTAAAACTTTTAAAACTCAATCATATCTTGAAGGGCCTTTTCATTGATAATCCCAATTTGTTTTCCAGAAGTTTTGATATACTTTTTCTTTTTGAATTCAGAAATAATTCGGATGCAAGATTCGGTTGCAGTTCCTACAACGCTTGCTATATCTTCCCGAGACAAGGTTAAAAGCAGAAAACCTTTGTCGTCCACTCCAAAATTCTTTTTCATGTATAAAAAAGCTTCCGCAACACGTTGTTTTACTGTTTTTTGTGACATGTTAACAATCACGTCATCCGCTTCTTTTAAATCATGAGCCATATGCCTTAAAACCTCCACAGCAAAATTAGGATTGGTATTTAAGGTATGTACTATTTCTTCCTTGGGTATAAAACAAACCTCCATATCTTCCACGGCTTTTGCGCTCAAATTAGATACTTCTTCCGAAATAACCGATCGTTGGCCTAGCACTTGACCCTTAGTGGCCAATTTAACGATTTGGTCCTTTCCATTGGCACTTAACTTAGACAGTTTAGAAATGCCACTTCGAACGCAAAAAACTCCATTCAGTTTTTCCCCTTCCTCAAAAATACTATCTCCCTTTTTAACAAGTTTTGTTATTTTAGAATCAGAAACTTTCTTTAACTCTTCTTTACTCATGGCACGTAACGAATTGAACTGCCTTACAATACACTGTTCACATCTAGTTTCTATACCATCTTTCATCCTGAGCTGATTTTTCTGACAATCTGCAATTTAATAAAATAGTGGAACATGACAAAAATCATATTTCATTCTCTTGTAAATATACATCTTTGTCGTCGGTACAAGCAAATTATTATGAATAAAAACAAGTGTTATCATTGTGGTGAAGATTGTTCTGTTACCCCTATTTTACATGACGAGAAAATGTTCTGTTGTCATGGCTGTAAAACCGTCTATGATATTTTTTCATCTAATAACCTTTCCTACTTTTATGACTTACAGGCTGCTGCAGGTGCAACTCCAAAGGTGGTTGAAGGAAAGTATGATTTTCTCGATAATGCTGCTATTATTGAAAGACTAACAGAATTTAATGATCATCAACTACAAATTATAAATTTATACATTCCACATATTCATTGTAGTTCTTGCATTTGGATTTTAGAAAACTTAAATAAGTTAATTCCCGCTATTAGCAGCTCTCAAGTTGATTTTCCAAAAAAGACCATTCGAATTCATTATAATTCTGAAAAAACATCCCTCAAAGAAATTGTTATCTTATTAGCACATATTGGCTACGAGCCTTATATTTCTTTAGATGATTTTGACAATAAGAAAAAAGGAGTTAACCGAAGTTTACTCTATAAGTTAGGAATTGCAGGCTTTGCCTTTGGCAACGTGATGTTTTTATCATTTCCAGAGTATTTTGATCTCTCGAGCAGCAAGGCCACTGGTGGAGAATATTGGCTCAACGAGTATGAAGCTGTTTTTAGATGGTTGATGTTCAGCTTTTCATTACCGGTAGTGTTTTATGCCGGAATTGATTATTTTATTTCAGCCTATAAAGGCTTGCGCTCCAAAATATTAAATATTGATGTCCCTATTGCTTTAGGAATTGTAGTACTTTTTGTTCGTAGTACTTTGGAGATTATATTTGATTGGGGTCCTGGTTTTTTTGATAGTTTAACAGGCTTAATTTTTTTCTTACTTCTTGGAAAATTTTTTCAGCAAAAAACCTATTCTTTCCTTTCTTTCGAGCGAGACTACAAGTCGTACTTTCCGATTGCTGTGACCCGAATTGTAGCCGATAGAAAAGAAGAAACCATACAGGTTCACGACCTTAAAAGAGGCGACAGACTTTTAATCCGAAACGAAGAGTTGATTCCTGTTGATGGTATTTTAATTCATGGGAATGCCAATATTGATTACAGTTTTGTAACTGGTGAGTCAGAACCAGTGCACAAAATTGCTGGTGACAAAATTTTTGCTGGTGGAAAACAACTACGGGGTGCTATTGAAATGGAAGCCTTAAAATCTGTTTCGCAAAGTTACTTAACACAACTTTGGAGTAATTCAGTTTTTCAGGACAATCCCTCAAGTAAATTTCAAACCCTAACAGATAGTATCGGAAAACGATTTACAATATTTGTTTTAACGGTCGCTTTTTCTGCCGCTGTTTTTTGGATTTTCTACGACCCGAGCAAGGTTATGAATGTATTTACTGCGGTTTTAATCATCGCATGTCCTTGCGCTATAGCATTAGCTTCGCCCTTTACTTTAGGGAACATGTTGCGTATTTTTGGCAAAAAGAAATTCTATTTGAAAGATACCCAAACTATTGAAAAATTAGCCCAAATTGATACGGCAATTTTTGATAAAACAGGCACGCTTACCACCGCCAAAAAAAGCAGTGTTTCATATGAAGGATTGGCGTTAAACAAAGAAGAAGAAGCGCTGTTAAAAAACACATTAAGAGCATCAAACCACCCATTAAGTAGAAGTTTATACGACATGCTTGCGGAACATGATATCATCACTCTTGACGAATATGAAGAGCACCTCGGCAAAGGCATCGAAGGCTATCTCAATAAGAGCCATATAAAGGTAGGATCCGCAAATTTTGTGGGCAAAACGGCATCAGAAGATGTTAAAACTACCGCTGTTCACATCAGCAGTAATGATGCTTATAAAGGGTGTTTTGTTTTTAGAAATGAATATAGAGAAGGGGTTTCTGACGTTTTTAAAGAAATGTCAAAAAGTTTACAATTGGCGATTTTATCGGGCGACAACGAAGGCGAAAAAGAGCGCTTAGAAGCTTTATTGCCAAAGCTTACACCGCTGTATTTTAATCAGAAACCACCAGATAAATTAAACTTTATAAAAGCGTTACAAGAGCAAGACAAAAAAGTGATGATGGTCGGTGATGGCTTAAATGATGCTGGGGCTTTAGCCCAAAGTAATGTGGGTATTGCCATATCAGAAAACGTCACCATTTTTTCTCCAGCCTGTGATGCTATCCTTGACGCCACAAAATTTAAAGAATTGTACAGTTATGTGTTGGCCTCAAAAAAAGCAATTGGCATTATAAAATGGAGTTTTTTCTTGTCTTTATTATATAATATGCTGGGCTTATATTTTGCCGTAACCGGCCAATTGCAACCCGTCATAGCGGCTATTTTAATGCCTTTAAGTTCTATTAGTGTTGTAGCATTTACAACTATTGCAACTTCTCTTTTAGGAAAAAAATTAAGATAAATTTTAGAAAGATGATAAATGTCATATTATCCCTTTAATCATCAACGTAGTTTTACAACAGAATTCAGGTAGGTATGAGTGTTATTTATTTATTATTATCCATCAGCATCATTGTTGCTCTAATTTTCTTTATAGCTTTTATTGTATCGGTACGCAGTGGGCAATATGATGATTCGTACACCCCATCGGTACGTATGCTTTTTGATGATGAATTGGTCAGGGAAAACTCAAGAGCGAGTTCAAATTCAGTTTCAATAAAAAAATCCGAAATAAAATCAATCGAACAAAGAATAGAGAAAAAAGGATAGCGAAAAGAGCGTATTAAAATTATTTAATCTCTTCTCTCTTCTACAATCTCAAAAAAAAGTATCCAACTAAATAAAAGTTTAAACAATTAATTATGGAAGTACAGCAGTTTTATTACGACAATAAAGTCGTTAAAAAGTTCCTATACGCAACGATGTTTTGGGGAATTATAGGGATGACCGTAGGCTTACTATTGGCTTTTCTTTTCATCTTTCCAAACCTAACTGACGGCATCTCTTGGCTTAGTTTTGGTCGATTAAGACCTTTACATACCAACGCTGTTATTTTTGCTTTTGTGGGGAACGCTATTTTCGCAGGGGTGTATTACTCTACACAGCGTCTATTAAAAGCGCGTATGTATAGTGATTTTTTAAGTAATTTTAATTTCTGGGGATGGCAATTAATTATTGTAGCCGCTGCCATTACATTACCTCTTGGGTACTCAACTTCAAAAGAATATGCTGAACTTGAATGGCCAATAGATATTGCTATTGCACTAGTTTGGGTAGCTTTCGGGGCCAACCTTATTGGTACCATGATTAAAAGAAGGCAACGCCACTTATATGTGGCTATTTGGTTTTATTTAGCCACATTTGTAACGGTTGCCGTGCTTCATATTTTTAATAGTTTGGCATTACCTGTAAGCTTAGCCGGAATGAAAAGTTATTCTGTATATGCTGGAGTTCAGGATGCTTTAGTACAATGGTGGTACGGCCATAATGCTGTAGCATTTTTCTTAACGACGCCCTTTTTAGGCTTAATGTATTATTTTGTTCCAAAGGCTGCAAACAGACCTGTTTATTCTTATAAACTATCTATTGTTCACTTTTGGTCTTTAATCTTTATATACATCTGGGCTGGACCTCACCATTTATTGTATTCGGCCTTACCCGATTGGGCTCAAAACTTAGGAGTAGCCTTTTCCATTATGTTATTAGCGCCATCTTGGGGTGGTATGATTAACGGACTATTAACCTTAAGAGGTGCCTGGGATAAAGTACGTACAGACCCCACCTTGAAATTTATGGTGGTAGCCATTACCGGTTATGGTATGGCAACATTTGAAGGCCCATTATTATCTTTAAAAAACGTAAATGCTATTGCACACTTTAGCGATTGGATTATTGCTCACGTGCACGTTGGAGCCCTAGCATGGAACGGATTTTTAGCCTTTGGTATGATTTACTGGATGGTGCCTAAAATTTTCAAAACACGTTTAGCCTCGGTAGGTTTAGCTAATTTTCACTTCTGGATTGGTACTTTAGGGATTATTTTATATGCATTACCCATGTATGTTGCTGGTTTCACTCAGGCCTTAATGTGGAAAGACTTTAACCCAGATGGGACTTTAGTTTATGGAAACTTCTTAGAGACTATCACTGAAATTATGCCCATGTATTGGATGCGTGCTATTGGTGGCACCATGTATATTGTTGGTGCTTGCGTGATGATTTACAACGTAGTACTTACCATTAAATCTGGAAGTAAGGTAGAAGACGAGTTAGCAGAAGCTGCGGCTTTAACTAAAGTTTCTAAAAAGAGAACGGCTGGTGAAACGTATCATACTTGGTTAGAGCGTAAGCCTGTACAGTTGACTATTTTTGCTACTATTGCCATTTTAATTGGTGGTGCGGTTCAGATTATACCTACCATATTGGTAAAATCTAATATTCCGACCATAACAAGTGTTAAGCCTTATACCCCTTTAGAACTGGAAGGTCGTGATTTATACATCCGCGAAGGCTGTGTGGGTTGTCACTCTCAAATGGTACGACCGTTCAGAAGTGAGGTAGAACGTTATGGCGAATATGCTAAAGCAGGTGAGTTTGTTTACGATCACCCTTTCCTTTGGGGAAGCAAGCGTACAGGTCCAGATTTGTTACGTGTAGGTGGAAAATATTCAGACAATTGGCATTTAAACCACATGTACGATCCACAAAGTACTTCTTCTGGCTCTATTATGCCCTCGTATTCTTGGATGGTTCGTGATGAGCATGATCGCTCAGATATTCAAGCTAAAATGAAAACAATGGTATCGCTTGGTGTACCCTATTCAGAGGAAGAAATTGAAAACGCAAATGCGTCAATGGATGCACAAGCTGCCCAAATAGAAAAGAACTTATATGCTGATCCTGATTTCGCAACAAACTACGAAGCTGATAAAAAGTATGCCGCAGATAACGGAATAGAGTTTGTAGAAATGCGAGATCGTGAAATAGTTTCGTTAATAGCTTACTTACAGCGCTTGGGTACAGATATTAAAATAAAAGATGCAACCGAAACAGCAACTATAAAATAAATTAAGATCAGAGAACCTAGAAAAAAGAAAAAGGACAAAAAATCTCTTTTCTCTTTTCTTTTCTCTCTTCTCTAAAAAAAAATAATCATGTTCAAATTTGTAAAAGGATATATGGAGACTATAGATGGCGTTGCCACCTACCCTATTATATCGTTATTAATCTTCTTTATCTTCTTTATGGTTTTATTCCTTTGGGTTTTTACAGCCTCGAAAGAATACATTAAAGAAGTAAGTGAATTACCCATGGAAAAAGACAACCAACAAAACCTAGAATTATGAAAAACACATCGTCACTTTGGTGGATAAGAATACCCGTAGCCTTCTTTATCATTTTCGGAATGATGGAATTTTTTATAGACTCGGGGAAACAACCCGCTATTTTAGCCTATCCCATCACTCAGTTTTTTATGCTGATGGTATTGGTGCTTTTGATTGCTATAGAACTAATTTTGAGTTCTATTGAAAATGTCATGTTTCAAACCCTTTCAGAAGAAGCAAAAGAACGTTATTTAGCCAATAAAGCAACCCGATTTGAATGGACTTGGGCTAAAAATATGTACAAAAAAATGCTAGGCTCTAAACCTCAGGAAGTTGAACATGAAATTATTCTAGATCACAACTACGATGGTATTAAAGAGTTAGACAATAAATTACCGCCATGGTGGGTTTATTTATTTTATGCCTCTATTGTTTTTGCTATTGTGTATATGGCACGTTTCCATGTATTTGGCGATTATGATCAAGACACAGAATACTTAACAGAAGTGGCTATTGCACAAGCTGAAATAGAAGAATACAAGAAAAATGCTAAGGATTTAGTCGATGTTACTACGGTAGAATTACTAACAGATGCATCGGACTTAAGCGCTGGTAAAGCCATTTTTGAAAGTAACTGCGTTGCTTGCCATATGGCCGATGGTGGTGGTGGAATTGGTCCTAACTTAACCGATAATTATTACATTTTAGGTGGAGGTATTAAAAATGTTTTTAATACGATATCAGAAGGTGGCCGCGATGGCAAAGGTATGGTGGCTTGGAAGCAAAGCCTAAAACCTCTTGAAATGGCACAGGTGGCTAGTTATGTACTAAGTTTTGAAGGAAAAACAGCTGCAAATCCAAAAATTGCTGAAGGCGAAGTTTGGATAGATCCACACATGAAAGTTGAAGGAGTGGCTATTGATTCCACAAAAGTAAAAATTGAAGTACAAGTAGACAGCTTAGAGTTTAAAGAAACATTAGATGTAGATGGGACTACCATAAAATAGTTAAAAAAGCCTTGTAAAAACCACCCTGCTCTTTTTTATAAGGGCAGGTTTACACAAAAAGAATAACAAAAAAAACAGTCCTTCCTAGTGCAACGAATAGTATCAGAATAGGGTCGTCTTATTCTACAAATACAGCAAAAAATGTCGCAAGATCAAGATAATTTTAGAGACAGCATTGGAACCATTAACGAAGAAGGAAAAAGGGCATGGGTTTTTCCCAAAAAGCCCAGTGGTACATTGTACGAATATCGCAAATATGTAAGCTATTTTTTACTCGCTTTTTTGTTTGCAGCACCTTTTGTAAAAATTAATGGCAATCAGTTTTTGATGTTTAATGTATTAGAGCGGCGCTTTAATATATTCGGATTTCCATTTTGGCCACAAGACTTTCATTTGTTTGTGATCTCAATGATTATTGGAGTTATCTTTATTGCACTTTTCACCGTAGCTTTCGGACGTATTTTTTGTGGCTGGATGTGCCCACAGACCATTTTTATGGAAATGGTATTCCGAAGAATTGAGTATTGGATTGATGGCGATAGAGGTGCACAAATTAAACTAGAGCGACAAGAATGGAACGCCGAAAAAATTAGAAAACGTGTTTTAAAATGGATTGTCTTTTTTATTATTTCATTTTTAATTGCGAACGTTTTTTTAGCCTATTTAATTGGCAGTGATCGCTTGATACAATACGTTTATGACGGACCATTGGCCCATCTTAGTACCATGGTTTCGCTATTAATCTTTACGGCTGTATTTTATTTTGTTTTTGCTTGGTTTAGAGAACAAGTATGCATTATTGCGTGTCCTTATGGCCGAATGCAAAGTGTTTTGCTAGATAATAAATCTATTGTAGTTGCCTACGACCACAAACGCGGTGAAGCAGAAAACGGCAGAAAAAAATGGCGTAAAAATGAAGATCGTGAAGCTTTAGGACATGGCGATTGCATCGATTGTTTTCAATGCGTAAATGTTTGCCCGACTGGAATCGACATACGAAACGGCACCCAATTAGAATGTGTAAACTGTACCGCTTGTATTGACGAATGCGATACGATTATGGAAAAAGTAGACCTGCCTAAAGGCTTAATTCGGTATGCTAGTGAAGATGAAATTGTAAAAAAAGAAAAATTTAAGTTTTCAGCTCGTTTAAAAGGGTATACGGCTGTTTTAGTTATTTTAACAGGCGTTTTAATCGGAATGTTATTTTTACGAAACGATTTAGAGGCAAGCATTCTAAGATTACCAGGCCAATTATATGAGCATAAAGAAGGGAATATAATTAGCAATGTGTACACCTTTAAATTGGTCAACAAAACATCAAATGATATTAATGATATTCATTTTGCTTTAGTTTCACATAAAGGCACCATAAAATTAGTGCGAGAAGGCGATTTTAATGTTAAAGGACAACAATTAGCCGAAGGCACCCTGTTTATAGAAATAAATAACGCTGCCATAAAAAGTGATAAAGAAAAAATAAAAATTGAAATTTATAGTGGAGATACATTAATAGAAACCACCACAACAGCATTTTTAGCACCTCGAAGTTATCGATAATTTTATTCCTGGTTGCTGCTCGCTCGCTGATCGTAAAAAAAATAAAGTTTGTCAAAACTTGTTGAGTATAACATTAGAAATTAGAAGAAATTAAATATGAAAATAAATTGGGGAACAGGTATCGTAATAGCATTGGCTTTATTTATAAGTTTTATCCTATTTTTTGTGATACGCATGAATATGGACGATAAATCGAACCATGATTTAGTGACCGAAGAATACTACAAACAAGAGCTAACGTTTCAAAAAGATTTAGACGCTCAAAATAATGCGATCAACACGAATAATAATTTAACTGTAGAAAAAACACCCGAAGGATTACTCGTGACATTTCCTGAAAATTTAGAATTTGAAAAAGTAAAAGGTACGGTGTCCCTATACAGACCATCTAATAAACAATTGGATTTTGACTTTCCTATAAGTCTATCCAACACAAATTTGCTCGTACCTGACAAACGTTTGTTAGATGGTCGCTGGGACATTAAAGTTTCCTGGAACTACAAAGATGAAGAATTTCTATCTAAAAAAAGTATTACGTATTAAACGATGATTCTATCTGCACTTATATTAGGTTTAATGGGCAGTCTACACTGTGTAGGCATGTGTGGCCCTATTGCCTTTATGTTACCCGTCGATAGAACAAATAACTTTAAGAAATTTCTTCAAATATTTATTTATCATTTCGGGCGTTTATTAGCTTATGGCCTACTTGGGCTGGTATTCGGACTCTTAGGAAAAGGTTTATTTGTTTTTGGAATGCAACAAAAACTATCTATCGCAATTGGCGTATTGATGATTGTGGTAATTTTAATTCCCTACAAAACCTTTAGCAAATACAATTTCTCAAAACCTGTATATAAAATAGTTGGGAAAGTTAAAAACAGTTTAGGCAAAGAGCTTCAGAAAAAAACTCCTGACACTTTTTTGACGATTGGTTTTTTAAACGGATTTTTACCTTGCGGATTAGTATATATGGCGTTATTTGGCGCGATTGCCATGGGAGATGCGCTTCAAGGCTCATTATATATGGTAATATTCGGTGCAGGTACCATTCCCTTAATGACAACGGCTATTTATTTTAGCGCTCTATTAAAAAATACTGCTAAACAAAAAATTCAAAAATTAATTCCTGTTTTTGTGGTATTGATTGGCGCACTTTTTATTCTACGAGGTTTAGGTTTGGGTATTCCTTATATTTCACCAGCACCCGTTACACAAGTTATTTCGGCGGATATGGAGTGTCACGAATAAGCTCATCGTATTCAATTAAACAGGGCTTTAAAAAAAGGCTATAGCCAATTTAAAGTATCTAGTGCAAGTATGCAGTAACCGCGCAAACAGTAGTAGGGTAACGATATGTAAACCCAAAACAATTTAAACTACCATTTCTCGCTGTTACACCTACGAAAAAAGCGAATCATAAAACATGGAAATAAAAGAGTTAGAGAACAGAGAAGATGTAGGTCAACTAGTACGTAGCTTTTACGCTAAAGTACGTGTAGATGAAGTTCTAGGCCCCATTTTTAATGGTATTATTACGGATTGGGAAAGTCACTTAGAACTTTTAACCGACTTCTGGGATACTCAGCTTTTTTTAAAAAGAAAATATTATGGTAACCCTATTCAAGCTCATAACGAAGTAGATGAAAAAATGAATCACAGCACTACTCCAGAACACTTTGGTTTGTGGCTCAATTTATGGTTTCAGACTATTGATGAATTGTTCGTGGGCGACAATGCTTTTATCGCTAAAAACAGGGCAAGGCAAATAAGCTCTATGCTGTACCTACAAATGTTTCAGAACCGAAGCAAATAAGGATCCTAGATAAGGTATTCAAGGTTCAAGATTTAAAAAAAGTTAAATAAAAATCCCGCTAAAAAAAGCGGGATGTAGGAACCTTTAACAAGAAGATAGTTATATTTTAAACGTAATAACCGGCAGTACAGAATGGTTTGCAATGTCTTCTCCGATGCTTCCACGAAAGAAATGTGCTAAGCCTTTTCTACCATGCGTTGTAATTCCAATAAGGTCTATATTATGGTCTTCCGCATAATTTAAAACACCTTTTTCAACGGTGTAATCATTGTACACTTTAACATCGATAAACTCGGCTCCTACCGCATTAGAAAATTTAGCAATTTTATCATCGATATCTTGACTGCTTAAAAAGTTATCGCCTGGTGTATTAATGTATAAAATATGTAGACTAACATTTAAAAGGTTAGAAATATATTTTGCACGCTGATAAGCATTAATATTTTCATCAGCCAAATCACAAGCAAAAAGCATTTTTTCTGGCAAGAAAGCTTCCATATCGTTTTTAATCACTAAAACAGGAATATCTGCATTGCGTACCACTTTTTCGGTATTTGAACCTACAAAGATTTCCATAAGACCGTCTGTGCCATGGGAACCCATAATAATAAGATCCGCATTGTTCGCTTCTGCTACCTCATTTACTTCACTGAATACTTTAAAGTGTTTTATAATGGGCGTAACACTTACGTCTTTTAAGAAAGGCTTGCTTAAAAACTCATTAAAACGTTTTTCTGCCAGTTTAAGCAGAAAAACAGTTTGCTCTGGGTGTGCAGCTTGAGAAGAGGTAATATAGGCGTCATTGAGCTCTAACATGTGTAAAGCAAAAATAGTAGCCTTGTATTTTTTTGCCAAAGAAGCTGCTACTTTTAAAGCATTTTCAGACTGAATTGAAAAATCTACGGGTACAATTATATTTTTCATAGGATTATATGTTTCTAATTATCAAAAGTTTTATTTTAACGCTTACATCTCTCTATTTATTTGCCCATGCCTGAGAAATAGTCGACATAGTACTACTCTTCTGTTCACTAAAGACCTAATAATTTCTTTATTTTGTGCTTTTTACGCGTATGAATAGAGAATAAGCAGCTCTTTATACCGTCATTGAAAACAATCTTGTTTCAGGTTCTTTTCGATACAAATGCATATCAAAGGCCATACATATATTGCGAACAAATGGACGTCCTTTTTCGGTGACTATTATCGTATTTGATGAAATTTCTAACAAATTATCAGCTTCCATTTCCTGAAGTTTCATCAAAATTAAATGGGTATCTAAAATGGTATCATTGCTGTCTATAACGGTTTTAAACTGGCACATTAAATTTAAAATATGTTTGCGAATAATACTATCTTCTTCCGTTAAAATATGACCTCTATAAATCGGAATAATACTATTGTCTACCAAATGTTGATACTCTTCCAAACCTTTTACATTTTGTGCAAAACTATACCAACTATCACTAATACTTGAGGCTCCTAAACCTACCATCACTTTAGTTTTTGAAGCAGTATACCCCATAAAATTACGATGTAGACTGCCTGAATGTAATGCTTTGGACAAACTGTCGGTTGGCAAGGCAAAATGATCCATCCCTATTTCTTCGTAACCCACCTGCGCCAATAACTTTTTACCGTGTTCATATTGCTTGCGCTTAGCTTCCCCGGATGGTAAATCAGCATCTTTATAGCCTCTTTGACCGTTACCACTGAGCCAAGGCACATGTGCATAACTATAAAAAGCCAGCCGGTCAGGCATTAAACTTTTTGTTTTTAAAATCGTATGCTCAACGTCGTCAATGCTTTGGTGTGGTAAGCCAAAAATAAGATCGTGTCCAACAGAAGTATAGCCAATTTCCCTGGCCCATTGGGTCACTTTTTCTACATTTTCAAAAGGTTGAATTCTATGAATTGCTTTTTGAATTTTTTCATTGTAATCTTGAACACCGTAGCTTACTCTTCTAAAGCCAACATCAAACAAGGCTTGTAAATGTTCTTTGGTGGTATTATTTGGATGCCCTTCAAAACTAAACTCGTAGCCATCGGCTTTATCAGCTGATCTAAAAATCCCATAAATTAAGCGTTGTAAATTTTCAGGCGAAAAAAAAGTTGGTGTTCCACCTCCTAAGTGCAATTCTTTAATTCGTGGTTTTTCTCCTAACACATCACAATATAAACGCCATTCTTTTAATACAGTGCTAATGTATGGAGATTCTACTTCGTGTCGTTTGGTAATGCGTTTATGGCAGCCGCAAAAAGTACACATACGCTCACAAAAAGGCAAATGAATATATAAACTAATACCTTCGGTAGCATTACTTTCTTCAAAACTCTTTAACAAGGAGGCCTCCCATTTTTTACCAGAAAAACTAGCTAAATCCCAATAAGGCACTGTGGGATAACTCGTATACCTAGGTCCTGGAACATTATATTTTTGAACTAAACTGCACATGTAATTTTTATTTAGCACAAAACTAAGGGGTAGGCCCGTCAATTACTATGACAATTATCATGTTGCTGCAATAATTTACCGTAAAACACTTTATTTCAAGGCTTTAGTTTTATTTTCTTGTACTCTAAAAATGACTATTTTTTTGATGAGTGCTAATGGCAAAGGGGTATTTAAAGGGAACTGTACCCCACCTTTACTTGTTTTAAAGGCTTTGAGCTTATTCTTAAATTTTTCGTGAGCTGTAGGAAAGGCATAAAGTCCAATATGATTTTTATAGGCCGCAAAATAGACTAAGGCACCGTGATCGTTAAAGGCAGGCATTTTGTAACTGATGGTTTCTGTAGCCTCTGGTGTTGCTTCTTTGATTGTTTTTCTAAGCGTTTCTAAAACTAGTTGAACTTCTTTTGGGAAATTAGCGATGTATGCATCTATACTTTCAGGTGTATCGGTGGCCATTTAAAATAGATTCTAATTGATCAAGTTAAATGTATTAAAAATATGTCCTAATTTTGTTTCTTAGGCTAAGATTAAAAATAAGTATCCATGGAACGCAACAATCTATATCCCATATTTTTAAAAACATCGAACTTAAATATTTTAATCGTGGGTGGTGGCAATGTGGCCTTAGAAAAATTAAGTTTTCTACTAAAATCCAGTCCCGATGCCAATGTAGAAATGGTATCACCAATGTTTAGGGAAGAAACTTTGGCATTAATTCAAAAATTTAATATAAAAATAACGCTTGCTACTTACAACCCCAGCTTTTTAAAAAATAAGCATTTGGTCGTTGCTACGACTGATAACATTCCTGTAAACGAACAAGTGTACCATGATTGTAGGGCACAAAATATATTGGTCAATGTAGCCGATAATCCACCATTTTGTGATTTTTATATGGGGGGTATTGTCACTAAAGGCAACGTAAAAGTAGCCATTTCTACCAACGGAAAATCACCGACGACCGCCAAAAGATTACGCCAATTTTTTGAAGATGTACTTCCTGAAAATATCGATGATTTAGTAAAAAACCTCAACGAATTCAGAAAAACAATTAAAGGCGATTTCGAAGAAAAAGTGGAGACCCTAAACGAGTTTACAAAAGGTTTGGTCAACAAGAAAGATTAGTACGACCTTTTTGAAGGAATCGTGAACAAAATACCCAAAGTTAGGGTATTCCATTCTTTTTCTTCTAGAACTATAGCGGAATAGGATATATTAAGCTCGGTATTGGCACTCATTAAAAAACCAATTTGAGGTCGGTAATACAAGCCCCCATTATTTCCTTGGTTTATGGCTAAGGCTTGACCCACATCTATTCCAAAAGAAAAAGAATTCGAAGGCCAAATCCGCGCTGATAGGGCCAACGGAGCAAATTGCACACTGGGTAAATCTACTAATGGATTATCTGTGCCAAATTTTTCAGGAAAACCATAAGTATACCCTGCCATAATGCCGAGGTCTACTACCTCTCCCAATGCCCACATATACCCTACATTTGCGCCAAGCACAACTCCTACCTCATCATTAAAATCGTTAAAGGGAATGCCACCTTGCACACCAATTTTAAGGCCTTCTTGTGCGTAGGTATACGTACTGGTAAAAAGTAGCGCAACGGCTATTACAAAAATTTTCATTATTTAGTTGGTTTGGTTTATTTGTGTTAAAAATAAACGCTTTTTTAAATCGAGGATAACTTTTGTTGTCAAATAGGTGAAAAAAGTGGTGCAGGTATCTATTTCTAGCGCCATTAAAATCGATTTCAAAGGGTACTCTTTGATACCGGTACTTTCCAAAAAAGTCTTATAAATTACTGATGTACGAAGCCTTAAAAATAAAATGGTCTAGAGGATAAGCCCTATTTCTGCTTCCGTGTAACTTTTTTTACCTTTGAACCATGCACCAGTTCTTGAAGTTTTTCGACATTTAAAGGTTTCGAAACAAAATCTTGAACGTAGTTTGGGAAATCCTTTGCCAAGCGCTTATCATCTTCGGAAATGGACGAAGTGACTAATACCACATCAATATTGGTCGACATTTCTTCAAGTACCATAAATTCTAGGAATTCAAAACCGTCCATCTCCGGCATATTGATATCCAACAGCACTAGAATAGCCTCAGACTTATCTTTATTAAAACGCAGATGATCCAAGGCTTCCTCAGGATTTATATAGCTCAATACTTTCTCTTCCTCGCCTATTTTTCTGAGCAGAATTCTATGCATGAATATCATAATCTCTTCATCGTCGACCAAGTAAATTTTCGAATACATAGCTTCTTATTTTTTAGAATACTCACAAAAAGCGATTTTTTTTAAAACACTTTTTTAGGCAACAATTATTAAGATATAATAAATGTAGGGAAAATATTACTAAAATGTGGTCTATTTCTAATAATAAAGAACACAAGCAAAATCAGAAGAAAACTTAAAAACCATAGCGATGAATTTTAAACCTCTATTATTTTGATAGGGTGGTTAGTTCTAACCAAAACTCCTCAATTTTTAATATGGCATCTAAAAATCCACTCATTTCTAGAGGTTTTTTAATATAGCTATTGCAGTGGTTCTCATAAGCCTCATCGAGGTCTTTTTGACTTGAAGATGTGGTCAGCATAATCACTGGGATTTTTTTTAGTTGAGCATCAGACTTAATGCGCCTTAAAACTTCATGACCGTTAAAAATAGGGATATTGATATCTAAAAGTATTAAGTCGGGTATTTTTACCTTTGAAAAATCTCCTTGCTGAAACAGAAAATCTAAAGCCTCTTTTCCATTACGAGCAACACTTATCTCTATTTTTAATTTACATTCTTCAAAAGCTTCTAGGGTGAGTAAAACATCTCCTTCGTTATCTTCTACTAACAAAATATGAGCCATTTTAGTATTTTGATTTTTCATAGTATTCTTATTTAGGGATGGTAAAATAAAATTTTGATCCTTTCTCAGGCAGGGATTCTAGCCAAATCCGTCCTCCTAAAAATTCAACATGTCTTTTGGCTATGGTAAGTCCGATGCCTGTTCCAGAATAGGCATCTTTATTGTGTAATCTTTGAAAAATAAGAAATATTTTCTCAAAAAATTCGGTATCTATTCCTATGCCATTGTCTTCAATAGAAAATCTCCATTCTGACTTGTTCTCTAAAACGTGTATCATAATTAGTGGTGTTAGACCGTCTTTGGAGTACTTCAGTGCGTTGTCAAGTAAGCAATGAAATATTTGAGTTATTGCTGCTCTATAGGTGTTCAGTGTTGGCAGATGATCAGCTGTAATGACCGCCTTTTTTTCTGAAATTAACTGTCTACGTAACTGTTGATAGTCTCGGTAAAGCTGGTTCAAATCTACCTCTTCTATTCCTTCCGTTGGTTTGTTCGCTCTAGAATAAGCCAAAAGATCAAGAATAATCTGCCTCATTCTCTTAGCGCCGTCTATGGCAAAATCGATATAAAGATGCCCTTTTTCGTCGAGCTGATCGCCATATTTTCGTTGTAGCAGTTCCATGAAACTTGAAATCATCCGCAGAGGTTCTTGTAAGTCATGAGAGGCCACAAATGCAAATTGTTCTAATTCTTCATTGGAGCGTTCCAGCTCATAAGTATACTGGTTCAGCAACTCCTTGTTTTTAACCTCTTCTGTAATGTCGGATGAAATCCCGATGATCCCTGACAGGGTATTGTCATCATTATAAATAGGCGAATTGGTGATAAAGGCTGGAAAATTAATGCCTTGTTTATTGCGCACCTTAAATTCTCCCGACCATGTTTGCCCTTTTTTTAGCACCTCCATGATTTGGTTCGCTTTTTCTTCATCCGTATCAATGGTAGTCAGCTCCATAATATTCTTTCCTATAGCTTCTTCAGGTGTCCAGCCATAGATATTTTGAGCTGCTGTATTCCAGTATTTAACAACACCATCTAGGCTCGTTGCTATAGCTGCTTGGCCTACCGTGCTTAGCAAATTAGCTTTGAACTTGTTTTCTTCTTCTGCTTTTTTACGTTCTGTGATGTCCAGTACTATGGCTAAAAATTGCTTAGTATTGCCTTCTTCTACTAATTGTAAATGTATTTCTGTGGGATAAAGACTTTTATCTTTGCGTTGGTGCTGGGTAAAAAAAACTATTTTGTCTTTTTTATTCGTTACCAGTGGGGCTATAAGTTCTGCGAAAGAAGTTAGCGTATAGTCTGGTTTTATATCCAGAGGAGTTAACTTTTTTATTTCCTTATTGGTATAGCCCAAGTTCAAAAGCGCCCCTTTATTAACATAGTTAAACTGGAATGTATTCGCGTCGAAGGTATAAATTTCATTCAAACTGTTTTCTAAAGTTTCTTGTAAACTATTTTTTTCTTGTTGCGCATGTTTTTGCTCGGTGATATCAATATTTGTTCCCAAATATCCATCAAGCTCCTTTTTTTCATTAAATAGCTCTTTTGCTGTACCTCTTACCCAAGTAACTTTACCTTCTTTATTTACAAACCGATATTCAAAAGCCCATTTACCATTTGATTTAATCGATGTATACCAATTATGGTTCACATGATCTAAGTCATCTGGATGTAATGCCTTAATCCACCCTTTACCCAAGGCCTCCTTTAAACTCATACCTGTCATTTGAAGCCAAGTTTCGTTGGCATAAATACAATCCCCATCAACATTGGTAGTATATATTGCAATGGGAGATTGTTCGGTATAGGCCTTAAATTTAGCATCACTTTTTTCCGCTTTTTCTTTGGCCTTTAATAATTCTAATTCTGCCGTTTTCCGCTCATGAATATCCTGATAGCTACCGTAAATTTTGGTTCGCTTATGATTTACTGTTTCACTTTTGCCTATAGCTCGGTTCCAGCGTTTATTGCCTTTAGCTGTGCTAATTAATACATCCTCAACGAACTCCATACCATTCGTAATTAAACTATTTAATGCTGCTTGTATCCGCTCTCTGCTTTCGCCAATGTGAAATTCTATACCACCGGTCAAGGTAGGGTTGTAATTCGAGTCTAGTTCCAATATGTCGAATAACATGGGAGACCAGTACATGTTATTACCATCAGAGTTAATTAAATCCAGTTCCCAACTTCCAATTCGTGCAATTTTCGTTACCTGCTCTAGTAACTTTTCATTTTTTGCTTCCTGGGTAATATCAAGAAGAACACAGTTGAAAAGAATGGTACCGTCTATTAAAAAAGAGGGTGTTCCTATGCCAAAATGAGTACGAAGCTCACCAGATGGCATTGCATAATTAAAGCGACATGTCCATTTTGACTTCGAGCTTAACGCATCAGCAATGCTTTTTTTAACAATTTCAAGATCCCCTGCAGCACGAATCCTCTCCCAGATTAACTCATTATTTTTAATTACTTCTTCGGCAGCATAACCCCAGAGCTGTTGCGAACCTTTGGTCACATACTTTAGGGCCTCTGTTCCATTGGGATAGAATAGATATTGAAATACAACGCCCGGCAAGTTATCCGCAAGTAACTGTAATCGTATTTCTGCTTCTTTACGTTCGGTGATATTTTGAATACTTCCATAAATTCGTATACATTGACCATTAATAAATTCTGGATTTCCCGTTGTATGTACCCAAATTTCTTTTTGATTAGCCGTTACCACTACGGCCTCAAGATTAAAGGATTTTCCACTATGAATACAATCCGCTACACTTAAGCGAAGTAATTCACGAAAATCTGTTCTATAGAAATTCAGTGCGCTTTCAAAATCTGGCTCAAACAATTTGGGGTCCGTTTCGTGTAAGCGGTGAACCTCGTCTGACCAATAGACAGTTTCTTCTAATAAATCAACTTCCCAACTTCCAATTTTAGCCAGCTTACCCACTTGGCGATTTAATTCTCGTAGCTTTTTTTCCTCAGAAACGTCTACCTGGATGACAATCCAGTGCGTATAGACGCCTTTTTCATTGGCTACAGGAGTCACCGTTAAGTTGACCCAGTATTCTTCCCCATTTTTCTTGTTATTAATAATTGTTATTTCACAAGATTCCCAATTGTTAATGGCCGCAGACAATCTTGCCAATTCTTCTGTATTGGCATGAGGTTTATGTAGAAAACTAAGAGTTCTGCCCATCACTTCTGCTGCTTCGTAACCCGTCATTTTTTTAAAGGCTTCGTTGGCATAAATGATTACAGGTTCTGCTTCATCTTGTGAAGCTGCCTTTGTAATTAAAATAGCATCTTTAGTATTTGTAATAACACTTTCGAGTAATTTCAGTTGATGTCTTTCCTCAACTTTTTCTGTGATATCTTTGGAGTTGACGACAATACCATTTACTGCAGGATTGTTTATCATATTCGTCAACACTGTTTCAACCCATCTCCACTCATTTTTATTATTTTTAGCACGGTATAATTCCATGACTACCTTGTCTTCATGCGCTATTTTTTTGAGACTGGATAACGTTTGTTCAGCATCGTCAGGGTGAATAAATTCAAACGCATCTCTTCCAATAAATTGCTCTGGCGGAATCCCAATAACAGCAGTACTTGAAGGACTCATATACGTATAATATCCTGCTGTATCTATAATTGCAAACAAGTCATAACCCTCTTGAACCAAAGCTTTAAAGCGCTGTTCACTTTGAAGCACTCGTTCCTCTTGTTCAATTATTTCTTGGGCGTCGCGTACCACACAATACATTAGCTTTGACGTACTATCCCATTTTACAGACCATAAATTATATGCAATACCTCCTTCTTTTTTCTTATAACGGTTGACGAAAGATGTTACGTCTTGACCTTTTAAAATAGCCGCGGCTATTTCTTCGGTTTTTTGTAAATCTTCTTCTAAAATCAAATCTACATAAGGGCTCCCAATTAATTCTTCAGGCTCATAGCCCCAATGACTTGCAGTGGCTGCAGTGACAAAAACAAAATTACCTTGTTCATTAATAGTACAAAAGATATCTAAAGAAGCATCAATTAACTGACTTGCTTCAGATTTATGCTTCACAATACTCGTAATGTCACGAGATTGGCAGGCTACAGCAAAAATTTTTTGATCTTCTCCTCGTAAGGGTTTAACGGTAATTTGACCATAGTGAATGTCATTTGTTTCTGGATGAGAATAATGTTCGTCTATCTCAAGAAATTCGCCGTTTATAGCCCTTTGGTAATAGCCCTTCCATTTTTCGATGTATCCCTCACCAAAACCCTCAGCAAACACAGAATCGTAAGGTTTCTTGTCAACTCCCGCAACCTCCTTGACTAGGCTTAACCATCTTTTATTAGCATAAAGCAATTGAAAATCAAGGTTAAATATCCAAATATGATCTTTGCTTTGATCTAGGTATATATTTGTCAACTCCGTTTGATTCATACTAAGTTTAAGATTTTGAGGTTATTCATAAGGACCAACAAGTTAGTAATTTGTGACTGATTGGTTCAAAATAACCTAAGATAATAAATTTCTTAAAGGCTTTATTCTTATTTCTGACCATAAACAGTCGCTAGTTGTTGCAGTAAACAACTACTTGTTCTAGTGAACCCTGTTAAATTTAGTAAAATCTACCTGCTTTTATAGTTCCGTTACCTAGGGAAATATAAACCAAAAACAACATTACTTTTTTCCCAGCTCTTACAACGATCACCTCCTTAGGTTTAAATATCTACTTTAGCCGTTTTAGAAGAGATGTCCTTTATAATTTCGTCTAGCTCATGAGCTGAATTTATAAGGCCTTCAAACAAGAATAATTGTTCTTCATTCAACTTATTTTCGTCTAGCTCTAATAAATTAATAATACCCATAATTCTAGCCAATGGTGCTCTAACAACATGAGACTGTATCCAAGCTATTTCTTTTAATTTTGCATTTTGCTCCTCTACAGCTTTAATGTAAATATTTTTTTCGGTAACATTATTAACCAAGGTAACCAGAGATTTTTTAGCGTTATACAGTAGTTCATTACTGGTGGTTTCAACATCGATAATCGACCCATTTTTTAAGTGATGCCGACCTTCCGTAATGCCCGAAACTTGACCCTTTAAAGTATGGCCAGATGCCGTGTTTGCTTCTCTCGGTTCTTTTTCAATATCTTGAAACTTCATCCCCATAAATTCTGTGTGAGAATAACCATATTGCCGTATGGCCGCATCGTTAACATCTAAGAAATGCTGATTTTCTGCATCGCTTACCCACATAGGTAGTGGACTTAAATGAAAGAGATCACTATACCTCTTTTCTGATTTTTTTAAATCGAGTAGGTACTTCTTCTTTTGAATATTATATAACAAACTTTTATAAATACTAAAGGAGGTTAAATCATCTTTAAGAAGGTAATCTGAAATCCCTAAATGCAGTGATCTAATGCTCAGGGGCATATCTGTATAACCTGTTAAAATAACCACAGGTATGTCTCCGGATAATTCTAGCATCATTTCAATTAAATCTTCACCACTTTTATCGGGTAAGGATAGGTCTAAAAGAATGATATCAAAACTGAGATCACAGTTTATTAATAATTCTTGTGCAGCTTTGAAAGTACTAGCTGTGAAAAATTTAGGTTCTAAAATATGCTCTTCTAAATATTCTTTGATAAGTATTTGATCTCCAATATTATCTTCTATGATAAGAATATGATAAACTTTATTATCTTTTTCCATATGACTCAATTTTTTCAGGTAGTGTAAGGATATAAATTCAAAATTATATAATGTTTATCACTGTATATAGAGGGTTGTGCCATTACTTCCTCTTACCTTACCGATATGGGCATGGAACGGCTGAACTATTTTATTCATTTCTGTTCTTTTTTAAGGTAAAATAAAAAGTACTGCCTTTACCCTCCTCAGAAGTTAACCATATGCTGCCACCCATACTTTCAACAATTTTCTTGGTAATAGCTAAGCCCATTCCTGTTCCAGAATATTGATCTCTATTGTGTAGCCTTTGAAAAATAATAAAAATCTTTTCAAAATATAGGGAGTCAATCCCTATACCATTGTCTTTCACCGAAAATTTCCAAAAGTGTTTTTCTTCTGTACATGAAATATGAATTCGCGGCGTTGTCTGAGCATCGCAATATTTTATACTATTGCTAATAAGATTCAGAAAAATTTGTCTTACTGGTGATTTTATGGCGTTTATTATGGGTAAATTATCAGTAGTTATTATAGCCGAGCTGTCTTGTATTTGCTTTTTATGTAAAATACTTACCTCCTTTATTAAGGCATCGATATCTATTTCTTGTAAATTTTCTAATAAATTTCCTACTCTCGAGTAATCGAGTAATTCTAATATAATTTGTCGCATTCTTGTGGCACCGTCCACTGCAAAAGAGATGAATTGTCTACCTTTCTCATCCAAACGTTCAGAATATCTTTTTTCAAGTAAGGTTAGAAAACTCGTAATCATTCTAAGAGGTTCTTGAAGGTCATGGGAGGCGACGTAAGCAAACTGTTCTAGTTCTGTATTTGAGGTTTCTAATAATTTAGCTTTTACGGTTAGTTCATTGTTTAAACGCTTTAAAGATTTCTCATATTTTTTTCGGTTGGTGATGTCTTGAATGGCTCCCACTAATTTAATAGGTTCCCCTCTATTTCCTCGTATGATACAAGCACTATCGATGACATAAGCGTACTTGCCATTATTTTTTTTAAAGCGATATTCATTTTTAAAAAAGGAAGTGTTTCTCTCTTTAAGCGAATCTGTAATTTTATCAAAAAAAGCTTGGCGGTCTTTTGGGTGAACCAATGACGACCATGTTTCTAAATTTAATTGATTTTCTGCTATATTTTGTCCAAAGCGGTCTTTAAAACCTTCGCCCCAGAATAAGGTATTCTTTAGGATATCCCACTCCCATATGGCATCTTGAGTTGCCATAGAAATTTTCAAAAAGCGTTCATTTGAATATTTTATTTGGTCAAGGGTTTCCTTTGCCTTTGTAATATCGTTACCCACCACATAAAAGGTATGATCTTCTATCCCCGGATTAAAACTCCACGAAAACCATACGGACTTTTTATCCTTAGTCACGGACCTCATTTCTATTGACTTTCTTGGGGCATTACTATCATTTAAAATTTCATCTACCAAATGACTATCTGCCGGGTGTACAAGATCTTTGAAGTTAATTTTAAACAAATCTGCAGCTTCAATTTCAAAAAATTCATAAAAGGCCGCATTAACTCTTTTTAAACATCCTTTTTCGTCTAAACTACAAATATACCCAGGCGCATAATTTATTAATTGGTCTAATTCAACCTCTAAACGCTTTCTGGACAATTCAACACCCAAAAATTCACCTAATTCGGTGATGTTTTCTGAAATATGCTCTGAGTAATTAGCATCTAAAGCACTTTTACCTAAAATTAAGGCCCCTACATTTTCTCCGTTATACATTAATGGCAAACTATCAGCACTTTTTAATCCTAAATTTTTAGCAATCTCAACACGTATAAAATTTTTGTTATTTTGATTGTATTGCCAATGTTGTGTTGACTCACTTTCCCAGGTAAGACCAGGTAATCCCTCACCTTTTTTAAAACCCTTCAAGTTGTAACCGTTCTTTGTAAATCCTATAAACATTGAATCTTGTACCTGACTTGCAGCCAAATAAATTTTATCTCTATTTACATTTAGCAACCAAATCTCCGCAAGGTCCGCTTTGTAATAGTTCATTAAAATAGTTGATACCTCGTTTAAAGAATCCTTAAAATTAAGTTCTTTACTGAAAGCGTGGGAAATATTCCTTAGGGCCTCTTTAAAGAGGGCTAAATTTTTCTTCTCAGTAATATCTTTTTGAACAGAAATGAAATGGGTGCGCCTGCCTTTTTCATTTTGCACTGGGGCAATGGAAAGGTTTGCCCAAAACTCATTACCATCTTTGTTGTAATTTAAGATATCTTCATCGACGGTATTTCCAGACCTTAAATCAGTACCGATTCGTTTTAGAGTTTCTGGATTTGAACGTATTCCTTGCAAAATACGCGGTGTTTTTCCAAGGACTTCTTCTTCTTTAAATCCAGTTAATTTTTCAAAGGAATCGTTTACATATATTATTTTAGGACCATAGGGGTCATCTAATGGCTCCGCCTCGGTAATGATCATCGGATCAGCAGAGTGATTAATAACAGATTCAAATAATTTTAATTGTTGTTCTCTTACTTTTTGGTGCGTGATGTCTTGCATAGCGCCAATCATCCGGACACCTTTATTCTGATTGTCCCTTACAATAAAACCTTTATCTAATATGTCTAAATAGGTTCCGTCGGCTTTTTTGAATCTATATTCACAGATCCAGTTAGTCTCTAAACTCTCTATAAAACTTTCAAGACTTTCGGTTACTCTAAGACGGTCCTCTGGGTGAATTTTATCTTCCCAGGTATTCATATTTTCAGAAAGGTCTTCTGAAGGGCTACTTCCAAAATTTACTTCATAATTTTCGCCCCAATATAATTCCTGGTTTATACAATCATAATCCCATATGGTATCTGAAGTGGCCTTTGTCGCGAATTTAAAGCGCTCATTTAACTCCTTTAATTTATTCTGATTCATATACAATTCCGTTTGGTCTAGCACCGTCGAAATCATAATATTCTGGGAGTATAAGGGAATGTTTTTGGCGTCTACTATCCTTTTTGTTCCGTCTTTTGCACTAGTATGAATTGCCTTCCATGACATTTTTTCGCTATTCCCTTTTTTTATATCCCCCAGGATTATATTCTTTATTTCCTTTCTATAGGCTTCATCAGGATAAATTTTTTCAAAAAATGATGTAACATCATGAAGCTCTTCTGCAGGCCAGCCATAAATAGTAGAGAACTTTCGATTTAAAAGTGAGGCTTCCCCTGTTCGCATGTCGTTCACTGCTATTCCGATAGGTAAATTCTCCAAGATGACCTCAATAAATTCATTTCTTTCTACTAAACGCTCTAAAACTCTCTTCTCTTCAGTGATATCTAAAATGATGGAGTCCCAATAAATACTTCCGTCGGGGTTCTTAGAAGGCTTCCCAATTCCCTTATGCCATTTAATTGTACCTTTGGGTTGCTTTATTCTCCATTCGGATACCCAATTTGTCATGTTATTGGCAGATTCTTCAATAGATTTTTGAACCTTTGGGAAATCCTCTTCTAAAATTAAACTCCAAATACGACTATTATCTTCCATAGCTTCTTCCGCGGAGACCCCCCATAGGTCTAGAAATCCTTGGCTTACGTAGGTTAAAGCATCACTGCCGTCATTGGCTAATTCATATCTGAACACTGCTCCTGGAATACTATTGGTAATAGCAAGAAATTGATCTTCAACAACTTTTTCTTTGTGTATATTTAATTGAATTCCAAATACTTTAATGGGGTTTTTATCTTTTGATCTTATCGTGACTTTTGCTCTATTTTCTACCCAAATAAAGTGATCATTCGCATCTTTTATGCGATATTTTAAATTAAATATTCCAGCATTTTCGTTTAAACAATCGGCTAAACCTTTTTCAAAACGCTCTACGTCCTCTAAAAACACTAATTTTTTCCACTTATCAATGGTCATCGGTGCTTGAGGGTCAGAATTATAACCCAAAAGTTGATACCATTTTTGATTCAAGTGAATAGTGCCCGACGGCACATCCCACTCCCATGTACCGGCATCAGTGCCTTCAATAATATTTTCTAAGGTTGTGTTTTTAACACTTATGGCCAAATTCTTTTTTTCTAACTCAATTTTGCTTCTGCGGAGTTCTAAAAGCTGTTCGACCTGGTGTGCTAATGATTTTAAAGCTTCCTTTTGGTTCGGCGTAAGTTCTTTTGACTTTTTGTCCACCACACAAATAGAAGCAAATGGAATACCTTCATAGTTTTTAATGGGGTAGCCTGCGTAAAAAACTATTTTCGGATCCCCTACAACTAGTGGGTTTTGGTTGAATCGCAGATCATCGTTAGCATCAACAACAATCATAGGCTCATCTCCGCCCCTAATTACATATTTGCAAAAAGAATCTGCTAAAGGCGTTTCTGTGGCATCAATGCCAAAATGAGACTTAAAGAATTGTTTTTCTTCATTAAAAAAAGTGATCAAGGACATAGGACAATCACAAATCACGGAGGCCAATTTGGTAATATGGTCATAATCAACTTCGGATGCAGTATCCATAATTTGATAAGCCTTGTTCAACTCCGATAATTTCTTCTCCATAGTCAGCTATCCTTTTATAATTACGAGGGCCGAATACTTCTTTTCGTTTTTTGAAAGCACAAAAAACGCAGTCATATCACAAAGCCAATTAAAAGATATGAAAAAATAATTAAAAATAAAACTACTGATACTACAGCCTAGAAACGCAAACGATAGCGTAAAAAACTTAAAGCGGTCATCAGGCTAAGAAATTAAATAAGAATTCTAAAATTTGTGCATCGCGTAAGCCCTTCAGCTGTTGAGAAATAAAAAGGACTAAGCCTCCTGTTCTCGTCCCCTAAACTAAAAAAAAACCTTGTAAACGTAGTGTTTACAAAGATTTTAAATTAATAAATGGACAGACGAAACTTCCTGCAGTTGCGCTTAGGATAAACTTTCCAGCCCTTAAACAAAGTGTATAAACCGAAAAAGCTCCAACTTTACGTTGAAGCTTTTTAGCGGTCCGGACGGGTTTGTCACTTTTACCTAAAAACCTTTGTTTTACTGACCTTTTTAGGCTTTGAATTTATGCTACTCACCGCCTTACTCACCGCTAAAAACTTTAACATAATTAACATTTTAATTCATTTGTTTTGATATTAATTGACTAAAAATTCAATGAAAATCAGCTTTAAAATTTCAATTTAGGGCAATTTTGGGAACGGACAGGTTACAACAATTAAATGTTCATGCAACATGAACATTTAAAAATATTGAAGACAAATTAGACGTTAACAAAAATATCACTTAAGAAATGCAACTAATACTTATCTAGTATTGGAGATAATCTTAATTAATAAAATATTTGGAGAAATTTTTAAATCTAGAAATTTTGATGTTTTTACTAAATCTTGATTTCAATTGCTTTCAGTTCTTTAAATTTATGGATTATTCACAGGGATGAATTACAATTAGACCTTGGATCTTATGTTGTGAATTGCTTTCAGTTCTTTAAATTTATGGATTATTCA
>TARA_R110002051_G_scaffold73953_9_pt1 | contig 60587 bp, 63 predicted proteins | sample TARA_R110002051 | Tara Oceans TARA_R110002051 (sample SAMEA4397023) | marine metagenome | biome: Polar Biome; feature: [MES] marine water layer (ENVO:01000295) within the mesopelagic zone...; material: water (ENVO:00002006), including particulate matter (ENVO:01000060) such as......
GACGGGCCGGGACACCGCATATGAAAGCGCGAAACGGCAACGGCAGGAGTTGGCCAGCTCCGCCCTCGAAGCCTGGCGAAAGCGCCGCTGACGCTTGATCAGCGGCATTCTTTCCAGCCGAAAAGCCCCGTCCGCGCCAGCCCGGTCAGAATCCGTCCACGAACATCTCCGCGTTCATTTTCCGGGCCGCGATCACTGGCTCCGAAGTCTCCGTCTCGTAACCGCCCGGACGCGGAACGCTGACGGCGAGACCGTTCTCGGCAATCTTCAGGATCATCTCTTCATAGCTCATGTTCAGATTGAGCAAACAGCCACGGTAAAAGTACCCCTTGCGGAGGCCGGGCATGAGATTGGCTTCGATGAAGTGCGGCACGTTGTCGTGGCTCATCTTGATGTCGATGCGCCCGAGCGACTTGCCGTCGAGTGCCCGGAACGCCGCCTTGGCAAGGTCGCCGAGGCGCGCGTGAATTGCCATGTCCGTCACCATCTCGACGGTCTCGGCATCCTGCTTCTTGATATCGTAATCGAGAATACGGTCCCCGTTTTGATTGGGAGCGGCGATGATCTCGATCGGCATGGCGCGCAAGGTTCCATTGGTTGCGTCTTCCAGAATGCCGACGCTGTATTCCCGGCCCGAGAGATACGTTTCCACCAGTGCGCGGCTGTTCTGCGTCTCATGGATATCCAGCACCTTGCGCCGGAAGCTCTCGAAATCATGCACCACGGAATTGGCATCCACGCCCCGGCTGTCTCCCCCGGTGACAGGCTTGACGAAGAGCGGAAAGGCAATCGGCACGGAGGCGGCGGTCGGATGTTCGCCCGGAGCTGTCTGGAAATACCGCGCGGTCGCGATATTGGCCTGCTGCATGATGCGTTTGGCGCGGGCCTTGTCATGCTCGTTGTCGAGCGCTGCCTTGCCTGAGGCAATGTAGGCAATGCCATGCAGGTCCAGGAAATCGTTCAGCCACAGATCCTGGCCGCCGAAATTGAAATATTTGACCCCGGAGAACACCAGATCCGGCCGCCGTGCGGCCAGAAGCTCCAGATCCTTCTGCGTGTTTATCTGGGTGATGCTGACATCGTGATAATAACCCGACAGGATTTCCTGAACGGCCGGCACATCCAGCTCAATCCCGACATTCTTGCGATTGGCCGTGATGTCCGTGAGATAGGGCACGGTAACAATTTCAATCACCTTGTTCCGGTTGCGATCAACAGGGGAGGCTGTGCCGGGAGAGACCGCTGTTTGACCGGCATGTCGCGGGAACGCTTTGGCGCGCGGCCGGTAATCAAGGGACGTTCTGGGATCAAGGGAGGCTCTCGATTTCAGGAGAGCCCCGGGTTTCAGGGACGTTCTGATGATGGTTTTGTCATTAATGTCCAAAATGGATCCTTCACCGCTAATGCGTGTGATACCGCGGGAGGCACGTGTGTGCTCCCGGGGGCGAAAATGTCAGAAATGCTCAGTAAACAAGCGCGGAGAAACCGAATTTCTCAACCGCAGCTGCATGAGCCTCTTCCTTAGCAGCAATTGCGGCGTACAGATATGACGATCTTCATGAGCCCCGGACTGCCCTGCCCGGCTCACCGGCAAAATACAGGCCCTGCCAGCAGTGTTTTCGCCGGAGAATGCGGAGCCGATGGCCGACCCGATGCTCGCCCCGGCGGAGTCCGGGTTTCGCGCTCAAACGGGAGGGTATTCAGGCGTGGAACACTTATTGCGATCACGGTGCCACCACGCCGATGGCACCCCTTAAATTCCGCTTTTAATGGATTATCTCAAGAGCACGTCACGTGCTCAGGAGATGTCACGGACGTTGAGAGGAAAATATGATGTTGTCTTTAACGAGATTGCTCATCGTCGCCACTGTTCTCGTCGTCACACAGGCCGGATCCGCCTATTCCGCCGGAAAAAACCCGACGACGATCACCACCCTGAAAGCCTGCGAAGCCGCGATCCAGGATACCCAGGAAGCCCGCGCGGGAAACCCTGACCTTGGCCCCAAATCCGCAGCGGTCTTTGACAGCCTGCTAGAGCTTGCGGCCCAGCGCTGCAAGGACGGCGAATATCAATACGCGGATGACTTGCTTATCGTCGCACGCGGCATGGTCGCGTCCGAGTAAGACGAATAGGCAGTCCAAGGGACACGAAACATAATCCACGCACCCGGGAGACAAGTTTCGTGTCCCCATATCATCCCCTCCCCCTCAGGCCATCACCCCGTCCGGAAACATCATTATTCCGCCCCCAACATCGTCATCCCGCACGTGATGCGGGACCCAGAGAGCATAGAACACGGCCCCACGCCCCCCCTGGGGCCCGGCTCTCCGGCCGGAATGACGATGCTTTCTGTTTCAAAGTCGGCCAGCTAATTACGTATCGTCCCCTAATCCCCGGTCACGAGCGTCCTCAGCAACGAGACCGAGATCACGAACGCGCTTGATATGCTGCTAACTGGAATATGACATTGCGTTGCGGGATGCGAAATGCCGTTGAGGAGAGACCGCATATTGTGATTTAGGAACCGCAACACGAATTAAATGTCGTGCCTCCTTAGTTCCTGAATAGATCTCATACCCAAATCTGCCTCATCTGATGACGCAAACAACTGTGGCCCCCAAGATAGTTCGTTCTGTATATGATTTGCTGTATCAAGAACTATTGCACGACACCAGTTTGCGACTTTAAAAAACGTCATAGCCGTGTTTGTATCAATACCCAACATTTCGTCACGACTAACCCCAGCACTCCTTACTGCTTCCAAAACACGACCTCTCCACTCGTTACGAGGTGATGGAATCGGTACGAAATGCACAACTTCACCTCGTAGATTCGATAAAAGACCCAGTTTGTTGATCAAATTTTGGTCCGCAAAATCACTCAATTGCAAAATGAACATAAACCGCTTTATTTTTTCCTTGGAAAGGGGCTCTGCGGCAACCTCGTAACACGATGCGTTTAATTCTTCTTGATCGACAAACAACTGAACTCGCGCCAAAATAGAATTTAGTAAAGAATCTAATGAACTTACATAAAGAACAATACTCGGAGCAATCATCGGCGATCCAGAAAAATTAATACTTGGTCTTTTTGAGATCGCTTCACGATGTAATGTTGTTGCAGATTTCCAGTAAGCCTGCGTCAAGTCTGAGAACATTTTTTTAGAGTCATCTGATCGATAAGCAGCCGCAGTTTTGTGACGCCTCAATTGGATCGAACTAAGATTAGAGATGCTTTTTTCTCTCGCATTTATGGGAACACGCGACTTAATTGACGCGTTCAAAGGTGAATTTCGTCCCTCAGCCTCACCTGCTCCCTCCCGCGCCCCAACCAACGCCCTCATCTTTCGCACCGCCGCCTCCGGGCTGGTCAGCACCGGCCGGTCAGTCACCGCGCGGCAGGCCGGGGCGGCTGGGGCCATGGAGAAATGGGCCAGCAGGAAGACATCCGCGTCCGCCGTGCGGGCGACCGCGTCGGCGATGAGGCGGTTGTGGGTTTCCGCGTCACCACCGTTCAGCGCCTCCCGCGCGCCCTCCGCGAAAACCGTTGTCAGGCGTGCTCCGGAATCGCGCCGCGCAGCCTCGTCGCGGAATTCCTCCGCCATGCCCTCGACCGCCGCCGGGAAGGTGTAGATCATCGCAATACGCCTTCCGTGGCCAAAGGCCTCCTCGAACATGGCTTCGTTCGGTTTCAGCACCGACAGCGGCGATGTACGCGCGGCCTCCTCTATCGCTTCGCCAAAGGCCGAACAGGTGTAGAGGATGCCCGCAGGCCCCGTTCCCTCGGCATAGCGCGCGAGCGCCACGGTCCGCGCCGCCAGACCCGGCGTCAGGTAGGCTTCCTTCGCGCGGTCGACCGAGAGAGCCTCGTCCAGCAACGAACGGATCTCGGCCTCCGGCCAAATTTCCCGGAACGCCGTCTCTATCGGGGCTATGGCGAGCGGCGTTGCGTGGATCAGGGAAATGCGGACTGGATTGGACATTTTTGAGTTCCAGAAAATTGGCTCTTACGGGGACACAATTCAATTCGCGCTCTGACCGTCACGCCCCTCACCCCTCCGGGTTCGGCTGCATATAAACGATGGCACTCAGGATCACATCAACATCAGAGCCATTCGCTGCGAATGGCAGGAACACCCGTTCGAGTGCAGCGAAATCCAGCCTGAAGCTGGTCGGCGACACGCCATATCTGTAATTAGGCAACCCCGACTCCACGACCTCGACCCTATGGCGCACGAGCAATTGCTCATCGGCATTCGGCCAGACCTTGTCAAGATACTGGCCCGTGAAATCAGCGCCCATCGCCTCGACGATTGCGGTTCCCATGAGACGAACCCGGAAGCGGTACGGGTCCCGTTCAACATCGGTCAGCACGAGGTTAGGTAGAACTCTCGAGACGCTCAGCGGATCGAAATCCGCCCGCGCGGGTATACGGTCACCCGGATGGATCGCTATCCAGTGGGAGAGGAGTTCACGTATCGCCGTAGTCTGCGCCTGCTCCCTGATGTCCCTGGCGCGCGGGAGACTCGGGTGTTCATGCATGTTCTGTCCGGTTCAGTGAAACGCCCCGAGTTCATGTTGCAACGCCATTCCCGGGATTGCCAGATCTTTAGCCCCCGAAAACTCAACCCTCGGTATTTTCAACCCCTCCAAAAGTTGAATTTTTATGATTATACCGATATCGAAAATCGCAATGGCTCGCCCCACGCATAATGGTCTGCCCGCGCTGCATCGTGATCTTGTCGGAATAGCCTTCGCAGAAGCTGCCGTCCCGGTTGCAGGACAGCAGGTGGCCGATGTCGCCGAGGCCCATGTCCTTGTACATCTCGGCATAGCGGCAGCGGGTGACGTTGAAATGGTAGTTGTCGCCCGTTGCCTCCAGCACCTCGGTTTCCAGAGCGCCGCCCTTGGTCCAGAGGCCGTACAGGTCCTGGAAGTCGCGCATGTTGCGATCCGGTCCGTCGCGTTCGGCGAAGGTTTGTGCCTGGGCGATGGCGGCCTTGCGGATGGCGCTGCTGATAATCTTCTGTGCCACCTCCCGGCCAACCTCCCGCACCATCTCCTCGTAGATCGGTTTGATCACGGTCGCTTCGATGCGGCGTTGCTCGATGATGGGAAGGTCGGTCATGGCTCTCTCCGGGTGATTACGGCCAAGCTCTTTTCAACGGCCCGGCGGACGGTCTCGACCTCATGAAAAGGCCGGGACCGGTATGTTAGAATAAAGCAGGTTCCACGGTGCCGGAAATGGGGCCGGTATTCGGAGAATTCGCCGGCACGCGGGACCGTGCGGCGCGCCTTTACCGGTCTTGCGGTTCAGGAACGTCCTCCTCGAAAATCTCTTCGACTTTCAACCCGAACAAGCGGGCTATCCGGAACGCCAAAGGCAATGACGGGTCGAACTTTCCGTTCTCGACCGCATTGACGGAGTTTCGAGAAACACCAAGCCGGCTTGCAAGGTCTGCCTGGGTCCAGCGCCGCTCCGCCCGCAGAACACGAATCCTGTTTTTCATATCAGCCTCGGCCCGCCGCTATCGCTTGGATGCCCACCACATCCAGTTGCCAATGGCACAAACCACGCTCTGAACCAAGACGACAAAGACTATGCCCAATGCGAAGCCAACCACCGCCGGCGATAAACCGCTTTTCGAGAAGGCCGCGATGTCTGTCACGGCGCCCTGAAGTTCCGGCATTGCGACCATGAGCATGACGAGTGCGATGGAAACGGGAACGCCGACGCCGCTGGCGGCCGCCAGGCTGTATCTCAGGCTTGCGGATTGCAGTTCATCGCCACCCCTGAATATCGAGAGGAAGACCCATCCGGACCACGCCACACAAAGAGTGGTGAAGAGGACGGTCACAAAGAAGGGAACCTCGACAACGAAAAACAGAGCCGCGCCAAGAAAGACCGCAATCGCCACACCATATTGAGATCGGGCAGAGGCAGGCATGATAACTCTCCTTTTCAAAATGACAAATAAACTTGTCATTTCTAGGAAGACGCTGTCAAGCCCCGGAGGCGCCCTTACAGGCGCCTCCCCCTCCTCTGTCCGATATCTCAGTGGCCCGGCATGTCAGCGGCCGAGCGTGCCGCCCTTGAGGGAACGCGGGTCGCGCAGGCCCCAGCGGCCAGCCTCGACCTCGTGGAAGAAGTCGAGAATGGTGCGGTTGAACAGGGCCGGCTCCTCGATATTCAAGGTATGGCCGGTGTTCGGAAACATGGCATGCCCGGCGGACGGGATGGTGCGCTTCATCAAGAGGCCCGGCTCAAGGCAGCTTTCGTCCTCGTCCCCGTTCACGATCAGGGTCGGCACGGTCAGTGCCGCCATCTGCTCCCGCAGCTCCCAGAGCGACGGCCGGTTCGCCTGCACTCCGCGCAGGGTGTTGGCGGAGCCTTTGCTGGAATGCTCGCCGAGCTGTGCCGCGAACTCGGCCCAGCCGCGCGGGTCCTTGTTCTGCAACTGCACCCGGGCAGGCTCCAGCGCGTAGGTCGGGGCGATCTTGTCCATCCCCTCGCTCTCGATGCGCTGCGCCAGCTTCTCCGACTGGGCCTTGAAATCGTCCCGCCGCTCCGGATCGGCGCCGTAGCCGCAGCCCGCGACGACCAGCGACAGGGCGCGTTCGGGATAGGCCAGACCGAAATGCAGCGTGGCGAAGCCTCCCATGGACAGGCCGACGATATGCGCCGCCTCTATATCGTTCGCATCCAGCACGGCCTTGATGTCGTCCCGCGCCCGTTCCTGCGAATAGCGGGCGGGATCTTCCGGCACGTCAGACGGCGGATAGCCGCGCGCGCTGTAGGTGATGCAGGTGTAATAACGGGACAGCCCCCGGACCTGGCTCTCCCAACTGCGGTGGTCGCCGGCAAATTCATGCACGAAGACGACAGGCGTCCCCTCACCGGTCGTCTCGCAATAGAGCGAGATGCCGTCATCCGTACTCACATAGCCCATTTCAGCCTCCCCGTTATTTATTGGTTGGGAGTGACTATGCAGGATCGGGCGGCGGCGCCAAAGGGGCCGGTTTGCGAATGAACTGTTCCGAATGCGGCGCTGGTCCGGCGTCAGACGAAGCGGTGAAACGGCGCGATCTCGACGCCGGAGGCCTCCAGCGATGCCCGGAGCGCCCGCGCCATGCCGACAGCGGCCGGATTGTCCCCATGCACGCAGATCGTATCGATCCGGCCCTTGATCCGCTTGCCGCCCTGGGTGATGACCGCGCCTTCCCGCAGCATCTTCAGAACAGAGGCGGCCGCTTCCTCCGCATCATGGATCACGGCGCCGGGCTGGCTGCGCGGCACCAGATTGCCGTTATCCTGATAAGCCCGGTCGGCATAGATCTCCCGCGCCATGCGAAGCCCCGTTACCTCGGCGGCCCGCTCCGTCGCCATGCCGGGCATGACGACAAGGATCAGATCGGGGTCGACGGATTTCACGGCTTTGGCGACGGCACCGGCCACACCGTCATCCTCCGCCACCAGATTGCCGAGCGCGCCATGGGTCTTCACATGGGTCACTTTCGCGCCCTCAAGCGCGGCCACCCCCATAAGCGCGCCGATCTGGTAGGCGGTCTGTTTCTCGATATCTTCCAGACTGTCTCCCACGATCTTGCGACGACCGAAGCCCCAGAGATCGAGATAGCCCGGATGCGCCCCGATCCCGACATTACCGTCCCGCGCCCGGATCACGGTCTGCCGCATGACATCCGGATCACCCGCATGAAAGCCGCAGGCGATATTGGCACTGGAGACAACGGAAAGCATGTCGGCATCCGCGCCGAGCTCATACACTCCCCAGCTTTCCCCAAGATCGGAATTGAGATCAACGCGCATCTTTCAGTCTCCGGTTAAAGCACCCGATATGCATACATCGGCTGGAGCCGGCACTGAAGCCTCACGACGGAAAAATACCCTCAGCAGCACCCGTCCTGTGCGATATCGAGGGTGACCAACCGGGTGCTGACATCGTCCGGTGACGGAGCCTCGACAAAGCCAAGGTCACGGCACAGGGCGAGCATCGCCCGGTTTTCCGTCATCACATAGCCGAACATCTTCTTCAGCCCGCGCGAATGGGCATGCCGGATCAGATCCCCCATCAGGCGGCGGCCAAGCCCCTGCCCCTGCTGATCGGTCCGGACAAGCGCGGCGAACTCGCAGGTCTCGAAATGCGGGTCGGCCGTCAGACGGGCGACACCGAGAATTTCGCCCTGGCTTTCGGCGATCAGGGCCATTTCGCGGTCATAGTCGATCTGGGTCAGCCGGGCCGCCGTTTCATGCGGCAGGGTCTTCACTGGCGCGAAGAACCGGCGGCGCAGATCGTCCTGGGAGGATTTCTGGATGAGGTCCAGCAAAGCCGGTTCGTCCTCCGGGCGGATCGGGCGAACGGTGAGCGCTCGGCCGTTATCGAGGCTGACATGCCGTTCCAGATGCTTCGGATAGGGCTCGATGGCGACCGGAATGGCCTTGGATGCATCCTGCACCCTGATCCGGGCATCCAGCGCCAGAATGCCGAAATCGTTGATATAGAGCGGATTGACGTCCAGCTCCCTGATCTCCGGGAAATCCATGGCGATCTGGGACAGTTTGACCAGCGCCGCCGTCAGCTCCTCGATGGCCGCCGCCGGGCGATTGCGATAGCCCTGCAGAAGCGACCAGATACGGGTCCGCTGCACCATGTCGCGGGCCAGCGGGATATCGAGCGGCGGCAGGGCCACGGCACTGTCATCCGCGACCTCGACCTCAACCCCGCCCTTGCCGAACAGAATGACGGGACCGAACACGCTGTCCGTTGTGATGCCGATGATCAGCTCTTCCGCATGGGGCATGACCGCCATGCGCTGCACCGCAAAGCCCTCGATCTTCGCGTCCGGCTTCACGTGTTTGACGGTCTTCAGCATGTCTTCCGCGGCGGCCACCACCTGCTGGCGCCCGGTCAGATCAAGGCGGACACCGCCGACATCGCTCTTGTGGGTGATATCGTGGCTCAGGATTTTCAGGACGACATGGTTGCCAAGCTCGACCGCGGCCAGTCCGGCCTCTTCCGGTGTCTTCGCAATGACCGTCTCGACAACCGGGATGCCGTAGGCGTCCAGCACGTCTTTCGCTTCCGGCTCGGTCAGCCATTCCCGGCCCTCGTCGAGCGCTTTCCGGACAATCCCGCGCGCCCGTTCGGTCTCCGGGTGATAACCCTCCGGCAATGACGGCGGTGTTTGCATCAACAGATCGCGCCGGCGCTTGTAACGCACAAGGTGCATGAAGCCGGTCACCGCCTGGTTCGGCGTGTCGTAGGACGGCACCGAGGCCTGATAGAAGGCCTTCTTCGCCTTTTCCTGCGCGCCCTCGCCCACCCAGTTCGTCAAAATCGGCACGCGCGGTTTTTTAGCCACCGCCCGCTGCACCACTTCCGCCGCCTTGAAACTGTCCGCGATCGCGGTCGGGCAGTTCAGCACCAGGACCGCATCGACATTCGGATCCTTTACCACTTCATCCAGCGCAGCTTCATAGCGCTCGGGCGGTGCGTCGCCAATGATGTCGACCGGATTGCCGCGCGACCAGGTGGAGGGCAGCTTGGCGTCGAGCGCCGCAATGGTTTCCGGGCTGAGTTCCGCCAGGCGACCGCCCAGCTCAACAAGACATTCGGTCGCCAGCACCCCGAGACCGCCACCATTAGTAATGATCGCCAGCCGATCGTTCGCAGCCTTCAGGCCCGTGCCGAGCGTATTCACCGCATCGAACAGCTCAAGCAGATCGTACACTCTCAGAATACCCGCGCGGCGAAAGGCGGCGTTATAGACCTTGTCCGAGCCCGTAAGCGCCCCGGTATGGGATGCCGCGGCCTTGGCGGAAGCTTCATTACGCCCCGATTTGATCACGATCACCGGTTTGTTCCGGGCGGCCGCACGCGCGGCGGACATGAATTTCCGCGGGCTGCTGATCGACTCGATATAGAGCAGGATCGCCTTGGTATTCGGATCGGCGACCAGATAGTCCAGCATGTCGCCGAAGTCGACATCCGTCATGTTGCCGAGCGAGACCACATGGGAAAAGCCGATATTGTGGTGCGCGGCATGGTCGACGACAGCAGACGCAACAGCGCCGCTCTGCGTGACGAAGGCAAGATTGCCGGCAGGCGGCGCAATATGCAGGAAGGATGCATTGAGCCCGAGGGTCGGCACCATAATGCCGACGCAGTTTGGCCCGACCACGCGCAGCGGATATTGCGACTTGATGCGCTTGATCTCGCCGGCCAGATCGGCACCGTGACCGTCAGCCTCGCCAAACCCGGCAGTGACGACAACGGCGGCCTTTGTCCCTTTCGCCACCAGATCCTCCAGCACCCCGGGAACGGATGCAGCCGGCGTGCAGATAACGGCAAGGTCCGGGACGATCGGAAGATCCGCGATGCTTTTGTAGCAAAGCGTGGAGCCGATAGAGGTTTCATGCGGATTGACCGGCAGAACCGGGCCAGTGAAAGAGCCGCCCAACAGATTCCGGGACAGAACCTTACCGACCGACTGCTCCCGGTTGCTCGCCCCGATGATGGCGACCGAGGTCGGCTGAAAGAGTTTATCCAGATTCCTGATCGACATGGGACGGCCTCATTATGCTGCAGTGCAATATAATAACTATGCCGCCGAACTGTGTCAGTCCTAATGCACCTCTAAGATAATTTGTCGCAGTGCACCATTCATAAAGACATCAGTTCGACACCCGGCCGGCACGCGCGTCGTCGACCATGCGCTCAAGCTCGGAAATATCCTTCACCACATAGGCTCCCCTGGTCCTCTCCAGCAGATCGCTCCGCTCAAGCGCCTTCAGCTCCCGGGTCACTGCTTCACGGTGTGTGCTGATCCGGGCCGCGATTTCGGCATGGGTCGGCGGTGGTGAAATACGGCCCGTGCCATCGACAATCCGCCCGGCCCGCGCCAGACGCAATAATTCGGCATGGATCCTGTTGCGCACACCGAGCGTGCTGAATTCCACAACCCGCTCGACCAGTGTCCGGAGCGAGCCAACCATACGCTGCATGACGATCTGGGCCATTTCCGGAACCTCGGCAAGCAGATCGCGGAACATCTCGGCCGACATGCAGGCAACGCTCGTCCGGCTCAACGCCACGATGCTGGCAGAACGCCGCCCGCCATCGATGGCCGCGAATTCCCCGAAATGATCACCCGTTTTCAGATCGTGAATAATCACGGTCTTTCCGGTTTCGGAAAACACGGTGACCCGCACGTCTCCCCAGGTAATGAAATAAACATCGGTCGATTCATCATCCAGGTTAATGATCACCTGATCCGCGTCGAAATTCCGCCACCGGCACCTCTTGTCGAGTTCGGCAATTTTGGCCTCCGGCAAGCATCGCAGCAAATTGCACGCTCCCAGGCTGCGATTGATCGTCGACACTGCTTTCTCCCCACTAAAAAACCATCATGGCTTGAGCCGACCCTGCCCCATGGATCTGCCCGGCCCTACCCCGTCATCTTGCAAGAGGACAGGGCTACTCACAACCGCGCGGCTGAAACGTACTTCAGGCGCCCCGCCAACGCCTTCTGGACTGGATGATCGGCCTTCGTGCGAAATCTCACACCAGCCGGATCAAAATGTTCCTATCTATACACCAAGGGGAAGAAGGCTGGAGCCGCTACCGAGATAACGTCCCCCAGCGTTGGTGCTCTCCAGCTTTTCCCCGGATTGAATGGATATCCAGAGAGTCGTCTCAAAGCCGCGCCACACGTGATCGATCCCGGCATTCCCCGCCCTCCCGATCGTCCAGGCGCGGTTTTTTTTGCTTCAGCACCGGCTTTTACAAACGACCATCGGTTGATGATCCTTTCATTGCAAACACGACTTTTAATCACAACTTCACTTGCCGCGCCAATATCCCCACCCTATCTCAGATTGGTCTGTGGACGGCTTTGAAAATGGAGTGCCTTCCGCCAGTCCGTGCTGGGTGTCTCTCCGAAAGCGTGTCTAAGGGTAAGTGTCTGAGTGAGTGTGTTTTTGGCTTTGTGAGCAGGGAGAGTTTCCAGTCATGCCAACGGGTACAGTGAAATTTTTCAAGACCGACAAGGGATACGGGTTCATCACGCCCGAAGATGGATCCCGCGATGTCTTCGTTCATGTTTCTGCCGTGCAGAACTCCGGCTTGGCAACCATCTCCGAGGGTCAGAGACTGAATTTTGAAGTTCAGGAAGACGCCCGCGGCCCCAAGGCGGTCGACCTGTCGGTCGCCGATTAAGAAGAGCCGTCATCGCCGCCCCTTTGGGCGATGACCGAGCGGCACAAGCGTCCCCCGGCTGTTGCCTGACATAGCCGGTGGCTTTGCCATGCACGGCTCGCTTATCCATTCCATGAGCACTGTCCAGGGACACTTTCAGCACGTACAGTCACTGCACGCGCCAGCCCGGCTTCCTGCCGCCGGACTTCAGCCCCCTCCTTCCATATACGGATATCAAAGATTCACGCCCCCGGTGCGTGTTGCCGCTTCACAGACAGCAATCGAATTGTCATATTTGCGGCTGTCTGAACCGGGCAAGGCTTGCAATCAGGTATCGTATTGTTCCGCCGGTTCGGAAAATGATACGGGAGGATCACCCTCTAGGCGCAACAAGACCGGCAAGAGGCCGGCAACCGTCGCCTCAAGGCTTCACAAATTCAGGAGATCTCAATGATTAGAGACATCGTGCGCGCCCTCCTCGGCGGTGCAGGTTTGGCGGCGACGGTGCTTGCGGCGGGTGTAGTCCCCTCCAGCGCCAACGCGGAAGAACTCAAGGTCGGCTTCGTCTATGTCGGTCCGGTTGGCGATCATGGCTGGACCTATCGCCACGATATCGGCCGCCAGGCCATCGAGAAGGAACTCGCCGGAAAAGTGACAACGACTTTCGTCGAAAGCGTGCAGGAAGGCCCCGATGCGGAGCGCGTCCTCCGCCAGCTCGCCAGCGACGGCAACAAGCTGATCTTCACCACCTCCTTCGGCTTCATGAATCCGACCGTGAAGGTCGCCAAGAAGTTTCCGGACGTTAAGTTCGAACATGCGACCGGCTACAAGCGTGACAAGAACGTCTCGACCTATGCCGCACGCTTCTATGAAGGCCGCTATGTCGCCGGCCTGATCGCCGGAAAGATGACCAAGTCGAACGTGATCGGCTATGTCGGCTCCTTTCCGATCCCCGAAGTGATCCGGGGCATCAACGCCTTCACGATTGCCCTGCGTTCGGTCAACCCGGAGGCCGAGGTCAAGGTCGTCTGGGTGAATTCCTGGTACGATCCGGGCAAGGAAGGCGATGCGGCCAAGGCCCTGATAGATCAGGGTGCGGACATCATCCTGCAGCATACCGACTCCCCGTCTCCGCTCCAGGTCGCCGAATCCCGTGGTGTCTACGGCTTCGGCCAGGCCTCGGACATGGTCAAGTTCGCGCCGAAAGCCCAGCTTTCCGCCATCATCGACAATTGGGACGGCTATTACGTCGAACGGGCCAAAGCCGTGATGGACGGCACCTGGGAATCCCAGGACACCTGGGGTGGCCTGAAGTCCGGCATGGTAGAGATGGCACCGTTCAACGATGTTATCCCCGCCGATGTGCAGAAGCTTGCCAACGACGCGATCGCAAGCCTCAAGGACGGCTCCATCCACGCATTTGATGGACCCATCAAGGATCAGAGCGGCGCCGTGAAGGTCAAGAAAGGCGAAATGCTCGACGATGGCGCTTTGCTCGGCATGAACTGGTATGTCGAAGGCGTTCAGGGCAAGATCCCGAACTAACACGACCAGCGAAACACCGAAACGGCCCCGCCCGTACCCGGCGCGGGGCCGTTTTCATTTTGAAAGGCTTTTCCATGACTCCAGAAGAAATTCGGGACCGGGTAGTGCATCGGGACGGGCTGATTCTGGTTATCGACAAGCCTCCGGGATTGCCTGTCCATGAAGGGCCAGGCGGCGGGGATAATCTCGAAGCCTATTTCAAGCATCTGACATACGGCATCCAGCATGTCCCGGCACTCGGACACCGGCTGGACCGCGACACCAGCGGCTGCCTCGTCCTCGGGCGCAATCCGAAAGGATTGAAGAAGCTCGGAAAACTGTTCCGTGAAGGCCTTGTCGAGAAAACCTATTGGGCCATTACAAAAGGTGTCCCGAAGGAACCGGAAGGCCGCATTGAACTCCCCCTGAGGAAAGTCACCAGCAAAGACAAGGGCTGGCGCATGGTGGTGGACAGGAAAGACGGGCAAGAAAGCATCACCGACTATCGGGTCGTAAGCGCCGCGGACGGCTTGTGCTTTATCGAATGCTTCCCGCGCACCGGCCGGACGCACCAGATCCGCGTCCACCTGGCCTCCATCGGCTGCCCGATCATCGGAGACCCACTCTATGGCGCGGAAGAAGGTGGAGAAGACAGAGAACCCCTGCAACTCCACTCCCGCGCCCTGCGACTGCCGATGCAACAGAGCAAGCCACCCGTCTATGCGGAAGCACCGCCCCCCGCATATATGGCTGCCCTCCTGGAGCGCCTGGGAGCCGGCCTGACAGCGATTACGGCGCAGAGGCCATCGATCCCGGATTAAACAGACAGCACTGCTTCACGGCTACTTCCTGCTGTCCCTACGCGTCTTTTCTTTCACCAGTCTCGAATGAAATCAGCTTAGCGGTTTCGAACAAAGCTTCCCGGTCGTCCTCGCTGTCTTCCTGCCCCAGGTTAGAGACAGTTGTCACGACACAGGCCAACTCTCCCTGCGGGTCGAACACCGGAGCCGCACGGCCGACAACAGCCGGCAGGAGGTGACCGACCTGTTCGGCCTTTCTCGTTTGCCTAATGCCTTCCAGCACCTCGGGCGACGGGAGCGCGCCCTTGAAGCGTTCAAGCTGCACCTTGCGGGCGTCCTTGATCTGGCTTTTGGGAAGATACGCCTGAAACACCATACCGCAGGCAGTAACATCCAACGGCAAGGTATCGCCAAGGCCAACCGGGTTCAGGGTGAAATAAGCCCCCCTATACCATCGTACGATGGTCGGGCCGCGATTGGTCCAGATGGCAACGCCCCCGGCAGCCGCGATCCTTGTCGTCAGCTCCTTCATGTGGCGCGCGGCGATCTCAACCGGCTCCACACGCCGCAACGCGCCAATGCCGATCTGGAGAGCCGCCGGCCCAAGGTCATACCAACCGCTGGCAGGATCCTGAGCGGCCAATCCTTCCTTCACAAGACTTTGCAGGTAACGATGGGCGGTCGAGTTACCCGTCTCCGTCAAGTTTGCGAGCGTACCGAGCGCCAACGGGCCTTCCGACTTTGCCAGGACATCCAGAAAGCGAGCCGCGATCGAAACAGACTGGATGTTTCCAGATCGCTTTTCTTTCTTCTCAAGGGAACGGTCATTCATGGGCGTTCCCCAATTCAATAGAGTGCATATCTCTGTTCTTTTTCTGCAGCGACAGGTCCGATACGGTCCTCCATTGCGCTTATCTCGTCCATAACGAGTTTGATTTCAAGTAATTGGCTGACCATTCAGCATGCCTTACGGGGCACATATATCGTGATCAATTCATATTGCGTATCATTCTCAATATTGCTATGCAGAATGCATTCTGTATAGCGGAATAAAGGTCACCCATATCCGTGGCAGCTCTTCTCTCGCCACGCCACCAAAACTGATCGAAAGCCAGCGTCAAGACGCAAGCCAGGGAACCCGCCACGTGGAGAACGATTTCTCATGAATAAGCGCTTGATCGCGATGCTGCTCGGCAGCGTTAGTGTCGTGTCGCTCTCGTCGATAATGACAACAGCAAGCTTCGCCCAGGACTCAACGGCACAAGCCGAAAATTCCACGAAACTCCCGGCAATCACCGTGACCGGTGAAAAGGTTGAACGTAGCCTCAAGGAAACGGCCAGTTCGGTCACCGTCCTGACCGCCGACGATATCGAGGCGAAGGCTGAAGCTGCGGACGTCTCCGATATCCTCAGGGGGACGCCGAACGTTCTCTACACGGATACAGTCAGCGCGCCGTTTATCCGCGGCATTGACAGTCAGGGCGCCAACTGGGGCTCGGGGGCATTTTTCGGTGGGACCGTCCCGCGCGCCAGGATCAATCTCGACGGCCATTACCTAAGCTTCAACGAATACGTATTCGGGGCAGCCTCGATCTGGGACGTTGAGCGGATTGAAGTCTACAAAGGCCCGCAAACGACGACCCAGGGCGCGAACAGCATCGCCGGCGCCATTGTCGTCAAAACCAAGGACCCGACCTTCACACCGGAAGCGGAAGCCCAGTTGCAATACGGCAACCGGAACAACAGGCGTGCATCAATTGCCGCCTCGGGTCCGCTTAGCGAAGAAGTCGCTGCACGCATTTCAGCCGATTACAGCGGCCGGGATACCTTCATCACCTACACGAACCCGAATTTCGCAACGGGGAAGACCGATCAGGATTTCGAGACTCTCAACACCCGCCTCAAATTGCTGGTGCTGCCCGATGCAATTCCCGAACTAGAAGCAAAACTGACAGTTTTCCACGCGCAGTCCAACCGGCCGACATCCGAAGCCGCAGCATTTCCGTATGAGGATCTGAACACCGGCACCGCGTCGATGCCAAGCTGGGACGTGAAAACCAACGCCGGCATTTTCGATGTAAACTATGACCTTGGCAACGACATCGAACTGGTGAACCAGTTCCAGTATTCCGAGGGCCTGACAAAGCGTGTTGCGCAACCGACAACCAATGGCGGCGCGACGATCGACTATGCCGATATCTCGAACGAGACACGCGTCAATTTCGGCACCGAAAACTCGACACTGAGTGGACTCGCCGGCTTCTACTACGGTCACGTAACGTCAGAAGACACACTCTACATCCGAGGTGTGACTGAATACGAGGACACCAAGGATAATCTTGGTCTGTTCTCTGAAATGACCTGGCGCATGACCGACCGGTGGAGACTCACGGGCGGGTTGCGTTATCAGCGAGACCATATCCAGCGCAGCGGTACGTCAAGCTTCACCACCAGCATTCTGGATTACGATGAAACCTTCGATGAAGTGCTGCCAAAGGTCTCCCTCGCCTATGACGTGACTCCAAAAGTCACGGTCGGCGGACTTGTCAGCAAAGGATACAGCCAGGGCGGCGTCAATCTCAGCTTCGTCTCGGCCGATTACTTTACCTTCAAGCCGGAGACCGTCTGGAATTATGAGCTGTTCACCCGTGCGCGTCTGCTCAATGACCGGCTGATGCTCAGCGGTAACATCTTCTTCGCCGACCACAAGGATTCACAGCGCGTGCTGCCGGATTACCTCAATGGCGTCCTGTATGGTTCGACTGTGGTGAATGCCGAGGAGGCAAAATCCTACGGCATGGAAGTCAGCGCCGATTATCAGGCCCTCGACAATCTCCGCCTACGAGCCAGCCTGGGCCTGCTCCAGACCGAAGTCAGCAAGTTCACCGATACGGTCGGAAACAGCTACGATGGTAATGAATTCGGTCGTGCACCGGACTACATGTTCAGCGTCGGCGCGGACTGGAACATCACTCCCGAGATCAGGCTAAGCGGTGATGTCCGTCATACGGCGGGCTACCACTCAACCGATGAAAACACACCGGCTTACGAGATCGACGCCTATACGATCGCCAGCACCCGGGTCACCTATGAGCCTTATGAAGGCCGGCAGGTCTTCGCCTTTGTCGACAACATCTTCGACGAACGCACACCGACCTGGAAATATGATGACCGCACGGCCGGCGGGATCGTGGCGTCCGTCACGGAACCGCGGACTTTTGGCGTCGGCGTCAAAGTGAAGTTCTGATACCTCATTATCAGCGGGCCGGGATCCGGCCCGCTGATTTCCCGCCTACTTGTTCGCCCAAGCCTCAATCGCATCGAGCGCATGCTCTGCACTGGCAACCGTCGGCGTCGTCACTTCCGCAGAATCCAGATAAAGCACCCGGCCCTCGCGCTCGGGTTTCAGGAACCGGCTCCAGCCCGGCACGATACGGTCGAGTTGCACGCGTATCGCTTTCTCGTCCCGCCCGCCTCCGACATAGCTGTTCATGATAACAAGCAGGTCAGGATTGAGCTGTGCGAAAACTTCCGGATTGAGTGGAACCATCAGGGTCGCCCCGACACCGTTATTGGCGCCCGTTTCATTCAGCACGGCACGCTCATACCCCAAATCTTCAAGGGCCTGAATGAGCCCGGACATCTGCCCCAGGACATTGAGCTGATCCGTAATGAATATAGCGAGATAATCCTGACCGGCGGGATCAAACGGCAGTGCCTTGCGGGTCTTGTCCAGACGCTTCAGATAATCGGCCATGCGCGCGGCGAACACGTCTTCACGGCCAACCACTTTCGCAAGTTTTTCCTCAACACCGAAGCCATATGACTTTCCCGTGCTTGCGTTCTGCAAATAGATGGGAGCAACGCTCGACATCTGATCGACCTTGTCCGTATCGAGCTCAGTTCCGACAATCAGATCCGGCTTGAGAGCACGTACCTTTTCAACATCGAGCTGGCCAAAAGCGCCAATACCCTTTGGTTTTGACAATTTTCCACCGAGCACCGTATCGATAAAATCAACCGCGGTAACAAAACTTCCATCGTCCGCGCGGCCATAGCTGCCGACGAGGTTGAGACCAAGGTCCATTAGCGGCAAACCGACCAGTGGTTCATGGAGAACGACGATCCGTTTCGGATTATCCGGAACAGAGACATTGCGGCCGGTATCGTCGATCAGAGGCCGCTCGTCCGCGACAGCGACATTAACGGCCAGCAGGGCAGGAAGGAGAAAAAGCAATCGCATGGGGAAACCTTTCATTCAGTACGCATGTCTTTCAGAGCCTTAAGGCGGAGAGAAATGATGAAAAGCGGAACACCGATGATCGTCAGACTGAGCCCGATCGGAATGGCAAGATTGCCGGCGAGCCCGCGGGTCAGGCAGTCAGCGCCGACAACCAGAACTCCTCCCATCAACCCGGACAGGACCAGCCTCGACCGCCCCGTTGCCTGCGACATGAAACCGGCCAGATGTGGCGCCATCACACCAAGAAACATCAATGGCCCCACGGCCGTGACGGCGGCTGAGCTCAGCAACACGGCAACGAACAGAATAATCGGGCGCGAACGGGAGACCTGTTCGCCAAGAGACATCGCCATCTCGGCCCCAAGGTCATATGAGCGCAACGCCCTGCCGATCAGAAAAATCGCGGGCAAGCTCAAGACGCACCACGGGGCCAGCGCCACTATGCCACTCCAACTTGCCTGATAAAGCGATCCGGCGAGCCAACTCGACACCGCATACGATGTGTCTGGCGGGGTATACAAAAGCAGAATTGACGTGATGGAAGACAGCACCGTTTCCACCGCAATTCCCATCAGAAGAAGGGCAAGTCCATTCGCGTGACTGCCGCCAGTCAACCAGATCAACAGAAAAGCGACACCCAACCCACCGATCATTGCCGCCAACGGAATCAGGCTGCGCGGTGCATTCGGAAGAAAGACCAGAAGCAGCATAATCACCGCCATCGCGCCCTGGCTCAATCCGAACAATCCCGGATCCGCAAGGGGATTGCGTGCCAGGGATTGAAGCATCGCGCCGGTAATCGCCACGCACCAGCCGGCCATGAAACCAAGGAGAATGCGCGGAAACCGGATGTTCCAAAGCGTATAGGTTTGGTCATCACCAAGCTGGCCGCCGATCACTGTTTCCAACAGATCGACAAACCCCGTTTGCGTAACCCCAATATTGATCGAGAAACCCGAGAACACAATCGCGGCCACAATCAGGGCGATACCGGCCCAAACATCGCCCACCCGGATTTCAAGTCCTGACCGAAGCCGGAGAACCGGTTTTCCGTCAATCGACAGAGCCTGTTTCATGTTTCACGCCCCGAGCCGGCAGACAGATAAAAGCGTTTGACGGTCAGCGCGAACATCACGCCGCCAATCAAATTCATGATCAACCCGGTATGCAGCACATAGGGTGCGAACGCCTGCCGCGCCAAAAGATCAGACAGCAAACACACGGTTGCCCCCGTCGCGGCGCAGGCAGGCAGGCTCACGGTAAACCCGGTTCCCACAAACGGCCGGACAATATGCGGCACCACAAGCCCGACAAATCCGATAGGTCCGCAGATTGCCACGGATGATGACGCCCCGAACATGACGGCGGTCAGAGCAAGAGCCGTCACCAAAGGGACATTCACGCCGGATGATGCCGCCTTCTCCGCCCCCAATGTGATCAATGTGAGCGGGCGAGCAAGCAGCGTAAAAACGATCAGCGCCAGCACACCAATCCACCAGAAATGATACAGGCGATCAGCATAGACATGATTGATGTTGCCCGTCACCCAGCCGAGAAATTCCAGCCGCCGGACGGGATCGGACAGCAAAAAGGCATTGGCAATGCCGAGAAAAAGCATTGATGAGAGAGCGCCGGACAAGATCAGCATCATGCCCCGGGGATCGCGTTCCCGTCCGGCAAGCCTGGCGATGAGGACGCATCCGAGAAATCCGGCGACGCCGCCGACCAAGGCAGCGGCCCCTTGTGCCTTTATTCCGAAATCAAAGGAATAGGCACCCGCAATGACAAACATTGTCGCGCCGGCATTGATCCCGAGCGTCGCTGGAGAAGCCAGCGGATTGCGCGTCAATCCTTGCAGTATCACGCCCCCGCAAGCCATCAGCGCACCGACATAGACAGAGATCAAAGCCCTGGGCAGCCTTTGATAAAGCAGGATGAAGTGCTGGTAATCATCCTCGTCGAAATGCAGCAGCATCCCGGGCATGTCCTGCCACGGGATTATTGTCGGACCGATTGAAAGATTGGCGAGCAGACTGAGCATCATGGCGCATATCGCGCCACACAGAAATCCGGTGCGGCGGGTCATACCGAAACCGGAGACGCATGGCTCATATGGGGCAGACAGACCAATCTTCCATTACGGGTGAAGATATCTGCCTCCAGGTCGAAAACACGTTCGACGCTTGCTGAATTAATTGTTTCGCTCACAGCTCCCGACGCCACGACCTCGCCGTCCCGCAGCATCACCACCTCGTCCGCGAAGGCTGTCGTCAAATTCAGATCATGCAGTACTGCAATCACCGTTTTCCCGTGACGGATCGTCAGGTTGCGAACAATTTCCAAAACCGAGTATTGGAATTTCACGTCGATATGGTTGACCGGCTCGTCCATCAGAACGATGTCCGAGTCCTGAGCCAGAACCATGGCGATCCAGGCTCGCTGCCTTTGCCCGCCCGACAATGAATTGACTTGCCGATGCACCAGATCGGTCAGGCCGACAATTTCAAGCGCGGCCCGGAAAAGTTGGCGGTCACGATCCGATGGCCCGCTAAGCAGTGAATAGCGCGCATATCCCGCCAGCTCGATCAGCTCCCCCAAGGTCAGGTAATCCGGGCAATAGCTTTCCTGCGGGAGATAGGCCATGCGTCGGGCGAAGCTTCGGCGCGGAATTTTATGCGTCGGTGTGCCTTCCAGAGTGATGCCTCCTCCGGTGAGCGGAACAAAGCCCATGACCGCTTTCAGCAAGGTCGATTTACCACACCCGTTGGGGCCGACGAGCGCGGTCATCCGACCGGGACGAAACGCGACCGAAACAGCCTTCAAAACCGTCGTTTTCCCATAGGCAACCGACACGTCCTGCGCCGCCAGCATTTCACTGTTTCTCCGCTCTGAAACCTTGGCCCAGAGGATAAACCAGAGTAGACTGCCCAGCAATCGTAAGGCGCTGAATATTCGGATAAAATTGATCTTTTTCGGGTCACAAAACGACCGATTTCGGAGCGTCCGTTCATCTCAGTCTTTTTGCAAAGATCCGAGGCCATGAATCATCGAAAAAAACTGCATATCGGCATGTCCTTGAGCCCTACCTGGCTCGCCGGAGATGCCTGGCGGCGCGACGATAGTAAAATCGAGGATATTTACGGTAGCGACTTCCATCTCGATATCGCCAAACGCTCGGAACAGGCGAAGTTGGATTTTGTTTTTCGGCCAGACACGCTGTTCCTCGATTCCCAGATACTCGAATCAGGTCCGGGTTTCAGCAGCCTCGACCCGACAATCCTACTGGCATCGATCGCGAGGGAGACGGGCCGTATCGGCCTGCTGTCGACCGCGTCCACCACCTTCTTTCCACCTTACATTGTCGCCCGGCAAATCCAGTCCCTGAACTGGTTAAGCAATGGCCGGGCCGGCTGGAACATTGTTACAGCATTGGACGGAAACCAGAATTTCGGCCTTGATGCCATGCCCTCTTCCGACGAGCGCTATGAGCGCGCCATCGAATTCACCGAAATTGTCCGCCAGCTTTGGCAGAGCTACCCCCATTCCGCTTTGATGAATCACCGGGCCTCGGGTCGCTATGCCGACACGTCAAAAATCAAGTCAATCAATCACTCTGGAAAGTATTACACAGTAAAAGGCCCGCTGAATGTACCAGCATATGGCGATACGCCGATCCCGTTGATTCAGGCCGGCGCATCCGAGACCGGACGCGATTTCGCGGCCTCCATCGCCGATGCTATTTTTGCCGCAACTCCTGACAAGGACGTTGCATCGGAGCTTCGTAAGGACCTTCGTCGCCGGGCAACTTCACATGGCAGAAACGAAGATGACATCCTGGTTCTTCCCGGCCTCAGCCTTTATCTGGCATCGACTGAAAGCGAAGCGCGGGATCTCTACACGGAGACTCACGCCCGACAGGATAACGTAAAAAAACTTCAATATATCAAATCATTGACGGACCTTGATCTTAGTCTATGGCCCACAGACAGACCAATTACCGCAGCAGACTTGCCGCCACCTCCAGCCACAGTCCGCAGCCGGACTCATTCCAATCTGTTGCGCCGCCTGATCCATAGAGAAGAACCCACGGTGGAAACTCTTTTGCGATGCCCGGAAGTTATCGGATCGGCGCATTGGCAGGTCATCGGCACCGTCGATGATGCCATCGAAAAAATCGAGGAATGGACGAACGCGGGAGCGATGGATGGCTTCATATCCGTACCCGGTGGCTCAGTCGATTCCGTCGATATTTTCTTCGAACAACTTATGCCACGACTATCCGATAATGGATTTTTTCGGAGCGAATATTCTGGAAACACTTTTTACGAGCACCTGAAAGAATAATGGGAGAAATAAAACCGGACAAAATCCGTGAACAGCGCCCCTTTGGAATCCCCCATTTCCGCCTGCAGACAATCGCCAGGGTGACAATCACGGCCATGGCAGATAGAGTGATGGCACTCGGCTGATAGCCAAAGGAAAGTCTCATGGATATCAACAGCACCACCGCCTCCCAGAATATTGCGCGCACGCAGGCCAAGCCGGTTCAGCGCAACGAAGGTCAGCAGGCAGCAGGTCAAGCGCCGGGTGCCGCCGGGGCCGTTTCTATATCCGTGACCGGTGAGAGCCGGCAGGCGTCCGAGCTTGGCGAAAGCGTGAATGACAACCTCTCTGGTGAGGAGGCGCTCGCACTTGCCGGGAGCATTGCCGAGCAACTTGCCAACCTGCCGGGCGATACGGGTATCGTCAGCAACCCGGCTCTGTTGGAAGAAGCCGCACGCGGCGCCAGCTAAGAGCCAGGCACGCCGCATGACGGAGTTGATTTCTGGCTTCCGTCTCCCGGCGAGATGACGATTTCAGGAACCTGACGGAATTCAAAAGGGCGCCGCATGGCGCCCTTCCATTTTCTGGTTTAAGTAAACGTCAGCATCAGGCTCCTTGATTTTCCAGCTCTTTTCTGGCGGCGTCGGCGATCATCCCCTCCCTGACCTCTTCCATAATCTCTTCCCTGAGCGCGGCCTTTTCCTTTGGAGGAAGGGCATCATACTGCTCCTGGGTCAGGCCTTTATCCTTCAGAATGGCGTCGAAATACCGCTCCTCGGGCGTCTTGTGCAGATAATCGAGCAACGCGGTCACAACGGCGGATTGTCCGGTATCGGCATTCGATACGCTGGCCGCAGCTGCGCTGCCCGTAGAGGCGTTTTCCTCTTCGATTTTTGAGCTGTAGACGCCATTGAATGCTGTCGTGAACCCGCTCATGCTTGCAATGCCGAGCTTTTGCGGCGCGTTGCTCTTCAGTTGAGCGCTATCACTTTCTGCATAGCTTCCCGTATAGATCATTGTTTCCATTGCTTCGCTCCTCGGTTGGAAGACCGAAGAAACGGCATGCAATAAGCGTACCCGGAGAGCCGATTGCCAAGAGTCTGTTAAAAGTGCGGCCATAGCATGCGGGACACGGCGAAGGTCGCCATCTCGACATAGAACAACATGAAGCCGAGCATGATATAGCGGTGCACATCACTGGTGAAACGTGACTTCTGCGCCAGTGCCGACCGGGTAAGCTCGTCAAAATGGGCGCGCATGAAAGCCTGTTTCTTCGCCTCCGAGCTTTGCCAGCTTTGCAGCATCAGGATTGTGCCGACGGTCGCCAGGCTGAAGACCCAGACCAGATAAAACAGGAACCGGACCAGGCTGACATCGCCCCAGCGAAGCCAGACACCAACAGCCACCACACCGACGCAGAGCGCCGAGAAATATATCAGCGTGCGCCATTGCTGCGCCTTGGCAAACCGGATGTTCGCCGAAGCATCCGTATAGAGGAAAAGAAACTCCTGCCGGGTATCGGAATCGATGTCCCGGTGAGAGTCATGATGCGCGGCCGCACCGTGCATGTGTTTCGGTTTCTGCGGGTCCGCTCTGGACAGTCCATCAGCCATGGAAGGTCCCTCCAGCTTGCCTGTCTCACACGGATTATGCGCTTTTGATTATTATTGAATCAACTCTTTAGGGTCTAAAAACGGACAGGGTTTAAGGATCACTTGCGTCTCCCCCTCCCGAACCAGTTCCGGCGCGCCGCCGCGCTTGATCAGATAGGTCCGGCGTGGCTCCGGTGCGGACCATGTCAGAACCTGGTCGACCACCAGACGGTCGCCGGAGATCCGGTAGGCGGCACGTCCCATTTCCAGAACACGCATACCGGAGAGCGTGCCGTGCCTGGGCAAGGCCCGGACATAGATCCCCCGGTGAAATGCCATCACCGCCGTGCCGCTGCATTTCGGCTGCCCGTCCGGACCGGCGATCCCCCACACCCCTTCCACCTTTTGCTCTGCCCCGGAAGTTGCGGCCGAAACGGCAGCACCTGAAAGGCAGAGCGTTAAAGCGAGTATGATCAGCAGCGCCAGTGACCGGCCGTGTTCCATAGCTCAGGCAGCGCCTTTCTTGCTTGCCAGGAAAGCCTGCATCATGGTTTGCGGCTCACCTGTTTCGTAGGCGGCAGCAAAAGCCTCTATCCCGGCTTCGATGCCCTCTTCCAGCGACTCTTCTTCCCAGACCTTGAGAAGCTGCTTCTGGATACGGATCGCCGCCGGACCGGCCTTGGCTATCTCGGATGCCATCTCGTCGGCGATCTCGAACAGCGACTCGCTCGTCACCATGCGCTCGATGAAGCCCCAATCGCGGGCAGTGCGAACGTCAATGGTGGTACCCGTGTAGATCAGGTACGACGCCTTGCCCCAACCGATCAGGCGTGGCAGCAGGGCTGCTTCGATCACCGATGGGATGCCGACCTTGACCTCGGGCATGCCGAACTTTGCATTTTCGCCTGCGATCCGCATATCGCAGGCTGCGGCGACTTCCATGCCCGCGCCCAGACAATATCCGTCAATGGCGGCAATCACCGGCACCCGGCATTCCCGGATCGCCTTCATCAGGCCATGCAGGCGGGAGATGAAAGCTTCCGCACTGTCCGCATCGCAAGCTGCCATCTCGTTGATATCGGCACCGCCGATGAAGGCCTTGTGCCCGGCACCGCGCAGGATCACCGCGCGAACGCTATCATCCGCCTCCAGGGCGGTGATCGCCCCGGTCAATGCCTCTATCCCCTCGGAGCCAACGATATTGATCTTGGCGCTGTTCTCCCAGGTGATCGTGACGACACATCCCGTGCCACGCTCCTCGCGGCCGATTTCAACCGGCATTCTCAGTATCCTCCATATCTTCCGGGCGTGCTTCGAACGGCTCGCCACCAAAGTCTCTTATCATTTTCCGGATCGCCTCGGCGACGTCATCCAGCACAGCCTCGTCCGTGCCGCGCGCAACCAGGGTGGTGCCGAACCCGCCTGCCCGGTAATAGGGGTAACTGCCGATCTCCACATCCGGGAACCGGTCCTGGATTTCCCCGAGCGCGGCGGCAACCGTTCCCTCTCCGATAGTGCAACTGACGGAGCGGGACTTCATCTTGCTTCCATGCTTCAGCTTCGGCAGCAGTTCCAGCACCATCGCCTGGAACACGCTCGGCACGCCGGCCATGACATGCACATTGCCGATGATGAAGCCCGGCGCCACCGAAACGACATTGTCGATCAGCGTGGCCCCTTCCGGAGTCTCCGCCATTTTCTTCCGGGCCTCGTTGAATTCCCGCCCGATGGTTTCGTAATGCACCGCCATCCGGCGCATCGCTTCGGGATTGCGGATTACCGGCTTGTTGAAGGCCGCCGCAATGGACGCGCAGGTGATGTCGTCATGGGTCGGGCCGATCCCGCCGGAGGTGAAGACATATGTGTAGGCTTCCGAGAGCGCCCGGACCGCCGCGACGATCTCCCCCTCCTCGTCCCGCACCACCCGAACCTCGGAGAGGCGGATACCGGTTTCGGTCAGTTTCTCGGCGAGAAATCCGAGATTCTTGTCCTTGGTGCGTCCGGACAGGATTTCGTTACCGATGATGAGGAAGGCGGCTGTGACGGTTTCGTCTGACATGATGGACCGGGATTGCTATGACGGATCAGGAATTTAGAGTCCCGGAACCATGAGACAACGGACGCCCCGATGCAACTTCCGTCGCCGCTTTACGAAGGCACGCTGATCCAACGTTACAAGCGCTTCCTGGCCGATGTCCGTTTCCCCGACGGAACCGAGGTCACGGCACACTGCCCCAATCCGGGCGGCATGATCGGCCTGAAGGATCCGGGCTCCCGCGTCTGGCTCTCGAAATCGGATAATCCGAAGCGCAAGCTCGCTTACACGTTCGAGCTGATCGAGACATCCGGCGGCCTTGTCGGTATCAATACCGGCCATCCGAACGCCATCGTCGAGGAAGCTGTGCGGGACGGCACCATCACCGAACTCGCCGGATATGAAAGCCTCCGGCGCGAAGTCAAATATGGCGAGAACTCGCGGATCGACCTTTATCTCGAGGATCCGGAAAAGGGCATCTGCTATGCCGAGGTGAAGAACGTTCACCTAAAACGCGACGATGGCCCGAACCCGGGCGCCGCCGAATTTCCGGATGCGGTGACCAAGCGTGGAGCCAAGCATCTGGTAGAGCTTGGCAACGAGGTGGCAAAGGGCAACCGGGCTGTCATGGTCTATCTGGTGCAGCGCATGGATTGCGACAGGTTCTGCCTCGCCGACGATATCGATCCGGCTTATGCGGAAGCACTCAGGGTCGCGCGCGAGGCCGGTGTCGAGGCGATCTGCTACGACACATCGATCACCACAGAGGCTATTTCCGTCCGCCGCCAGCTCCCCGTTGTCTGGCCCTGACGGCGTTTTCCGGGCTGGATTGACTTGACGCTCGCGCCCTCGGGCCGCATTTATGGCAGACACATTTACTGACATTGCGCGGTTCATGCCGCGCCATTTGGAACAGCATGCAAGATCCTTCACTCGCCCAGGATGAGAATTACCGCGCCATCAAGCTGCATGGCCCGCTTGATTTTCAGGGCATGCGCCTGGCCGGACGCCTGGCCGCCGAGACCCTTGATTATCTGACGCCATACGTGAAACCGGGCGTGACCACGGAAGAGCTGGACCGGCTCTGCCACGAGTTCATTCTGGAGCATGGCGCGACACCGGCACCGCTCGGCTACAAGGGCTTTCCGAAGTCGATCTGCACCTCGATCAACCACGTTGTCTGTCACGGGATTCCGGGCCCCAGGAAGCTGGAGAACGGCGATATCCTGAATATCGACGTCACCGTTATCCTGAATGGCTGGCACGGCGATACCAGCCGGATGTACGGCGTCGGCAAGGTCGGCGTGAAGGCGCGCCGGCTGATGGACATCACCTATGAAAGCCTGATGCGCGGCATCGCCGTGGTGAAACCGGGCGCCACGCTGGGCGATATCGGCTACGTCATCCAGACCTATGCCGAAGGCGAGCGTTGCTCCGTGGTCCGCGATTTCTGCGGCCATGGCCTCGGCCGGAGCTTCCATGCCGCGCCGAGCGTGCTGCATTACGGCGAGAAAGGCACCGGCCCGGTGCTGCAGGAAGGCATGTTCTTCACCATCGAGCCGATGATCAATGACGGCAAATACGCCGTGAAGATCCTGCCGGACGGCTGGACCGCCGTGACCCGCGACCGTTCCCTCTCCGCCCAGTTCGAACATTCGATCGGCGTGACGGCAGACGGCTGCGAGATCTTTACGGAATCCCCCAAGGGCTATACCAAGCCGCCCTACGCGGACTGATTTTCTCCCGAACAGAAAGCCCTCCGCAAAAACACGCCTCCTCCTTCCATGATCATGTCACTGAGTGATCGAAGGGGAGGCTGCATCCGTGCCACGGGACCTAGTGAGTCCGGACTATAATTCCGGACACCGGCGCCGGCTCCGGGAACGTTTTCTGAAATCCGGACCGGACAAGATCGCGGATTATGAGCTGCTTGAGCTGGTACTGTTCCAGTCTCGCCCGCGCGGGGATGTGAAACCTCTCGCCAAGTCCCTGCTGGATCGGTTCGGCAGCTTCGCCGAAACCATCTCCGCACCGGCTGAGGATCTGATGAAGGTCCGGGGCGTCGGGGAAAGCACGGCGATTGCGCTCACCAGCGTCCGGGCCGCCGCCGTAAGGCTGATGCGGGAGGAAGTGCGGGAACGCGCCGTCGTCTCCTCCTGGGGGCAGCTCATCGCCTATTGCCGGGCCGCGATGGGATTTTCAAAGCGCGAACAGTTCCGTGTCCTCTTCCTCGACAAGAAAAACCGGATCATGGCGGACGAAGTCCTGCAGGAAGGCACCGTCGATCACACGCCGGTCTATCCCCGCGAGGTGGTGGCCCGCGCGCTCGATCTCGGGGCGACGGCGCTGATCCTCGTGCATAACCATCCCAGCGGAGACACCACGCCGTCCAAGGCCGATATCGACATGACCGGTCAGATTCAGCGGGCAGCGGCCGCACTCGGCATCGTACTGCATGACCACATCATCGTTGGCCGGGCAGCGCATACCAGTTTCAAGGCGCAGGGTCTGCTATGAAAAATATCAGTTCAACAAAGCCTGTCCTTTGCGTCTTTAATGTCCGGACTTCTTATTGACCGAAGGAACGTCGTCATGGAACTCCCTCTTATCCTGCTCGCCGCCCTGGTGGCCACCGGAAGCCCAGGCCCCGCCATTCTCGCCATTGCCGGAACCTCCATGACTTCAGGCCGCTCGGCCGGGCTTGCCGTCGCCTCCGGTGTCACGACCGGCTCCTGGATGTGGTCCGCGATGGCCGCCTTCGGCCTCGGCGCGATCATGCTGTCTCATGTCTGGCTATTCGAGACGATCCGCATTGCCGGTGCCGGATACCTGCTGTTCCTCGCCTTTAAATCGGCACGGGCAGCGCTACGCCCCGGCAGTATGGCAATAACCGGGAGGCACATACCGTCCCTGCGGCGGGCCTATGGCAACGGTCTGGCGCTCCATCTCACCAATCCGAAAGCAATCCTGTTCTTTGGCTCCCTGTTCTCGCTTGGCGTCCCGCCCGGCGCAACCTGGGAGCATCTGGCCGTTATCATCGCAGCGGTCGGCATCCAGAGCGCGCTTGTCTTTCACGGCTACGCGCTGCTTTTCTCGAACCCACGCATGATCAGTGCCTATAGCCGTTTCCATCGCTGGTTCGAGGCAGTTTTCGCCTGTGTTTTCGGTGCGGCTGGTCTGAAAATCCTGACCGCCCGATTAGATGGCTGACAGCCCCCACCGTCCTAGCGATGCGCGAGGCGTTTGAGGTTCCAGAGGAAGAAAAAGGCGAGCCCCGCCAGCACGCATGCCAGGGCGAGAGCCGGGTCCGGACCGTAACGCTCCAGAATGCCCCCGAACAGAATGGGGGCGGCGGCAAAGGACAGCAGCATCGGCAGAGACAGCCGGGACATCATCATGCCGTATGCACTCGGATCGAAAAGCTCCAGAGGCAGGGTCGAGCGCACGACGTTCAGAACACCGCTCGACAATCCGTAAAAGACGACAAAAACAGCACCTGCAATCCAGCCGTCGGCAACGGCGAGAACGAGAAAGCCGAGCGCCATCAGAACGGCAGCTTCCAGCCCCGTGCGGATTGGCGAACGCCCGCCGGCAAACAGGAACTCCATCAGACGGGCCGCGATCTGGAAAATACCGATCGAGGCAGCAAGCGCGACGGCTTCCTCATGCGGAATCCGGAGCGAGACGAAAAGCTCCACAACCACGATGGTAAAGCCCCATGTGACGACACCGAGCAGAGAAATCGCGATGGCGAGGTTCAGGAACAATATCCGGTCCCGCCGCGACGCGCTGTCCGTTGCCGCCGCATTACCGCTGTCTGATTGCCGCTCCCGGCCGACAAGACGGCAAACCAGAAGATGCAGGGGAAAACACAGCACGCCGTGAAGCAGTGCATAGAACAGATAGGTATCCCGCCAGCCGACCCAACTTTCCAGCGCGGCGGTCATCGGATAACCGAGGCTTGAGGACAGGCCGGAAATCAGCATCAACCCGGCGATCCAGGACCGGGCGGAGCGGCCGAGAACCGTAACCAGCACCGTATGCGCCGACGTTGTCAGGATGGCAGCACCACCTGCCCCAACCAGCAGCCAGGCCGCGAAATATGTCAGCAGCGAGTTCGAGATAGCCACCATGGACAAGGCAAACATCATGAACAGCGAGCCGGCCGCCATCAGGCGCGCTGCACCGACCGTCCGGTAAAGCCATCCGGCGAGCTGGGATGCAAGTGCCATCGAAATAAGGAACGCACTGCTCCCCGTGACGGCCTCTGTCAGGGTAATTGAGAGATCATCGGCAATTGGCCGGGCAAGGATTGCATGGGTGCTGAAGGTGGACGCCCAGCCGAACAATTGGGTGACGGCAAAGGCAGCAACTATCCCGCTTCGGCGGAGCCGTTCTTTCCGGTCGACCGTCCCCGAACCGGCAGCGCCATCCTGGCTCATCGTGCCGGTTTTCCCACTTCCCGAATGAAACATGCCGCCGCAACGCCGGCCAGACAGCACCAGGGCAGGACCTGAAGGGCGAAGCCGAACGTATCCAGGGAATAGACCCGTGCGCCGTCCACCATCCGGCCGTCCCAGGTCAGATCGAGCAGATAGCCAATGCTTGGTTGCAGCACGGCGCCGCTCCCGACCACGAAGCTGTTGATGATGCCAAGTGTTGCGCTATTGGCCCAGGGCGGATTGTGCTCCCGCGCAACGGCGAAACTGAGAACCATGGTCGAGGAGCCGGCCCCCTGAAGTGCCAATACCGCGTATAACAACGGCAGTGGCATGGCCGGGAACAGTACAATCAACGCCATCCCCGTTGTCGCCAGCAGGCCACCCATCACCATGAATGGCCGGCGCTTGCCGAGCTTGTCCGAGAGCCAGCCACTAAGCGGTGCCCCCGCCCCCCAGCCGAAAAACATGACGGATGCCAAAGCCGCTGCTTCAGGCTTGTCCAGACCACGCGCTTCCATGAAAAACGGCACTCCCCAGAGACCGCCGAAAGCGAGCATCGATCCGGTCATGCCTACGCCGAAGGTCGCCGCCAGCCAGGTCTGGCCATTACTGAGCGCACGTTTCAGTCCCTCAAGCAGCGGCCGTGACGGCTCCACGCCGCCAGACGGTCTGTCCCGTACCGTGAGGAACAGGCAAATCGTCAGGGCCACACCGCCCATCGCGACCCACCAATTTGTCTCGCGCCAGCCGATCTGCTCCACCGCATAGCCGAACGGCCCCTGCCCCAGCACTCCGCCAAGCACGCCAAGCATCTGTGCGAGGCCGCCAAGCAGGGCAAACCGCCCCGGAAACCAGATAGCCGCCACCGACAGCGCGGCGACGAAACTGCAGGCACAGCCCAGACCAATCAGAAACCGTCCGACATAGGCCATCCAGAGCGTATCGGCCCCGGCAAAGACCAGCACTCCGACCGTACAGACCGCGGCGGCACCACTCGCAAGACGGCGCGCGCCAAGCCGGTCAATGGCAACACCGATAGGAATCTGGATGCTAGCATAGACGTAAAAATAGACAGCAGAGAGATTCCCGAGAACCGCGCCACCGACCGCGAATTCACGCATCAGGTCATCGACCATCACCGATGGCGATACCCGGAGCACGAAGGCGTAAAGAAAAAATACCGAGGCAAACAGCCAACCGGCAAGCAGCAGCGCACGTGAAGGCGAGAGAGGCAATGTCTTGGATTCGGCGGTCACGTGGCAGACTCCGGTAACGAAACATTCGCCAATCTCAGTGGCATGGGCCATAGCCACGGTCAATCATTCCGCGAGGCAGAACAGCCGCACTGAATTGTCATCAGTGCCGCCGCGCGTCACACTTCTCTCTCAACTACCGGAGGTTTTGTGCTGAAGAGCAGTCCAAATAGCGCCACCGACGCTCGTAACGGGCCGTCAGCACAACAATAACGCGCGGGCCTGCACACTAAACGTTAAGATTCACGCTTTATAATTTACCTTGAACCGCTTTAACAAAGCTTCAGCAGAATCTGACCGAGACCATGGAAGCAAACGTTACGGACCATCACATATTTTCGTCCGTGATCGAAAATGTGAGCCAGGGCCTCAGTTACTTCGATCAGAACCTCAATCTGGTTGTCTGTAACCGACGTTATCTTGATCTGCTTGGTTTCCCGCATGAGATGGGAACTCCGGGCACACCGATTACCGCATTCTTCCGACTTAATGCAGAGCGCGGCGAATACGGCCCCGGAGAGATCGAAGATCTCGTGAATGAGCGGCTTGCACTGGTGCGCCAGACAGAAGCACACAGCTTCGAACGCGAACGGCCGGATGGTACGATCCTGCGTATTAAAGGCACCCCCATCTCCGGCGGCGGGTTCGTCACGACCTACGATGATATTACCGAGCTTCGGAGATCCCAGCAGGCGCTTGAACACTCGAACGATCGGCTGGATGAGCTTATCTGGGAGCGCACAGCCCGGCTGCAAAAACGGGAAAACGATCTCTCAGCCCAAACCAAAGCTCTCGAGACCATCCTTGAAGCGGTGAATTACGGCATTACGCTGTTCGATCGTGAATTAAAGCTGGTGGCAGCGAACCGTCAAACCTTCGACATGATGGATCTTCCCCAGGAATTGAACCGGCCAGGAACACCATTTGAGGACATCACCCGGATTCTGGCCACACGCGGCGAATACGGCAAAGGCGATGTAGAAAAACAGGTCCAAGAACGGGTCACCCTGGCTAAAAAATTCGACCACCTTCGCTACACCCGAGAACACCCAAACGGTAATATCTACGAGATCTGGAACCGGCCGGTCGAGGGCGGGTTCGTAATCACGATTGTCGACATCACGGAGCAGAAACAACAGGAAACTCTCCTGCGCGCAAATAACGAAGAACTCGCCGAGAAATCCTTAGCTCTCGAAACCATCCTGGAAGCAGTCAGCTACGGCATCTCGCTGTTCGACAAGGACCTCAACCTGGTCGCCGCGAATCCGCAGGCGTTCAATCTGATGGCCGTACCGCATCATTTCAATCAACCGGGCCGCCACTTCACCGAATTCCTGCGCTACCAGGCGGCAATGGGTGAATTCGGGGAAGGCGATATCGACGAGATTGTCGAGCGACATGCCGCAGCGGCCGCCCGGCCCGAATCATATACCTCGATCAGGCAGCGCCGGGACGGGACAATCGTCGAGGTAAACCGCCGTCCCATCGAGAACGGGTTCGTTGCGACCTACCGGGACGTCACCGACGAAAAACGGCTCGAAGCCCTGCTCCGCTCAACAAACGAAGAGCTGGAAAAGCGGGTAGAGGAACGGACCTCCGAGCTGAACAATCAATTGCGCGAGACGGAACGCGCGGAAGCGGAGATGCGGGAGGCAAAGAGCCGGGCCGAACATGCCGACAGGGCAAAATCGGACTTTCTGGCCCGCATGAGCCATGAAATCCGAACGCCCCTGAATGGCGTCATCGGCCTCAATCGCATCCTGGCGGATACAGGCCTGACTGAAAGACAGGCCTGTATCGTAGCCAAGGTTCGCTCTTCCTCCGATGCATTGCTGAATATCGTGAATGATGTCCTAGATTTTGCAAAGATCGAGGCCGGTCAGCTCGAGATTGAGGAAATCCCTTTCAAACTTGGTGATATCCTGGAGCGCGTCACATCCATCGCCGCACCGCGCGCAGAGGAAAAAAATCTATCCTTTGAAGTGATCTCCGACGGAGCCGAGGATATGCAATTCCTCGGAGATCCGTTCCATATCGGCCAGATCCTGACTAATTTTTGCGGCAACGCCGTGAAATTCACCGATACCGGCTATGTTCGCCTGACTGTGACGCCCGCGCCCGAACAAGATGGCGTCAGGCAGGTCCAATTTTCCGTCTCCGATAGCGGGATCGGTATGGGGCAGGATGTTGCAGACAGAATCTTTATTCCTTTCCATCAGGCGGATGCATCGACAACACGCCGGTTTGGCGGAACAGGCCTTGGGCTTGCGATCAGCCGGGACCTCGCACATTCAATGAATGGAGAGGTCCGGGTCGAGAGCCGGCCTGGTCATGGCAGCACGTTTCATCTCGAACTGCCCTTGCGGCCGCTTACCGATGAAAGTGCCATCCCCCTACTAAACGCCGACCGTGACTGGCGCGCGGAGTGCAATGGCCTCCAGATCCTGCTGGTGGAAGACAATGCGATCAACCGCGAGATAGCGACAGTGCTGCTTGAAGGTGCCGGTATCACCGTGACATCCGCCGAGCATGGCGGGGAAGCCGTTGATATCATGTTATCCGGCACGCCGCCGAGGATCGATGCCGTCCTGATGGATCTGCAAATGCCGGTGATGGATGGCCATGAGGCAACCCAGCGCATTCTGGCCGATCCCAGATATCATGACCTCAAGATCATCGCGCTGACCGCCCACGCGGTCGCCGAAGAGATCGAAAAATGCCGGGCCGAAGGCATGTGCGGGCATATAACCAAGCCTTTCGAGCCCGAAACACTGTTCCGGCATCTGGCGGAATGCTCTGCCTGCTCCGGGTCGGATTGCCGCTAAACGGTAATATCGAGAATAGAGCCCCGGGGCAGGTCCGCACTCACCTCTTCAAGGGGAATAGCTCTCTGGCGCTGCGGGGTGCGTTGACCCGCATTTGGGTCCGTGCTGCTCAATTCCTGCGCGAAACGGCTGGTTGCCGGATCCAGGGACTGGTCAGCATTCCGCCGACCATCAACCCCGCCGGGTTGGGCCGGAATCTGTCTCTGCCCGGCCGGAACCGGTATCAGAGGAACGTTGTTTATCGGACCAATAGCCATACCAACCCTGATCACTCAGGCCGGTCTCCAGTCGGTATTCTGGCGGAAACCGGGCAAATAATCCATCACCCTCATGGTGTGTGAATTATTTATATTGGATTTTAGATAAATATGTCAATTATGCATAGAATAATTCATGCCTCAAAGCGCACCCTTTGCTGAATGAGCCCAATCACTCAGCTCCGGTCTTCAGGTGGTAACGCCTTGTTTTTCAAGGATCTGACAAACCCCACCGGATCCTGCAACGGGTCATGCTCCGCCGCCGCATCCCGCATGGACTCGCTGAGATGCCGTCCGGCATTTTCCAGTTTCGGCTTCGCCCGGACATAAACTTCCGACGCCATATCCGTCGCGCGCTGCTGCACTTCCGGATTTTGCATGATTCGCCGGGCTGCTGCCCATATGAGACTTTTACCGATCATTGAACAGCTCCCTACCCTACCGACATGGGGTCAACGCCCACCATATCCAGTAACACCGAATTTCTGGGCAACCTTTTCGATCTCTTCATCCGGAAGAATCGCCGGCTGGCCGATCTGCAAAGCCCGCCAGTACATCGCGGCCAGGGTTTCCGCTTCCTGGGTCAGGGCCAGCCCACGCTCCAGGTTAGGGCCCAGCACGATCAGGCCGTGATTGCCAAGCAGGCAGGCCTTGCGGCCGTCCAGCGCCGTCAGCGCGTGGTCGGACAGCTCCTGGGTGCCATAGGTCGCATAGGGGGCGCAGCGGATCGTCGGACCACCGAACAATGCGATCATGTAATGAAAGGCCGGTATCTCGCGATGCAGGCAGGCCAGCGTGGTCGAGAACATGCCGTGGGTATGAACGATGGCCCCCGCATCCGGGCGGGCCCGCATGATGTCGAGATGGAAGCGCCATTCACTGGAGGGCTTGTGCTTGCCCTCGACGTTCCCCTCCAGATCCATCCGCACGATGTCTTCCGGTGCCAGCCTGTCATAACGGATGCTGGACGGCGTCATGAAGAAACCTTCCGCCGGATCGTCCCCGCAGCGCACGCTGACATTACCGGATGTGCCCTGGTTCAGGCCCATCGCGTTCATGCTCAGGCAGGTATCGATCACCTCCTGCCGCAGCGCGCGTTCAGCCTTGCCTATTTTCACAGTCATTAATCCTCACCCGCCTGACGCATTTCCGGGAACAGCCGCAGCAGCCCCTTCTCACTCGGCTCCGCGAGACCGCGTTCCGTCAGCAAACCGGTTACAAGACGCGCCGGTGTCACATCGAAGGCCGGGTTCGCCGCCTTGCTCGTCTCCGGCGTGATCGTCACCGTGGCGACCTTACCATCCGCAAGGCGCCCGGTGATTTCCGTCACCTCCCGGGCATCGCGCTCCTCGATCGGAATGTCGCGCACCCCGTCCGCGATGGTCCAGTCGATGGTCGGGGACGGCAGGCCAACATAGAACGGCACGCCGTTATCGTGGGCGGCCAGCGCCTTCAGATAAGTGCCGATCTTGTTGCAGACATCGCCTGCCCGCGTGGTCCGGTCGGTGCCGGTGATCACCAGATCGACCATGCCGTGCTGCATGTAATGCCCGCCCGCATTGTCGACGATCACCGTGTGCGGCACGCCATGATTGCCCAACTCCCACGCCGTGAGGCTGGCACCCTGGTTGCGCGGCCGGGTCTCGTCCACCCAGACATGCACAGGAATGCCCGCATCGTGCGCCAGATAGATCGGCGCGGTCGCCGTGCCCCAATCCACCGTCGCCAGCCAGCCCGCATTGCAGTGGGTCAGAACATTGATAGTCTCGCCCGGCTTCTTGCGGGACTGAATATCCTTGATTACCGTGAGACCAGCCTCGCCGATGGAGCGGTTAATCTCCACATCCTCGTCACAGATTTCGCCCGCCAGCGTGAAGGCGGCATCCGCCCGCGCCTCCGGTGCAAGAGGGCCGAGCTTTGTCCGCGCGGCATCAAGCGCCCAGCGCAGATTGACCGCCGTCGGCCGGGTCTCATACAGCCGGTCATAGGCGTTCGACAGGCCCGCGTCGGAGGAATCCTCCCGCATGGCCAGCCACATACCATAGGCGGCCGTCGCCCCGATCAGCGGTGCGCCGCGCACCAGCATCGCCCTGATCGCATGAGCTGCGTCGGTCAGGGTTTCCAGCCGGGCGATCTCGAAAAGGTGCGGCAATTTCGTCTGGTCGATGATCTCCACCGCCTTGCCGTCCGGCGCCGGCCAGATCGTGCGATGCGGCTTGCCGTCGATCTTCATGGATACGCTCCCTCTTGAGCTGTCTTCTTAACTGTCCGCCCGCAGCGTGACTCCAAGCGGCGGCAATGATAAAACCCCGCCTGCCTGATTGCCATCACGCATTCTGGTACGCATTCCGGCACCAATCGCACGCAGCTGTCACCCGAGGATACACATGATCCCGCGCTATTCCCGCCCCGAGATGGTCAAGATCTGGGAGCCCGAGAACAAATTCCGCATCTGGTTCGAGATCGAGGCGCATGCCTGCGACGCACAGGCCGAACTCGGCGTGATCCCGAAGGAAGCCGCCAAGGCTGTCTGGGAACGCGGCAATTTCGATATCGCCCGGATCGACGAGATCGAGCGCGAGACCAAGCACGATGTCATCGCCTTCCTGACCAACCTCGCCGAATATGTTGGCGACGAAGCCCGCTTCGTGCATCAGGGCATGACCTCCTCGGACGTGCTTGACACCTGCCTCGCGGTGCAGCTCACCCAGGCGGCCGACCTGCTGCTGGCTGATCTCGACGCCCTGCTGGCAGCGATCAAGCGCCGCGCCTTCGAGCACAAGATGTCCCCGACCGTCGGCCGCAGCCACGGCATTCATGCCGAGCCGTTGACCTTCGGTGTGAAGCTGGCCGGTTATTACGCCGAGTTCGACCGCAACCGGACCCGTCTGCAGGCTGCCCGGGCGGAGATTGCCACCTGCGCCATTTCCGGCGCCGTCGGCACCTTTGCCAATATCGATCCGCGCGTCGAAGAGCATGTGGCCGAAAAGCTCGGCCTCGTTGCCGAGCCGGTATCCACCCAGGTCATCCCGCGCGACCGGCATGCAATGTTCTTCGCCACCCTCGGCGTCATCGCCAGCTCCGTCGAGCGTCTCGCCACCGAGATCCGGCATCTGCAGCGCACCGAAGTCCGCGAGGCCGAGGAGTATTTCTCGCCGGGTCAGAAGGGCTCGTCGGCCATGCCGCACAAGCGCAACCCGGTGCTGACCGAAAACCTGACCGGCCTCGCCCGGCTGGTTCGTTCCGCCGTTGTTCCGGCGATGGAGAATGTCGCCCTCTGGCACGAGCGGGACATTTCCCACTCCTCAGTCGAGCGGATGATCGGCCCGGACGCCACCGTGACGCTCGACTTTGCCCTCGTCCGTCTGACCGGCGTGGTGGACAAGCTGCTGATCTATCCGGAAGGCATGCAGGCGAACCTCGACCAGCTCGGCGGCCTGGTCCACTCCCAGCGCGTGCTGCTGGGCCTGACGCAGGCCGGCATGAGCCGGGAAGACGCCTATCAGGCCGTACAGCGCAACGCGATGCCGGTCTGGCTGGAGGGCAAGGACTTCCTGACCCTGCTGAAGGCTGACGGTGCAGTGACCGCGCTGCTCGACGCTGCTGCGCTCGAATCCCTGTTCGATCTCGGCTACCACACCAAACATGTGGACACGATCTTCAACCGGGTGTTCGGCGAGAGCTAAACGCTCCCGGCCTGGACAAAAAAACGGCGCCTCAACGGGCGCCGTTTTCATTTGTGCTGTCTGAGACGCGGGGCTTATCAGCCCTCGGTCTTGAGCTGCTCCAACGCAATCGCCATGAACTCATCGAGCTTATGGCGAATGCGGTGTTCGGAAAGATCGGCACCGGTGCCTTCGACGCTCTTCAGAACGAATTCGACGACATCGTCGACGCCCGGCTTTTCCATATCGGCCACAACAACTTCCTTGGCATAGGCAGCCGCTTCGTCACCGGTCTTGCCGAGAAACTCCTCGGCGACCCAGAGGCCGAACAGTTTGTTACGGCGAGCGCTGGCCTTGAAGCCAAGCTCGGCGTCATGCGCGAATTTTGCTTCTTCACCTTTTTGGCGTTTGTCGAAACCTGACATTGGTTGAGTACCCCTTCGTCTCTTTCCCGTACTGACCACCAAACCAACTAATCATCGAACTTCGGCATGGCGCAGAATCCTGAATGCGGCGGCAATCTATCAGGCGCGGCATGTTCTGTTAAAGGGCAGATTGCCGCAATTCCGACGCTTGTCAAAAAATGTTTCGGTGATCGGTTGCCCGGCGTAGGGTCTCGGCCATGTGTACTCTCGTTATCCTTCGCCGCCCTGGCCATGACTGGCCTGTCCTGATCGCCGCGAACCGGGATGAAATGCAATCCCGATCCTGGAAGGCTCCAGCCCGGCACTGGCCCGACCGGCCGCATGTCGTCGCCGGTCTCGACGAGCTGAGCCGGGGCTCCTGGCTCGGCGTGAACGATCACGGCCTCGCCGCCGGCATCCTGAACCGTCAGGGCTCACTCGGTCCCGCGGACGGGAAACGCTCTCGGGGCGAAGTCGTGCTTGAAGCGCTGGACCATGCCGAGGCCGAAGCCGCCGCCAAGGCGCTTGGTGAGCTGGACGGCACCAGCTACCGCAGCTTCAACATGCTGATCGCCGATGCGGAAAAGGCTTACTGGCTCCGCAATGAAGCAACGGAAGACGGCGAAATCGATATTTTCGAGATCCCCGAAGGGGTCTCGGTTTTCACGGCATACGACGTCAATGATCCGGACAGCCCCCGCGTGCGGCGGGCCCTGCCGCGCTTCCGCATCGCGGACGTGCCGGATCCGGAGGGTGACGACTGGGCTGGCTGGGAGAGGTTGCTCGCCGACCGGACACGTGCGGTCTCGGGTGAATATGGCTCCGCGCTCAATCTCGATAACGGCGCCGGATTCGCCACCGTATCCTCATCCCTGATTGCCTTGCCGAGCGACCCGGGCCGCAATCCGGTCTGGCGTTTCGCCCCCGGCCGACCGGACGAATCCGAATTCTCCCCTGTCGATCTGTCGGACTAAACCGGTGACCCAGGAGAAACCCGCCAAACGCAAACCGAAGAGCGCGCCACTATCGAGCGATGCCATCATTGCGGCCGCCATCGATTTGCTGGACCGGGAGGGGCTGGATAATTTCTCCATCCGCAACATCGCCAAGGCGCTCGGCGTCTATCCCACAGCGCTCTATTGGCATGTGCCGAACCGCCATCACCTGATTGCCCGACTGATCGCCTCCCTGTTTGCCGATGTGCTGCCCGAGCCTGATCCGGACTGGCAGGTCTGGCTGAAGGCCCTGTTCCGGCGCTACCGGGACGTGGTGCGCGCGCATCCGAACATATCCCCCCTGATCGGCGGCCATCTGGTCTCCAGCGCCAGCGTCGACCTGAATCTGGTTGAAGGCATTCTTGCCACCCTCGCCCGGGCCGGGTTCGCGGGTGAGGATCTGGTCGCCGCTTATAACGCCGTGATTACCGGCCTGTGTGGCTATGCCACCCAGGAATTCGCCCATGTCTTCCCCGACCCGGACGGCGATCTGGAAGCCTCCCTCACGGCCAGCGTCGAAGAAGCAGACCCCGCGCTTTACCCGACCCTCGCCGCCGAACGTCACCGCTTGCTGAACAGGGCTCTGGTGCTGCGCTGGCAGAACGGAACCGAGGCCTCCCTGGAGCCGGGTTTCGAGATGTTCACGGACGCCTTGATCGCAGGCCTGGCGCAAAAAGCCAAACACGCCAACACTCCCGAATAGCTTCTATTGTACGCCGTACAATAATGTGATTTCCTCCAACCCGGAGCATGATCCACATTCACTATCGGGAGCGGACAGTGGCGGCTGAACTCAACAAAACCGGCGGAACATTCGGCACTCATGGCGGGCCGATCGACGTTTTCTATACGCCGGACGGCGGCAAGCGCCATCCGGTGGTCTCCCATGGCAAGGGCGCCTGGATCTGGGATACGGACGGGCGGCAATATCTTGATGCCTGCTGCGGGCCGGTGGCGACCAATATCGGCCACGGCAACGAACGCGTCATCGCCGCCATGATGGATCAGGCGCAGAAGATCTGTTTCGCCGGGAAGCCGCATTTCGAGAACCAGCCCAATATCGACCTCGCCGATCTGGTGACAAAGCATGCCGGGCCGGGCTTCGAGCGCGCTTTCATCTGCTCCGGCGGATCGGAAGCGAACGAAGCCGCCATCAAGCTGGCGCGGCAATACGCAATCACTCGGGGAGAGACCGCGCGCTGCAAGGTGCTGGGCCGCGATCCCGGCTATCACGGCTCCACCCTCGGCGCCGCCGCGATCAGCGGTGACCCGGCCTCCGAAGCGGTGTTCTCCGGCATGATGCGGGTGATGCCGAAAGTCCCCGCGCCCTTCAACTACCGGCTGCCGGACAATCACGACGCCGACAGCTATGCCCGGCATGCAGCCGCCATGCTGGAGGCGGCCATCCTCGACGAAGGCCCGGAAACGGTGCTGGCCTTCATCATGGAGCCGGTCGGCGGCCTTGCCACTGGCGCGCTGGTGGCGCCCGATCACTATTACAAAGCCGTGCGGGACATCTGCACCAGACACGGCGTTCTGCTTATCTATGACGAGGTGATGTGCGGCGCCGGGCGCACCGGCACTTTCCTCTGTGCCGAGCACTGGCCGGATGCGAAACCGGACATGATCACCCTGGCCAAGGGTATCGCGGCCGGCTATACGCCGCTCGGCCTGGTGCTGGCACCGGCAACCATGGTCGATGCCGTCACCCGCGCCGGCGGCTTCATGCATGGCCATACCTATGTCGCCAATCCGCTGAGCTGCGCCGTCGGCCATGCCGTGGTGAGTGAGCTGATCGATAACGATCTGATGGCCAATGCGACGAAGATGGGCCAGCGCCTGCGGGCCGGGCTGCGCGACTTGCAGACCCGCAGCGGCATTCTCGGCGACGTGCGTGGCCTCGGCCTGCTGAACGCCATCGAGATTGTCCGGGACAAGGAAACCAAGGAAATCCTGCCCGCCACCCTGAAGGCAGTCTACCGCCTGATCGAGATCGGCATGCAGCATGGCCTGCTGCTCTATTCCCGGCGCACGGCGGACGGCAAATATGGCGAGTGGCTGATGGTCACCCCGCCCCTCACCGTCACCGAAGACGAGGTGGACGAAATCGTCATCCGCCTCGGCAAGACTCTCGCCACCTTCGAGAGCGAGCTGGATTAACCCTTTTCATCGGGATGGTTCCCGCCTAGGCTTTGCGTATTCCAAGGGGTGCCCGTACGGGCTGAGAGGCATTGCGCCGACCCTTCGAACCTGATCCGGGTTATGCCGGCGTAGGGATGGAAACGCGTTACCGCTCTTGCAGTCATACGCACCCCATTTATCCTGAAGCCTCCCCGGATCTCTGTGCAACCGACTGCAAGGGATCCATCTGATGAACAAGCACTCCCCCATCGCCGCCGTCACCACGGGACCGCTACCGGCCTCGCGCAAGATCTATGTGCCCGGCAGCATCCACCCCGATATCCGCGTACCGATGCGCGAAATCGCCGTGCACCCGTCCGCCGGAGAGCCGCCGGTGACGGTCTATGACCCGTCCGGCCCCTATACCGACGCCGACGCGCATATCGATATCGAGGCTGGGCTGCCCGCATTGCGCCGGGACTGGATCATGGCCCGCGGCGATGTCGAGACCTATCAGGGCCGTGTCGTGAAGCCGGAAGATAACGGCAATGTCGGCGACGCCAATCTGGTGACGGAGTTCGGCGCGGTCCAGCCACCGCTGCGCGCCAAAGCGGGAAAGCGTCCGACCCAGCTTGCCTATGCCAGGGCCGGTATCGTGACGGCGGAAATGGAATTCGTCGCTATCCGCGAGAACCAGCTCCGTGAAGAGCTGAAACAGACCGCGCGGGACGGCGAGGATTTCGGCGCCGCCATCCCCGACGTCGTGACACCCGAATTCGTGCGGGACGAGATAGCCCGTGGCCGGGCCATCATCCCGGCGAACATCAACCATCCGGAAACCGAGCCCATGGCCATCGGGCGGAACTTCCTGGTCAAGGTGAACGCCAATATCGGCAATTCCGCCGTTACCTCCTCCGTCGCGGACGAGATCGACAAGATGGTCTGGGCCATCCGCTGGGGCGCGGACACGGTGATGGATCTCTCCACCGGGCGGAACATCCACAATATCCGCGAATGGATCATCAGGAACTCGCCCGTCCCGATCGGCACCGTGCCGCTTTATCAGGCGCTGGAGAAGGTCGACGGCATTCCGGAAGCGCTGACCTGGGAGGTCTATCGCGACACGCTGATCGAGCAATGTGAACAGGGTGTCGATTACTTCACCATCCATGCCGGCGTCCGCCTTCCCTTCATCCCGCTCACCGTGGACCGGGTTACCGGGATCGTCAGCCGGGGCGGCTCGATCATGGCGAAATGGTGCCTGGCCCATCACAAGGAGAGCTTCCTCTACGAGAATTTCGAGGAAATCTGCGAGATCATGGCCGCCTATGACGTTTCCTTCTCGCTCGGGGACGGGCTCAGACCGGGCTCCATTGCGGACGCCAACGACAAGGCACAGTTCGCCGAACTGGAGACGCTGGGACAGCTCACCAAGATCGCCTGGAAGCATGACGTTCAGGTGATGATCGAAGGCCCGGGTCATGTGCCGATGCACAAGATCAAGGAGAACATGGACAAGCAGCTGGAGGTCTGCGACGAGGCCCCGTTCTATACGCTTGGCCCGCTGACCACCGATATTGCACCGGGTTACGATCACATCACCAGCGGCATCGGCGCCGCCATGATCGGCTGGTTCGGCTGCGCCATGCTGTGCTACGTGACGCCGAAGGAGCATCTCGGCCTGCCGGACCGGGACGACGTGAAGACCGGCGTGATCACCTACCGCATCGCCGCCCACGCAGCGGACCTGGCGAAAGGCCATCCCGGGGCGCAACGGCGGGACGATGCGCTGTCACGGGCGCGCTTCGATTTCCGCTGGGAGGATCAGTTCAATCTGTCTCTCGACCCGGAAACCGCGCGTGATTTCCATGACCAGACCCTGCCGAAGGAAGCGCACAAGACAGTGCATTTCTGCTCCATGTGCGGGCCGAAATTCTGCTCCATGCGGATCTCGCACGAGCTGAAGGACGAGGCGAAACAGGGCATGGAAACCATGGCCGAGCTGTTCCGTGACAAGGGAAGCGAGATCTATCAGGCACCGGAAAGCAAAAGCGTCTGAGGAGCACCAGCACCAGACAAAAAACCGGCCCTGGATATCCAGGGCCGGTTTTTCATTTGCATCGCAGTCCGCAGACGGCATGCAGATTACATTGAGCGCACCTTTTCAAGGAAGACATCCACCTGCCCGTTCAGGTCCTGGGCTTGGGAAGAGAGGTTGCCGGCAACACCAAGGACATTCTGAGCCGACTGCCCGCTTTCATCGGCGGCTTGTGTCACGCCATTGATGTTTTGGGAAACCTCCCGCGTTGCCGCGGCCTGCTCCTCAACGGCGCTTGAAATGGTTGTCCCGATTTCGTTCACCTTGCTGATGATCTGGGCAATTTCACCGATCGAGCCTGCCGTGGTCTGGCTGGTTTCCTGGATTTCCTTGATTTGCAAACCGATCTCCTCGGTCGCCTTGGCCGTCTGGGTAGCAAGGCTTTTCACCTCGGATGCCACAACGGCAAAGCCTTTACCGGCTTCACCTGCGCGGGCCGCTTCGATCGTCGCATTCAGGGCCAGCAGGTTTGTCTGCTCCGCAATATCCGCAATGATCTTCGTGATCTCGCCGACCTTCTGCGCTGCCGTCAAAAGGTCCGCCACCATCTTTTCCGATTTGCTGGCCGCATCCACGGCAGAGCCGACAGCCTGGGTGGATTCAGAAATCTGTCGGGCAATCTCGTCAACGGACGCGGAAAGCTGTTCGGTCGCCGCGGAAACCGTGGAAGCCTGCTGGCGGCCCTGCTCCGCATTCGCGGCCAGTGTCTGCGCTGTAGTTTCCATTTCCGCCGCCGACATGGAAACGGTTTCCACCGTTCGCTTCACACCCTGCTCGAACTCGTTGGCCAGCCGCGCATTCTCGTCCTTCCGCCCCGTAATGTCGGTGGCGAATTTCACGACCTTGATCGGGTTACCGCTCGGATCGAGAATCGGATTGTACGAAGCCTCGATCCAGACTTCCCTGCCACCCTTGCCGAGACGTTTGTACTGACCGGCCTGGAATTCTCCGTGCCGCAGCTTGTTCCAGAAGGCTTCATAGTCCGCGCCTGCCTTTTCCGCAGGTTCGACCAGCATGCTGTGATGCTTGCCCACGATCTCGTCGAGGCGATAACCAACCGTGTCCAGGAAGTTTTTATTAGCCGTGAGAATCGTACCGTCGAGTGCAAACTCGATCACGGCAAGAGAACGCCCGATGGCCTCTACTTTCCCGTAGGCTTCTACGTTTTCCAGCGTCTTCGTCGTGATATCCGTCGCGTATTTAACGATCCGGAAGGGAACACCCCGCGCATTCAGCAGCGGGTTATAGGAAGCTTCGATCCAGATCTCGCGACCGCCCTTGCTGATCCGCTTGAACTGCGCCTGCTGGAATTCACCAGCGGCGAGTTTCTTCCAGAATTCTTTGTATTCTGCACTGTTCCGGTATTCCGGCTCGACAAACATACTGTGGTGCTTGCCCACGACTTCTTCGAGCCGGTATCCCATCGTCTTCAGGAAATTCTCGTTCGCGGTCAGAATCGTGCCATCTGTCTTGAATTCGATAATGGCCTGGGATTTATCCAAGGCGGCGAGTTTGGCCGCGAGGCTTCCACCAAAGAGCGTAATCGACATGCCGTTAAATCCTTATAAACCAGCTATTAACCCTAGATCCAAGTGTCTTTTTCTGTCCGTTTCCTACGGCTGAAACTTGATATTGGATTACAAATCACATAATTCACTACTCATGTATTAATATTCGAATTTCTGTGAATAGTAGCTGAAGACAGGCGTTTCAAAGGAAGACTGCCATACCCGCTTCCCTGATTGTGTTTGTCTGGCCTTATGGTTATATGGAGCGCGTATATCCTGCCGCTCCGGTGTGCAGGCTGTCTGCATTCCGGAAACTGACCGCCAGTCATACAGGCGGGGAACCCCATGGCACGACGCAGAAAAGTTTACGAAGGTAAGGCAAAGGTCCTTTATGAAGGTCCCGAGCCCGGCACCCTGATCCAGTATTTTAAAGATGACGCCACCGCTTTCAATGCGGAAAAGCAGGGCATCATTACCGGCAAGGGCGTGCTGAATAACCGCATCAGCGAATATCTGATGACCCGCCTTTCCGAAATCGGTATCCCGACGCATTTCATGCGCCGCCTCAACATGCGCGAGCAGCTTGTGCGCGAAGTCGAGATCATTCCGATCGAGGTCGTGATCCGCAATGTCGCCGCGGGATCCATCGCCAAACGATTCGGGCTTGAGGAAGGCACTCCCCTGCCGCGTTCGATCATCGAGTATTTTTACAAATCCGATGAGCTTGGCGATCCGATCATCTCCGAAGAGCACATCACCTCTTTCGGCTGGGCCACCCCGCAGGACATTGACGACATCATGGCCCTGTCGCTCAGGGTGAATGACTTCCTTTCAGGTCTGTTTATCGGTGTCGGCCTGCGTCTGGTCGATTTCAAACTCGAATTCGGCCGGCTCTATACCGAAGACACGCTGCAGATCGTCCTTGCCGACGAAATCAGCCCGGATAATTGCCGGCTGTGGGACTCGGAAACGAATGAGAAGCTGGACAAGGACCGGTTCCGTCAGGATCTCGGCGGTGTCCGCGAGGCCTATCAGGAAGTTGCGCGCCGTCTTGGCGTACTGCCAGAAGCCGGCCCAATGGACCTCAAGGGTCCGAAAGCCATCCAGTAAACAAGCCTAACAGGCATAATGGTCCAAGTAATGGTGAGAGCATGAAAGCCACTGTCCATGTCACGCTGAAAAACGGCGTTCTCGATCCGCAAGGCAAAGCCATCGAGCATGCGCTCGGTGCGCTTGGCTTCAATGGAGTCAATCAGGTGCGCCAGGGCAAGTTCCTGGAACTTGATCTGAGCGAAACCGATAAGGACAAAGCACGGGCGCAAGTCACGGACATGTGCGAAAAGCTGCTGTCCAACACCGTTATCGAAAACTATACGGTCGAGATCGAGGATTAAGGGCATCTCGTGAGCGCCCTCCGCCTGATCCGCCTTGCCGACGCCCCGCATCAGCTTGAAACCATTGCGATATGGAATCATGCGGAATGGGGTGCGGCACAGGGCTACACGCGCGAAGATTCGGCCGCCTGGTTCCGGGAAATGCTGCGAAACCCGAGTGAGGAATGCGTCATGGCTGAACGTGACGGCAGCATCCTCGGCATGGCGTCCCTCGTCGATCACGACCTTGATCAGCGCCCCGATCTGGTGCATTGGCTGGCCAGCGTCTATGTCCTGCCGGAACATCGCGGCCACGGCATAGCCGGAAAGCTCGTGAGGGCGGTGGAACAGGAAGCCGAAGCGCGCGGCATCTCCCGGCTTCACCTCTACACAAATACCGCCGAATCCCTCTACACCCGGCTTGGCTGGACCATCTCGGAGCGCTTCAGCAAGAAGGGCAAGGAGTTCACCCTGATGGTGAAGGATCTGTCATCCTAGAGCGCCGACAGATGCTCGATCAGGATCGACGTGCCGAGGCCTATCAGAGCTAAGCCGCCAAATGTCTCGATCACCCGCCCGAAACGGCGGCTGAGGAACCGGCCGGCGAGAATTCCGGTCGAACTCATGACCATGGTCGCCAAGCCGATCGCCAGTGCGATAACGACGATATTTACCTCCAGAAAAGCCAGGGACACGCCAACCGCCATCGCGTCTATCGATGTGCCAATGGCCGTTCCGACGATGGCCCAGTGTGAGGCTGGCTGTGCCTCATCCTCCTCACTGCGCGGGCCGACAGCCTGCAGGATCATGTGAGCGCCTACGGCAAAAAGCAGACCAAACGCGATCCAGTGGTCCACTGCCTGAACGAACTGGCTGGTGGCAACGCCCATCGCCCAGCCGATCACCGGCGTGATTGCTTCAACAGTGCCGAATATCGCGCCGGTTTTCAGCGCCCGGCCAAAACTCGGCCGGTGCGAAGCCGCACCCTTTCCAAGCGACGCGATGAACGCATCCACGGACATGCTGACGGCAAGAATACCGATAGAAAGCGGAGACATCTGAATTTCCCGAGGGCGGATCCGGACGATTTATGGATTCCGCCCGCAGAATCCGATCGCCACGGTCTCGCAAGGCCTTGAAGGCTGGACACACCACGCGGAAGATCTCCGCGAGCCTGTTGACATGCCCCCGCCGAACATGGCGGTCGCTACTCCCCGAGCCACAGCAGATAGCAACGGAGCCCCGGGCAATCAAGCAAACAGTCTGTGAAAAGCGGCCGGGCCGCCAACTTGCACCATCAGGCTATCGAATAACGGTTCTTGCCGTTCTTCTTCGCGTCATACATGGCTTTATCCGCACGCTTTATAAGCGATTCCGGTGTGTCCGAAGCACCGTTGAAAAAGGCGATCCCCACACTGGCCCCGATATTCGTGCCGCCTTCATCGAACTTGAATTCATCGGCGAAACTGCTCAGCAGCCGATCCGCCAGCGGCACCACCACATCGCGGAACCCTAATCCCGTCAGCAGAATCAGGAATTCGTCGCCGCCGATCCGGGATACCGTATCCACCTCACGAAAACACCCGCTCATACGCTGTGCGGCTTCCTTCAGAACCTGGTCCCCCGCATCGTGACCATAGGTATCGTTGACCGGCTTGAAGCCATCCAGGTCGACATAGAAAACCGCCATCAGGGTCTGGCTGCGCGCGGCCTGCGCCATGGCCTGTTGCAACCGGTCGTGACAAAGTCGCAGCGTTGGCAGTCCCGTCAGACTGTCATGATTGGCCAACTCCGCCATTTTCTTCTCGGACTCGGCAAGTCGCACCGCCAGCGTTTCAAGCTCTCCGGCCTGCCGCGCCATCCGCTCTTCACGATCCCGCAATTCGAGGACCTGCATCTCCAGCTCCTCGCGGCTGCGCATCTGGCTCCGCTCGAGCTCCACCCGGTCGGTGATTTCATAGACCCAGCCGAGAACACATTCCTCGCCGTGATAGGAAAACGATCGGCAGGAAATCAGCGCCCAAAAGTGATGACCGTCTTTTCTGACCAGTTCCACCTCTTCATTTTCAACAGCACCGGCTTTTGTCATTTTCTCGATAATCCGGCTGCGAATGGCCGGATCGGCATAATGGTCTCCCGCTTGCGTGCGCTGGAGTTCCGCCTCGGACAGTCCAAGCAGCTCGCAGATTTTTTTATTGCAGTACCGCCGGCGCCCATCCTGCCCGACAATATTCACCCCAACGGGACTATTATCGAGAATTTGCTCAATATGGCGCTCCTGCAAGCGGCGCACCTTTTCAGGCAAAGTTTGTTCGGGGGTATCCTTGAAGCTGAAGAGGTAACCGATCCTCTCGATTGGCTGCCCACGCACCTCGCAGACCGCATCGCCGGAGCCGATTCTCTGGTAATCGAATGCCCTTCGAGCGCTGACGGCCTCGCACAGAGCACCGGACCAGCCACCCGCGTCGTCATGCGCTCCGTCGAGCATGGCAAAAAGCACATCCATAGACAGGCCGACCGGAGAGCCGTTCAGCATCGGCCCGAAAAGCCTCATGAAAGGGGGATTGGCGGCGCGGACTTTCTGATGCTCATCCACCAGCAACACACCATGATCCATGGCGTTGAGAATCGTTTCAATCAAAGCGGTACTATCCGCATAATCGACGTCGATTTTCTCCAGCAAAACCGCCCCCGTCTTTCACCAGCACTTACTTCTGTTACGTCCGCTGGTTGCTGCACTCTATTATTCGGGTTTCGCGAAAATCAACCTATTACGTACAATCAGGGACGATGCACCCCTCGCGTAGAAAAGGCTGAAAAAGCTTCACCAGCCATCGGCATGCCTGTGTCCCGGCTTGCACTTCAGCGCGGCCTCCCGTACTTTCCGCCGCGCCGATCCAGCCCCAAATAAGAGGCCCCTGCGTTGAAATCAGCGATCATCGTCTTCCCAGGCACGAACAGAGAGCGCGACATGGCGATCGCGCTCGAAAAAGCGAGCGGCACGGCGCCGTTCATGGTGTGGCACAAAGACAGCGAAATCCCGGATGTGGACCTGATCGTGGTTCCCGGCGGTTTCTCTTACGGCGACTATCTGCGCGCCGGTGCCATGGCCGCCCATTCTCCCGTGCTGCGCAGCCTGAAGGAAAAGGCGAACAAGGGCACGCCGGTGATGGGCGTATGCAACGGCTTCCAGGTGCTGACAGAAACCGGCCTGCTGCCGGGCGTGCTGATGCGCAATGCCGGCCTCAAGTTCATCTGCCGCAATGTCGGCCTGAAGGTCGAGACCAGCCAGTCTCTCTTCACCGGCGGCTATGAGGACGGGCAGGTGCTGTCGATCCCGGTGGCCCACAATGACGGCAACTATTTCGCCGACAATGAGACGCTGGACCGGATCGAACAGAACGGTCAGGTCGCGTTCCGCTATGTCGACGAAGACGGCGCGATGACCGAGGCCGGAAACCCGAACGGCTCCGCCCGCAACATCGCCGGCGTGTTCAACAAGGACAAGACGGTGCTCGGCTTCATGCCGCACCCGGAAAACGCAATAGACAGCGCTGTCGGCAATACCGACGGGCGCGGCCTCTTCGACGGACTGGTGAGGGCCCTCTCGTGAGCATTTCCAATACGGCTATCACCCCGGAAATCGTCGCCGAACACGGCCTTTCCGAAGACGAATATGCAAGCATCCTGAAGATCCTCGGCCGCGAGCCGAACATGACGGAACTTGGCGTTTTCTCTGCCATGTATTCCGAGCATTGTTCCTACAAGAGCTCGAAGAAATGGCTGAAGACGCTGCCGACAGAAGCGCCGCACGTCATCCAGGGTCCGGGCGAGAATGCCGGCGTGATCGATATCGGCGACGGCGAGGCTGCCGTCTTCAAGATCGAGAGCCACAACCACCCGAGCTTCATCGAGCCCTATCAGGGCGCGGCGACCGGCGTTGGCGGCATCCTGCGCGATGTCTTCACCATGGGCGCGCGGCCGATTGCCAACCTGAACGCCCTGCGTTTCGGCAGCCCGGATCATCCGAAGACCCGGCATCTGGTCGGTGGTGTGGTCGCCGGCATTGCCGGTTATGGCAACTGCATGGGCATTCCGACAGTCGCGGGTGAAGTGAACTTCCACCCGGCCTATAACGGCAACATCCTGGTCAACGCCATGACCGTCGGCCTCGCCCCGGCGGACCGGATCTTTTATTCGGCCGCAGCCGGTGCCGGAAACCCGGTGATCTATGTCGGCGCCAAGACCGGCCGCGACGGCATTCACGGCGCGACCATGTCCTCGACCGAGTTCAACGAAGATTCCGAAGAGAAGCGCCCCACGGTTCAGGTCGGCGATCCATTCACCGAAAAATTGCTGCTGGAAGCCTGCCTGGAGCTGATGGCGACCGATACCATCATCGCCATTCAGGATATGGGCGCTGCCGGCCTCACCTCTTCTGCCGTGGAAATGGCTGGCAAGGGTGGCCTCGGCATCGAGATGGACCTGGCCAAGGTTCCGGCCCGCGAAGAGAACATGACGCCCTATGAGCTAATGCTCTCCGAGAGCCAGGAGCGCATGCTGATCATCCTGAAGCCGGATGCGGCATCCGAGGCCGAGGCCCGGGCGATCTTCGACAAGTGGGAGCTGGACTTCGCCGTTATCGGTACGCTGACCACCACGGGCCATCTGGTTCTGAAGATGGGCGACGAGCTGGTCGGCGACATTCCGATCGCGCCGATGGTCGACGAATCCCCGGAATATGACCGCCCGTGGGAGCAGACACCCGCCGCCCCGATCGTCGACGCCGCGAGCGTTCCGGCACCCGCCAGCCTGACCGGGAAGCTGAAGGATCTGATCGGCAGCCCCGATCTCTGCAGCCGCCGCTGGGTCTGGGAGCAGTACGATCACCTGATCATGGGCGACACGGCGATCCGTCCCGGCGGCGATGCGGCCATGGTGCGTGTGCGCGACAGCAAGAAGGGCCTCGCCCTCACCGTCGACTGCACGCCGCGCTATGTGAAGGCCGATCCCGAGACCGGCGGTGCGCAGGCAGTTGCCGAGACCTGGCGGAATATCACCGCGACCGGCGCCAAGCCGCTTGCGATCACCAACAACATGAATTTCGGCAACCCGCAGAAGCCGCAGATCATGGGACAGTTCGTCGGTGCCATCAACGGCATGCGGGCGGCCTGCAACGCCCTCGACTACCCGGTCGTCTCCGGCAATGTCTCGCTCTACAACGAGACCGAAGGCGCCGCGATCCTGCCGACACCGGTGATCGGCGGCGTTGGCGTCATCGCCGACATCGAAAAGCGCGGCACGGTCGCCTTCAAGGCGGCTAACGAAGCGATTATCGTCATCGGCGAGACCACGGGTTGGCTCGGCCAGTCCATCTATCTCCGTGAAGTCGAAGGCCGCGAGGAAGGCGCTCCGCCGCCGGTCGATCTCGCGCTGGAGAAAAAGAACGGCGATTTCGTTCGCGGCCTGATCGAATCAGGCGCGGTGACGGCCTGTCACGATGTGTCCGACGGCGGTCTCGCCATCGCGCTCGCGGAAATGGCCCTCGGCGCAAAGGGACTCGGCGCGGATATTACGCCGGAAGACGGCATCGCCGCTCATGCCTGGGCCTTCGGCGAGGATCAGGCGCGCTATGTGGTCACCGCCAAGGACGCGGACGGGATTCTGAAAGCCGCGGCGGATGCCGGAGTTCCGGCGACCGTCATTGGCAAGACAACCGGCACTGGTGAATTGAAACTCGGCACCGGTGACTCCATATCCGTCTCAATGCTACGGTCCCAGTTCGAAGGATGGCTGCCGGACTACATGGCGGCCTCCTGAGAACGACACGACAAGAAACCCGAACGGGAACAAGGATAAGAACGCATGGCAATGGAAGCCGGAGAGATAGAACGCCTCATCAAGGAGACGTTCCCCGACGCCCAGGTCACGATTGAAGATTTGCGTGGGGATGGCGATCACTACGCCTGCCACGTACTGTCTACCGCCTTCGAGGGCAAGACGCGTATTCAGCAGCACCAGATGGTTTATGCGGCCCTACAGGGCCGGATGGGCAACGAGCTGCACGCCCTCGCCCTGCAGACCGGCACGCCGGCCTGAACGAACGAGCATTACCCCCTAACCCGACGGCACACGGACCCATGAAAGGACCACGCCATGCTTGACGAAAATACCCGCCAGAGAATCCAGGACGAAATCAGCGGCACGGATGTCGTTCTCTTCATGAAGGGCACGCCTGTCTTCCCGCAATGCGGCTTCTCCGCCGCCGTTGTCGGCGTGTTGAGCCATGTCGGCGTGAAATTCAAGGGCATCAACGTCCTTGAAGATCCGGCCGTGCGCGAAGGCATCAAGGAATTCTCCAACTGGCCGACCATTCCGCAGCTCTACGTGAAGAATGAGTTTGTCGGCGGCTGCGACATCATCCGCGAGATGTATGAAACCGGCGAACTGCTGGAAATGTTCAACAGCAAGGGCGTCGACGCGCAGATCAGCGCTGACGCTTAAGCTGATACCTTATTCATCCGTTTCCCGGACTTGATCCGGGATCTTGATAATCGAAGAGCGACTCTTTCGGCAGCAGGTCCCGGATCAAGTCCGGGAAACGGTGAGAATGAAAAAGGCCGGCGATAAGCCGGCCTTTTTCTATGCCCGTCCTCACTTGGTCGGGTCGCACGTGTCCTGCAGCAGCACCTGCTCGCCTTCGTGGATGCTGAGCACACGGTCACTTTCCTGGAAGCGGAGCGTCAGCACAGCGCCTTCACCCGGCTCCTTCGTTACCGTGCTCTGTTTGAAGTTGCAGAGGTAACCAACGAGGCCGAGGGCGACGGTCTCGAGCTTTCCATCGACCGGTGCCGAGGCAGCCCCCTTCTCGATCGATATGACATCACCGTCCTCGCCAATCCCAACCTGAAGGAAGGTGACGAGCGCGGTCGCGTTGACAATGCTATTCTTGTTGACGGGTAAATCAGCGGCCTGGCCCGACACACCGCCGACAAGAACGAGCGCCAACACACCTGGAACCACTTTCAGAAACATTCTCTTGCTCCCTTGCGCCACCGGACGGCCTCTGTTCGGCGACGACCCGGCAGACGCTTCATCAGCGTTTCATTTCCTTAGAAATGCCAGCCGCCAAGCTCGGGGTTTTTCCGCGTCATTTGCGGTCAGCGTCAAAATTATTACGCCGAAAAACAAAGACGCGGTAATTATTTTGGCTGCCAAGCAACACGAGAACGAGAGCAAGTCTTAAGTGACTTGAATACTTGCATGCAGGCCAGAAGCCGTCCGGATCACCGGTCGTTTTCTATACCTGCTTCACGCGTCGTGGACGAAACAGCCGGCCGTCGATGGCCAGCAGCCCGACCGCGATCAACCCCATCCCGGCAAAATGGCTCGGCGCCAGAGTCTCGCCAAGGAACGTCACGCCAAGCAGGATGGCGCTGACTGGCACAAGCAACGTGACCAGCAGCAGGTTCATCGCCCCTGCCCGCTTCAGCAGTTCGAAATACAGAATATAGGCAAAGGCCGTGCATAGCAGGGCCAGACCGATGAGTGCGGCGATGGTTGTTCCGCTCGGTACGGGCAAGGTCCAGGGCTTATCGACGAGGATCACAGCCGGTATCATCAGAATGGTGGACGCCGTCACCTGACCCGCCGCGGTTTGAGCGGGCTTGACGCCCATCCCCTTGAAGCGTCTCCCGAAAACACCGCCACAGGCATAACTCAGTGCCGCTCCCAGAAGCGCGAGCTGGCCGATAAGCGTGCCGGAGAACCCTTCCAGCACATCATCACCGATCATCAACGCAACACCACCAAAACCAAACACCACGCCAAACACGCGCAGTGGGGTGATGCGTTCATCGTCGGTCATGAAATGCGCCACCAGAACCCCGAAGATCGGCGTGGCGGCGAGGAAGATCGAGGCAAGGCCGCTGGCGATCTGGGTCTGGCCGAAGACAATCAGGGAAAACGGCACGGCATTGTTCAGCAAGCCCATGAACAGGAATGCCCGCAGGATCTTCCAATCCGTCGGCATGCGCAAACCGAAGAGCGGCAGGGCAAGCTGCATGGCGATGGCGGCCAGCCCGACCCGAACCAGCACCATGGTCAGCGGCGGCACCTCGTGGATTGCCACCTCGACAAAGAAGAACGACCCGCCCCAGACGGAGGAAAGCAGGATAAGGATGCCCCATTCCACAGGCCCCATGGTGAGATTGACCTTGGCATTCATGTCCAGTCCAGGTCCTTTCGGTCCAAATTTATTGTCTCGATGCAGCCATTTTATGCGTCACGGATAAGAGTGCCGCCGCAAAACGGGCATGACTGAAAGTGGCAATATCATACCCGCGCCTGAACGGATCTCCGTTTCTTGCGTGGCTTGTCCTTCATGCCAATTCTACGATTGAGCGCGGCCCCGCCTCTCTCTAGGGTGAGCGGCAAAATCAAGGGAGAAAACACCATGCAGGCCCGAGAAAGCGCCTCCGAGATCGCACCGGTTCTGGATATTCTGAGAGAGCGGTTTACGGACCGGCTCTCCACAGCCCCCGCAGTGCTTGAACGGCATGGCCAGGACGAGAGCTATCACAAGGCCTTGCCGCCTGAAGGCGTTGTCTTCGCCAACAGCACCGAAGAGGTCGCCGAAGTCGTGAAGCTCTGCGCCACCCATGGCGTTCCGATCATTCCCTTCGGCACCGGCACCTCGCTGGAAGGCCATATCGGCGCGGTCATGGGCGGCATCTGCATCGATCTCTCGAACATGAATGCCGTCCTTGAAGTCAATGCCGAAGACCTGGATTGCCGGGTGCAGGCCGGCGTCACGCGCAAGCAGCTCAACACGCATTTGCGCGACCAGGGCCTGTTCTTCCCGATCGATCCCGGCGCCGATGCCTCCATCGGCGGCATGGCGGCGACCCGCGCGTCCGGCACCAATGCCGTACGCTATGGCACCATGCGCGAGAACGTGCTCTCCCTCACCGTGGTGACGGCGAGCGGCGAGATCATCCGCACCGCCCGCCGGGCCCGGAAATCCTCTGCCGGATACGACCTGACACGGCTCTTTGTCGGCTCCGAAGGTACGCTCGGCGTGATCACCGAAGTCGCGCTCAAGCTCTATGGCATTCCGGAAGCAACCTCCGCCGCCGTCTGCCAGTTCGACGATCTTGAGAGCGCCGTCAGCACGGTGATCCTGACTATCCAGTCCGGCGTGCCGATGGCCCGTATCGAGCTACTGAATGCGGACCAGATGGGCGCCTGCATCCGCTTCTCCAAGCTGGAAGGCTATGAGGTGAAGCCGACCCTGTTCTTCGAGTTCCACGGCAGCGAGACCGGCGTGAAGGAACAGGCCGAAATGGTCGAGGGCATCGCCTCCGAATTCGGCGGCAGTGCCTTCCAATGGGCCGAGAAGGCCGAGGACCGGAACAAACTCTGGGAAGCCCGGCACAATGTGCATTACGCCATCAAGTCCATGCGCCCGAACTGCGAGGTGATGGCGACCGATATCTGCGTGCCGATCTCGCGATTGGCCGAAGCCATCCTGGAAGCCCAGAAGGACCTGATCGAAAACGGCCTGACCGCCGGCATCGTCGGCCATGTCGGCGACGGCAATTTCCATGTCGGCTATTGCATCGACCCGAACAACGCCGAAGAAGTCGCCGCCGCCAAGGGGCATAACGAACGCATGGTGTTCCGGGCGCTGGAAATGGACGGCACCTGTACCGGCGAGCATGGCGTCGGCCAGGGCAAGATCCGCTACATGGAAGCCGAGCACGGACTGGCCCTCAACAGTATGCAGGCGATCAAGCAGGCGCTCGACCCGCAAGGCATCATGAACCCCGGCAAGGTGCTGCCCGCCTGAGCCGTCCGTAACACGCCCCAGACAACGAGACAGATATGCCCCAACCGACCGGCGCCATGAAAGCCATCGAGGCCTCGGCCTTCTCCATCGACAGCCTGAGCCTTGTGGAGAGGCCGATACCAACGCCAAGACGCGGCGAAATCCTGATCCGGGTGAATGCCGTCACCCTGAATTATCGCGACCTCGCCGTGCTCGGCGGCACCTATATGCCGACCCTGCCCATGCCCTATGTGCCCTGCTCCGATTGCTGCGGCACCGTGGTCGCTCTGGGTGAGGATGTCAGTCTGTTCAAGGAAGGCGACCGGGTCGTGCCCTGTTACATCCAGGGCTGGCGGGATGGAAAAGTGACCCAGCAGCAGCGCACGAAGCAGACCCTCGGCGGCCCGCTTCCCGGCGTGCTCCGGGAATATATCGCCGTCCCCGCCGACGAGGTGATCCCGGCCCCGGAAAATCTAAGCGATGCCGAAGCCGCAACACTCCCGATCGCGGCCCTCACCGCGTGGACCTGCCTTGAACAGGGCGACCTGAAAAGCGGTGACAGGGTGCTGGTGGAAGGCACCGGCGGCGTCGCCCTCTTCGCCCTGCAGCTCGCCAAGGCAGCAGGCGCGGAAGTCGTCGCCCTCACCTCCACCGCCGAAAAGGCGGAGATGCTGAAGAAACTCGGCGCCGATCATGTGGTGAATTACCGTGAGACGCCGGAATGGGGTACCGCGGTGAAGGACGTGACCGGCGGGCACGGTGTCGACATTATCGTAGAGACCACCGGCAGCACCCTTGCCCAGTCCTTCGCGGCCGTCGCCTTTGGCGGCTTTATCGGCGTGATCGGTTTTGTCGGCGGCGCGGAAGTGCCGTTGAACGTGATGCAGCTCATCGGCCCGAATGTGCGGATGGAAGGCGTCGTCGTCGGCTCCCAGGCAGGGCTGCGCGCTCTTGCCCGGGCGATGGACCTGCATGGCATCAAGCCGGTGATCGACAGCTCCTTCCCGATTGAAAAAGCAGCAGATGCGTTCCGCCACATGAAGCAGGCGGGGCATATCGGCAAGATCGTCGTGACACTCTGACGCCCGGCCTCAGAACAAGAAAAAGGCCGCCTTCCAGTCAGGAGGCGGCCTTTTGTTTCCTGCATCAGGAACAGATCAGGCGATCAACAACCCGAGACCGGCAGCGGCTGTCAGGCCACCGGCGCCGCGCATAACGGCGGTCGCCAGAGCAGCGCGTTCCGCGAACAGCTTTTCCGCCAGCAGGCCGGCGCCGAGACCCGCGACATGCAGCAGCGCGGTCGCGGCGACAAAACCAGCACCATAGGCAAGTGCCGTCGCGCCGCCGATTTCACCGCCATGGGCATGGCCGTGGAACAGCGCGAAGGTCCCGACGACAACAGCACCGACCGTGGCCGGAAGCTTCACCGCGCAGGCGACCAGCAGGCCAAGAGCGACGACCGATGCGAGGATCGCGGGCTCCACGAACGGCAGGGCCACGCCCGACAAAGCAAGCACGAAGCCCAACGCCATGCAGCCGACGAAGGCGAGAGGCACCCCAACCAGCGCCCGGCCACCCATCTGGAAAGCCCAAATCCCGACCGCGACCATCGCCAGGATATGATCCAGCCCGAGCATCGGGTGCGACAGACCGGCGGCGAAAGAGCCATGCTCTGCCGGGTTCAGATGCGCCATGGAAGGGGATGCGCTGGCAACAAGGATTGCGGCGCCAAGGGATAAGATTCTAATCATATATGTGATCCTTAGATGAAGTCGATCTAGCGCCCCTGATTGGGTCGCGCACGCCAACGGTTGCACACAAGGTTAACGAAGCCAAGAGGCCCTCTCCCCCATGTCTGATACCCTTCCCGAAATCCGCGCCATTCTCGAAGCCTCCCCTCACGCTTTTGAGGTTATGGAGTGCGATCCCGACCTCGCCGACACGGCTGTGTTCTGTGAACGATATGGCAAAGCACCGGAAGATTCGGCGAACACGATTCTCGTCCGCTCCAAGACGGGCGATCTGAAATATGCCGCCTGCGTGGTGCTGGCGACACACCGGCTGGATGTGAACAAGGTGGTGCGCAAAAAACTGGAAGCGCGGAAAGTCTCCTTCGCCAGCGCGGAGGAGACGAAAGAGCTGACCGGTCAGGAAATCGGCGGCGTCACGGCACTGGGACTTCCGGCGGATCTCCCGCTCTGGATTGATGCGGACGTGATGGCCCGGAAAGAGATCATTCTCGGCGGCGGGAACAGAACCTCGAAACTGATCGTCGATCCGAAACTACTGCTGGATCAACCGATGGCGGAAGTGGTCGAAGGTCTGGCGAAGCCGATCCCGGCGGAATAATGCCGAGGTCCTCTTTCCCTCCGTTCGAAGGCTCCCTGTAACCCGATCCGCCGGTCACGCCGTCCGCACGTCCAGCACCCCCGCACCATGGATCGGCCCGTTTCCCGGTGCCTGCACAAGAACCGACAGCCGGTCCGTCGGCATGCTGACGGCGCTGCCAGGAATGCGGAGCCTGTCCGCCTTGCCGTCCCAGTGTCCGAGCGACCGGTAGAACCGGACCACGGCGAAATCCTCCAGCGTGCGGCCCCTGTTCTCCCCGCGCGGGACTTCGGTCACATGCCGGTCATCGCTGCCGACAAGGAGCAGCTCGGCGCCCGTATAGTCGGCGCTCTGCTCCGCATCCAGCAGCAGTTCGAAATCCGCGCCGTCCCGGTTGAGCGTAACGGCAAGGCCGGGTCCACCGCGCTGTGCCCGGCGCCGGTCCAGCTCCTGCAGTACGATTGAGCGGCGGGAGCCGACCAGATCTGCCTCCCCGTCGATGACAAGCTGCGGCGTGTAGATCGTCCGAAGCTTCATGGCATGGCCATAGCGCCGTTGCCGGTCGCTCATCTCCTCGGAGGAGAACGGATCTTCCCAGCCGATATAGTTCCAGTAGTCCACATGATAGGCGAGCGCGATCACATCCGGTTCTTTCGCCAGCTCGCCAAGCAATTCATCCGCCGGCGGACAGGACGAGCAACCCTGGCTGGTGAAGAGTTCAAGAACGATCGGACCGGATCGGCGGCTTGCCGCCATC
>TARA_R110002051_G_scaffold16719_2_pt1 | contig 60519 bp, 53 predicted proteins | sample TARA_R110002051 | Tara Oceans TARA_R110002051 (sample SAMEA4397023) | marine metagenome | biome: Polar Biome; feature: [MES] marine water layer (ENVO:01000295) within the mesopelagic zone...; material: water (ENVO:00002006), including particulate matter (ENVO:01000060) such as......
GCTGGAACTCAAGCGACACCTATGGGCATTCCGCTCCCACCACGGACTAGAAAATCGGATACTCCACCGCCAGGCGAATCTGGTCGGCGTCCAGCTCAGCCTGATCGGTGTTGCCACGGTGCATCGCGTACCGCGCACTGAAGGACATTCCTTTGGCAGCGCCGGTCTGCACAAGGTAGCGGGCTTCCAGGTCACGCTCCCAGTGTCGTCCTTTGGAGCCGTAGCCCAGATAGGCATAGCCCCCGTTGGGGTCCACATCGCTACCATCAATGCCACTGCCGCGAATATACGCCGCGCTGAACCCCAGGCCGGGGATACCGTACTCGGCCATCGACAGGTCGTAGCGCAGTTGCCACGAGGCTTCGTTTGGCCCGTTGAAGTCGGACAATGCCACGGCATTGGTGAGGTAGATTGCACCCCGTGTGACGTAATCGAATGGCGTATCCCCATGCACCTTTTGGTAGCCGACTGAAAAGCTATGGGCAGCATGCGAGTAGGTGCTCATCAGGCTCCAAGTGGTGTTGTCGATATTTCCCGAACGTGCCTCGCCGGTATCCTGCGTGCGGTAGAGATATAGGTTGAAGGACAACGCCTGCTGGTCGGTGATAGGCCATGCATAGTTAGCGCCGAGGTAATGCTGCCGCCATGTCTCGTCGTACAACGCGCTGTAAAGGGTCAGGTTAAGGCCTTCAAAACCCGTATAGCTGCCACCCAGGAAGTCGAACGAATTGCCTTGCCTGGCGTTGGAATAGTTCACTACGAAGCCATTGTCATGGCTGCTGGCATTACGGTCGGTACTTTCATTGAAATGACCGCCATTCAGGGTCAGGTTGTCCCATTCCTGGCTGGTTAGCCACCAACCCGTGGCGCTTTCGGGCAACAGGCGGCTGTCGGACGAACCAAACACCGGCGTTTTCACCCGTTGCTCGCCATACTTTAAAACAGTGGACGAGAGGCGCAGTTTCACCGCTGCGCCGCCCCGGCTGTAGTTATCCTTGGGGTGACCTTCCTTCTCCACAGACAGCAAACGGGCCTTGCCCGCACGACCACCACCGCTGTCGAGCTTTACCCCCAGATAAGCGTGGGCATCAAGGCCAAAGCCGACTGCACCCTGGGTGAAACCCGAGGTATAGGTGCCCATAAGCCCGTAAGCCCACTCTTCAGCCAGGTCACTACGCTCGCTACGTGGCTTGAAGGCATTGCGTGCAGCGCTGTTGAGCCCGCCGTGACGGTACGCACGGCGGTCGTAGAGGCTACGATTCAACAGGTTCCAACTGCTGCCTTCAACAAAGCCCGCCGCACTATTCTGCGCGCCAGCATGGGCGATCAACGGCAGACAGCTGAGTGACAGTCCCAGGGTCCAGCAAGCCAATAGTCTATTCATGATCCGCGCCTTAGAAATACTTCAGCCAGGCGATATCGCGCCGGCGCTGCTTGAGTTGGGCGAACCAACTGGTCGGGAAGTACAGCGCTGCCGACAACAATACCGCCCACAGCCATATGCCACTGAGGTTATCGAAACCATAGTAGCTACCCTGGTTCAGACCCCAGATCTGTACGGCGATCAGGTACAGCGCCTTGAGCACCAGCAAGTGCACCACGTAGAAGAACATCGGAGCGCCGCCATACAGCCCAAGTACTTTCAGCACGGGGCGCCCTTCCAGCTGCTGGAACCAGGCGAGAAACAGCAGACCCACACCTATGGTGGGCATCAGAAACAGCAGTGAGGGCGGGTATTTAGTCAGCGACATGAAGCTCATGAGCGTGCGAATGCCGTCATCCATGCTGCTCCACTGCTTGTCGCCATAGACGTTGAGATAGCGAATGAGCACGAACCCCACGAGCAGACCAACACCCCAGGTCACCAGGCGACGGGCACGTTGCGACGGATCGGAATTGCGCGCAAACCAGGGTCCGGCACAGTAGCCAAGTGCGATGACACCGATCCAGGGCAGGATCGGGTAGGTGGTCCGTACACGGGTGTACTCGGTGATCTCAATAAACGAGCGCTGGTGCAGGATCGACCAGATCTCGAAGAAGGGTGAATCCGCAGTCAGCACGATGCCGTCAAGCAGGTTGTGCCCAACAACGATAACAAAACCCAACACAGCGAGAGCTACGCGCGGCATGTGGATAAGCGCGGCGAGTATGATCATGCTCAGACCAATGGCCCAGATAACTTGCAGCCACAGGGTAGGCGGTACAAAGGTCGCATTCCAGGCGAAGTTCACCAGGGTCAGTTCAAGGAATACCAGAAACAGACCGCGCTTGAGGAGGAATGTAGACACTTCGCTACGGCTGTGGGATTGCCCGTACAACCACGCCGACAGGCCGGTCAGAAACACGAAAACCGGCGCACAGACCATGCTGCTGATACGCGTAAAAAACAGTTCCGGTGGTGTATTGAGTGGGTCCATGGGATCGCCCACCTGAACATGCAGAAAAAAGGTCTCACGCACATGATCGACGAGCATGAACAGCATGACCAGTCCGCGGAGTGCATCGATTGCGAGCATTCGCGTGCGGACTTGGGTGGTGGCATCAGGGGATAAAAGCGTGCCTGGTGCGGGCATCGTAGCGGTTGCGGTGGCCATGTAAGCGGCGTCCTAGGTATAATGGGACGCGAAGGTTATAGTATAACAATTCCTTTTGAAATAGATGATCGCCTGATTGCGATCCGCAATCAGGCCAGACATGGCCACCAGACTGCTCGGCTGGCATGTGATGCAACGGCGGCGGCTAGTGCTTGATGTTGCCTTGATGTCGACCTACGCAGGAGCCGACTCGAAGATCAGCCGCTGGTTTCAGAGCCCAAGCAGAGTCACGCTGTTTAACCGCGCCACTGGCGGCTTGTTCATGGCCGCCGGGGGGGCTTTGATAGCGTCAAATCGTTAACTGCTTTTGGGCATACACCACCATTCGCAAGTGCCTATCCGCATCTACGGTGAGAGAAGTGTGCTCGTAGGCCACCGGGCAGCCACTCACGCGTAACAAGCGCGTGCCGTCGCAGGGTGCATGCACGTCGTGGCGGCGCCACCATTGCTGGAATTCAGGTGATACCTTCTGAAGTTCTGCCACCAGCTCCTGTATGTCAGCTTCTTGTGTGGCACGCGCATAGTCGCGACGGAAGCTCGACAGCATTCGCGGGGCCTGCGCCTCCCAGCCCTCAAATCTTTCTCGCAAAAGCGGATCGGTAAACAGCAACCAGAGCAGGTTACGCCGCGCCAGCTCGTGATTGGCAAAACCAAACAGCTTGTCCGCAGGATCATTGAAGGCGAGCACGTCCCACCGCAGGTTCAGAACGTAGGCACTGTGGGGAGCCAGGTCATGCATCAACCGCACCACCAAGGACGGCACCACGCACCAGGTTTTACCGAGTTCGGCTGGCAATCTTTCATGCGCCAGCAGGAACAAATGGCGGCGCTCAGCGGCGTCAAGCCGGAGTACGCGCGAGAGCCGGTCCAGGAAATCAGCAGAAACGCCAATGTCCCGCCCCTGTTCAAGCCACGTGTACCAGGTGACACCCACTCCGGAAAGCGCCGCAACGTCCTCCCGGCGCAGGCCGGGCGTACGCCGTCGGGCGTTGCCAGGTAGCCCCATCTCTTCAGGGGAAAGCTGTTCGCGACGTGCGCGAAGAAAATCGCCCAGCTCCTGGCGAGTGCGTTCAAGTCTACTCAAAGCTCGTTATTACCTTTAGTAACAGCATAAATGGCCATATTGTAACCGAATAAATGACCTACCAGACTGCACGCTCACATTTCGGAGAGAAGAAAGATGAGTGTTCATTCTGACGCGTACGCGGCTTCAACTCAGCCTGAGGTAACGGCAAGACTGACGGTTTATCTGGTCGCTGTCGGCGCCTTTGCGCTCGGCATGGCTTCCTACGTTACAGCCGGCCTGATCCCGATGATACAAACCGCATTTACCATACCGGTTGAGGCTGCTGCACAACTGGTTACGGCTTTTACATTGGCATATGGGCTGGGGTCCCCCTTGATCGTGGCCTTTCTGCCGGGGCGTTACCAGCGGGCCGGACTCCTGGCTGCGCTAGGCCTTTTCGTGCTGGCGAATGCTGCCAGCGCGTTGGCAACCGAGCTTTCTTGGCTGCTAGCGCTCCGCTCATTGGCGGGCGTGGGCTCCGGTGTCTACTTGGCGATGGGGATTGCCGTCTGCGCCACACTCTCGCCACCCGCCAAGCGCGGTAAAGCCATCGCCATTATCATGGGCGGCATGGCTAGCGGTACGGTACTCGGCGTGCCATTGAGTCTGTTGCTCGCAGAACGCCTTGGTTGGGCCTCTGCATTTTGGCTAGTCGCAGCATTAGGCTTATCCGCACTAGCCGGACTGGCCTGGCGGCTGCCCAAGCTACCCACCGCTGCCACGATTCCCCTGGGCCGCAAGCTGGCCCTGTTGGCTGATGGTCGTGTGCTGGCAATATTAACGGTGTCTCTGCTGGCAGCCATTGGCAGCCTGGGTATGTACACCTTTATTGCTCCATTTCTGGCTGAACCAGAGCATGGTGCTATCCGGTCAATTGCACCCTATCTATGGGTATGGGGTTTGGGCGGGGTTGCAGGCAGCTTCCTGATCGGGCCGTTGGCCGACCGCATGCGAGGCCCAGCATTGACGCTCGCCATCATGCTCTGCTTAACATTCGCACTGATGTCCTTGCCCCTGGCAGCCAGCATGCATCCTTGGCTGGCGGTGCTGCCCATTGCACTTTGGGGTGCGGTTGGCTGGGCGCTACAGGTGCCACAGAACAATGAGCTGATCCGCACTCGTGAAGCGCAGGGAGACGGCAATTTTGCCGTTGCATTGAATGAATCCGCACTGTACCTGGGCAGTGCCATTGGAGCGGCGGGAGGCGGTTTGATCTTGTTAATGGGGCTGCCCCTGTCGTCGCTGGCGGTGGCCGCAGGCACTGTTGGGGCAGTGGGCGCGCTTGTACAACTCACGAACATGCGTAGGCATTGACTGAGCCCTGGCCAAGGTAAGCGCCGCCATGGCTACTTTGCTTGGCGGCGCGTTGACCCCTTTTTGTTTGAGAATATTGGTCACGCATGGCTGCACATCACGCACGGCTGTTCAAGCCGTTAACGTTCAGCTTGAATGCTGCTCGAGAAACGACAGCAACGCTGGGAAATAAGCCTCTGGCTCCTCGTAAAACGGCATATGACTGCTATTGGGGAATACGTGCACTTCGGCGTGAGGTGCGGCCAGCTTCATGCGCAGCGAGCAGGCCGGGGTGAGTTCGTCGTGCTGGCCGGTGGTGATCAGAATCGGCATGCGGAACTCGCCCATTTCCTTCAGCCGGTTCCAGTCACGCAAATTACCGATATAGAGGAATTCGTTCGGTCCCTGCATGGTTTCGTATGGCCCCATGTTCCAGTCGTCAAGCGAGCGCTGCACCGGTGCTGGCCATTCCTCCAGCCGGCAGACGTGGCGGTAGTTGAGCAGGGTAACGGCAGCCTGGTATTCGGGATGATCGACGCTGCCCTTCGCTTCATGGCGCTGCATCATTGCCACGGTTTCGCTGCCGAGTGCCGAACGCAGCCGTCCTAGCTCCTGGGACAGGTGCGGAATGTCGGCCACGGTGTTTTCCAGAATCAGCGTTTTCACCGCCTCAGGGTAATGGATGCTGTATTCAATGGCGAGCCAGCCTCCCCAGGAGTGCCCGAGCAGGTGCACTTGGCCGAGCCCGAGCGCCTTGCGCACGGTCTCCACCTCTTCGACATAGCGGGCGATATTCCACAAAGCCTTGTCCTCGGGACGGTCGGCCTTGCCGGTGCCAAGCTGGTCGAAGGCGACGACCCGCAATCCCCGGTCCTTCAACCAGGCATGGGCGTCGCGCAAGTAGTCGCAGGGCAGGCCGGGGCCGCCGTTGAGGCACAGCAACACGTCATCGCCGGTGCCGTAACTGTATGCCACCACCTCGTGGCCATCCACCTTGATCCGTTGAATCAGGTCGGGTTCCAGTTCCGAAATTTCGAATCTTTCAAGCATGGTCGTCTCCGTAGGAGGCCGCGACTCGTTTACCACCGCTCTCAGACGAGCGGCTCGAGCGGCCTGCGACGAATGCTTAGCAAGATCCGTTCCTGCTCAATTACCAGCCCAGCATCAACAACGAACCGCGACCTTGTTCTGGCTAAGGACCGCTGCCAGTTTGCCGCTTGGCTGTTGGTCGGCAACCAGATATTGCACCTGTTGCCAGCTGGCGTAGCGAGCAGGAAAAGTGGCATCGAATTTGGAATGGTCGGCCACCACGATGGTATTGACAGCTCGCTGAATCATGGCGCTGTAAACCACGGCGCAATCGATCAACGCATCGGTCGGGCCCTCGGTGGACAGACCGCTTGAGCCCAGCACGGTGTAGTCGGCTGACAGGCTGTGGAGAAAGGCCAAGGTATGCGCCCCGACCATCGCACCCTCGGCAGCGTGGTAGTCCCCAGGCAGGACAATGACCCTGATGGTCGGATTGATCGACAGCACCGTGGCGACGCCGAACGAGTGCGTGATGACAGTGATGTCCTTCATCACCGAGGCAATCCGCCGGGCCACATGCACGGTGGTCGAGCCTGAGCCGATCATCAGAATCCGCGCATCCTTCATCAGGTCCACCGCCGTACGGGCGATCTGTTCGCGCTCTTGCATGTAGAGCCTATGGCGTTCGGTGACCGCAGGCTCGCTGGCTATGGCCCGCACAGCGCCACCATAGGTGCGATTCAGATGCCCGCTACGGGTCAGCTCGTCAAGGTCACGGCGAATGGTCTCACTGGATACCTGATGCAGTTTGGCGAGGTCGGCAATGCGCAAGCTCGGGGTGGTATTGAGTTCAGCCAGGATCTCGGCCTGGCGGGCGGTCTTGGCTCTGGACATTGCAGGGCTTCCTTTTTTACGTCCACAAAATGAGGTGAATGCCACAAAATGGTGAGGTGAGCATGGTAATGCAGTCTTTCGGCGCAAGCTATTGCTTCCACGCGCAGTGCTCTTTTCGGCGAATGCTTACTTTTTATACTGCAAGAAGCGCCACACTATAATGTGGCGTGAATGGATTTATTCTTGTCGCCAATGCTAAAAAATGTTGTACTTGCCTCATTAAAAGGAAGGAGTGGGGATATGCTCTATCAATCAGATTTTTTACAGAAGCTGGAGGCCGGGCTACGCGAGGTTCTGCCTGAATGGGGCATTTCGCCGGAGGCAAAGCTCAAGTTATTGACCATCTCCGAGAACGCTACTTACCTCGTGGAGGATTCTACTGGCAGGCGGCTGGTGCTGAGGATACAGCGCCCGGACTACCACACACGCGCCGAGATCGAATCGGAGCTTGCCTGGATTAAAGCCTTGCGCGACTCCCGCATGGTCACCACGCCAGAGCCAATCGCCACCCTGGCTGGCGGCTCCTTGAGCTGTTTTGCTGACAGGGAAGCGGTTCGATATGTCGCCGCGTTCGAGCACATGCCGGGCGCCGAGCCTGATCCGGGTAACCAGTTGACCTCCTGGTACCGGGTACTGGGTGAAACCAATGCGCGCCTGCATCAGCACAGCATGACCTGGCAGCGACCCGACGGCTTCAAACGAAAAGTGTGGAGCTTCGACACCATCATCGGTGAACAGGCTTATTGGGGCGATTGGCGCAATGCTTTGGGTCTGACGCAGGAAGGTCGTGAAATGCTTGAGCGCACCCATGAACTGCTCCGCAAGCAGACCGCAGCCTTCGGCATGGCGCCTGAGCGGTTCGGGCTGGTGCACTGTGATATGCGACTGGCCAATCTGCTGGTAGACGGTGAACAGCTCACGGTAATCGATTTCGACGACTGCGGCTTTAGCTGGTTCGCCTACGACTTTGCCGCCTGCGTCAGCTTTCTCGAAGAAGACCCGCGAGTGGACGAATTTCTCGCGGCCTGGCTGGAGGGCTATCGCAGCGTGGCACCATTTTCCGCAGAGGATGAGCGAGCCATTCCAATGTTCTTGATGTTGCGGCGCATGCAACTGACTGCCTGGATTGCCAGCCATGCGGAAACACCTACAGCAAGCTCAACCGGCGCAGACTACACCCGAGGCACGGTTGCTCTGGCCGAGCAATACCTTGGCAACCACAGCGAGAACACTCTATGACCGGACCCACACAAATTTTAGCCCTGAACCGCTTCGATGCAGGGAGTGCCATAGGGCTGACGGGCCGGCTGGGTTCGCTGGTAGAAAAGCGCCAGCGCTACTTCGGCACCTCCTCGGTACTCTTCTACGAGCAGCCGCTGGAGATTGCCCGGGCGGAAGGGGTGTTCATGTACGACACCTCCGGCAAGCCTTATCTGGACGTCTACAATAATGTACCGGTGGTCGGGCACTGCCATCCGGCAGTAACAGCGGCAATCAGCGAGCAGACTGCCCGCCTGAACACCAATACCCGCTACCTTTACGAGAGCCTGACGAACTACGCCGAAACGCTACTGGCTACCTTCCCCGCAGAGCTGTCCAATCTGCTCCTGACCTGCACGGGCAGCGAGGCCAACGACATCGCCCTGAGGATAGCCAGCGCCTGGACCGGCGGCAGCGGTTTCGTGGTGACCGAGACCGCCTACCATGGCAATACCATGGCGGTGATGGAGGTGTCTCCTTCTTCCTACCAGCAGGGTCGCGCGCTGCCGGCGCACATTCGCACGATCCCGGCCCCGGATGCCTTCCGCCTGGCACCGGGAGAAGATCTTGCGCAGGTGTTCGCCGCGCATCTGGACCGGGCCATCGCCGACCTTGAGCGCAATGGCATCCGCTTCGCCGGTTTGATTGTCGACACGATCTTTTCCAGTGACGGCGTCTTCCCCGCCCCCGCAGGATTCCTGGCAAAGGCAGTGGAATGCGTACATCGCGCAGGCGGGCTGTTCATAGCGGACGAGGTTCAGCCGGGTTTTGGCCGTACCGGGCAGAGCCACTGGTGCTTCCAGCGGCACGGTGTGGTGCCGGACGTGGTCACGCTAGGCAAGCCTATGGGTAACGGCTTCCCTATGGCGGGCGTGATCACCCGGCCAGAACTGCTGGAGTGCTTCACCGCCGAAACTGGCTACTTCAACACCTTCGCCGGCAACCCGGTGGCGGTAGCCGCAGGGCAGGCGGTGCTGGACGTACTGGATCAGGAAGGGCTGATTGCCAATGCGGAGGGTGTCGGCCGCTATCTGAGAGACGGCCTTAGCAACTTGGCCCGCGCGGATGCGCGCATCGGCGACGTACGCGGGGCCGGGCTGTTCATCGGGCTGGAATTTGTTGACGCAGACAACGCACCAGATGCTGCACTGGCGCGGTTCGTGATTAACCAGATGAAGGAGCGAGGCATTCTGATCGGTGCGGCAGGGGCTTATGGCAACGTATTGAAAATTCGCCCGGCGCTGTGCTTCAGCCGAGCCCATGCAGACCAATTCCTGGAAACCCTTGATGCCGTGCTGCGTATAGCCTGAAACCCGCAAGCCCACAAGGTAGAAAAAGGCGGAGAAATCCGCCTTTTTTATCAAGCCATCGCGTCGGAAGATTCCGGCAAGACCTGACCACCATCGACCACGATAGCCTGCCCGGTGATGTAGCCCGCCTCGTGACTGGCGAAAAACAATACCGCGTTGGCGATATCCTCCACTTTGCCCAGGCGACCCAAAGGGATCGAAGCCGCCATCCGGGCGGCATAGTCCTCACCCATATCTTCCAGCCCTTCGGTCATAATATTCCCAGGCATTACCGCGTTAATGGTAATGCCGGACCGGGCAAGCTCGATAGCCGCAGTACGCATGAAGCCCAACTGTCCGGCCTTGCTGGCACCATAGTGCGACCAGCCGGGAAACCCGGTAATCGGACCCGTAATCGATGAGGTCAGAATAATCCGCCCGAAACCCTGCTCCTGCATCACAGACATAACCGCCTGCGTGCACAGGAATGCGCTGCGCAAATTGGTGTGCATTACATGATCGAAGGCCTCGACAGTCATGTCGGCAAGACTGGCAGACGGGAAAATTCCGGCGTTTGCCGCCAGCACATCCACCGAGCCGAAACGCTTCACTGCGGCCTCCACCATGGCTTTGCATTCTGCTTGCTGACTAACGTCGGCAGCAAACCCCATAGCATTCGGACCGATCTCTTCAGCGACTTTGCAGGCGTCTTGCAGCGAGCGCGACACAACAAGCACGTTAAGACCCGCCGCACCAAAACGCTTGGCGATGCCCAGGCCGATCCCGCGACTGGCGCCTGTGACAATCACAGTCTTTTTTTGTAGCGACTCAAACATTTTATTCTCCTGTTTTATAGGCACAAAATCCTCTTCAAGGCGATTGCTATGCAATTGGCAGTCCAGATCCATGACCCTTACAAACAGGGCTTCTTGCAAGAACAAGAAGACCTATTCGGGAAAAATAGAACCCATTTTGGGGCGCCTTGCGACATATTGGTGCTTACCAAAAAAAATGTTGCACTCGCCTCGTAATTGTTTTTTACTCGATTCGTTGTCTTTCACTTTTAGACGGGCGAGGACGAATTATGAAAGGCGTATCAAGAAGGGAATTGCTGAAGTTGATGGGAATGGGTGCCGGTATGGCAGCTTTTGGGGGCAGCTCATTGTTGATGAGTTCAAAAGCCTTTGCAGCGCGGGAGAAAGAACTGAACATTCTGTGCTGGGAGGGCTACAACTCGGCACAGGTGCTCGACCCATTTCGCCGCTCTACCGGTGCGAATGTGCGCGCAGAGTCGCTGACCAATGATCCGACCATGATCAACCGATTGCGCGCTGGCGAAACCAACGTTTGGGATCTGATCAATGTAAACAACCCCTGGGCGCGCAAGGTCATGGCCCCCGAGGGTTTGATCAAGCCGCTGCCACGTAGCGAATTTGAGCCCTACTTCGCGGACATGCTTCCAGAGTTCAAGCCGCCCTACCAGTGGGCAATGAGCAGCGACGGCAGCGAGCTACTAGGCATGGCACAGCGCTTCGGCCCGTTCAACTATGTGGTCAACACCGACAAGATCAGCCGCGCGACCGCCGAGGACACCGGCTGGGACCTGTTCAACGACAAGACCCTGAGCGGCAAGTACGGCATTCAGGAATCGGACGACTGGAACGTCTTTGACATTTTCTTGATAGCCGGCATCAACCCCTTCATCGAACACACCCCAGAACAGATGGCGAAGTTCCAGGAAACCGCCAATGCGGTGTTCAAGGGCGCAAGGATGATCGGCGACGCTTCTAGCCTCAATCAGGCAATGATCTCCGGAGAAATTGATCTCTACATGACTGGTGGCACGTATAGCTGCTCACCAGCGCGAGCCGACGGCTTCCCGGAAATCCGCGGCATCACCCCGCTGCGGGGTCCGGTGGATGGCAAGGGCGGCGTGTCCTGGGTTGAGATCACCTCGGTTGTGAACAACCCGAACGTGTCACCGCTGGCCACGGAATTCCTCAAATACGTGCAAGCGCCGGACATTGCCCATAGCGTGGCTTTTGCCGAGGGTACCTTTAACCCGGTTAGCCAGATGGGGAATCCCGAATGCTTCAAGCTGTTCACCAAGGAACAGCTTGAAGCCATCCAGTGGGACAGTCTGGGCGAGGAAATGGAGCGCTGTGTGGCTTACGACATCGTGCCGGAGTTCGACGAAGCTCTGGAGATGATTTCTGCGGCCAAGCGGGTGGCATGATGATGATTCAGGCTGGACAAGCATCAATGGGTAGCCCGACAGCCAACAGCGCTGTGAAACGGCCGCTGCCGGTGCTGCAGTTGGTCGATGTGCAGAAGAAATTCGGCGATTTCACCGCAGTAGCGGATATCTCGCTAAACGTCATGGAAGGAGAATTCCTGACGATCGTAGGGCCGTCTGGATCCGGCAAAACCACCATGTTGCGGATGCTGGCGGGCATGGAAGCTCCCAGCTCAGGCAACATTACGCTACGGGGGGAGGCCATCAACAGCCTTCCTGCCCAGCGCCGGCCAACTTGCCTGGTATTTCAGTCCCTGGCCCTTTTTCCCCACAAGACCGTGGGAGAAAATATCGAATTTCCACTGAAAGTAAAAAAGATACCGAGGGCAGAGCGCAAGGCGCGGGCACTGGAGCTGCTGCGTATGCTGCGACTTCCGGAGAACTACTACGGCAAGAACGTCATGCAGTGCTCCGGCGGCGAACGCCAGCGGGTGGCGCTCGCCCGCGCTTTTGCCTACGACCCGGAAGTGTTGCTGTTCGACGAACCTCTATCGGCGCTGGACTACAAACTGAAGAAGGTGCTGGAGAAGGAGCTCAAAGACTTGCATCGCGAGACCGGCAAGACGTTCATCTACATCACTCACTCGCTGGAAGAGGCAATGGTAATGTCGGATCGCATCGCGGTGATGCGCGCGGGCCGCATCATCCAGGTGGGCTCGCCAGAAGAGATTTATGCAAAGCCTGCCAACGAGTTCGTCGCCGAATTTTTCGGTGAGGTCAACAAGTTTCCGGTCACCCTGAATGCCGACCAGGACTGGCTCAGCACTGACCTTGGCTGCCCCATCCACCTCGACCTGCCGGCTGAGCTGCAAGGGACTCAGTCGGCCACTGTGGTGGTGCGTCCGGAATATATGCAGTTTGCCCATTCGCCGGACGATTTCGACAACGTCATTCGTGGCGTCGTGTTCAACGAGTACTCGCTCGGCTCCCGGGTGCAGTATCAGATCCGCTGTGGCGATAACAGTGTGCTGTTGGAAAACCCCCGCACCTTCAACCGTGAGCTCGCCCGTAACGCACAAGTGCTCATCGGCTGGAATTCAGCGGATGCCATCATCACAGGAGCCTGACCATGGTTGATGCTACTTCTGGACGCGGCCTGTCTACGGGGGCCCGCTACGCCAGCCCGCTGATCATTTTTCTGGTGTTGGGTTTTCTCGCCCCGCTGGTGACGGTGGTGGCCTTTGCTTTCGCCGAGCCAAAAAGCTTTGAAGTATTCCGTAGCTTCACGCTATCGAACTTCACCGACGTACTGAACCCATCCAACACAGTGTGGCGCTCCTTCGTCTGGTCGCTGGCTCTGGCTACCCTGTGTGTAGCAGTACTGGCGGTCATCACCTACCCCATCGCCCACGGGCTGAATCGGGTATTCGGCCGCTTCGCTCCGCTGGTCAGCGTGCTCTTTGTGTTTCCGCTTTTTGTTTCAGAGAACGTGCGGCTCTATGGCTGGGTGCAGTTCTTCATTAAAAACGGCGTGCTGGACGGCGTACTCAAGGCCTTCGACTTCGGTAGAGCACCCGAGGTCCTTTACACGCCGGGGCTGACGCTGTTCGGGATGGTCTACGTGTATCTGCCGTTCATGCTGTTTCCCATTACCCTGGGTCTGGCCATGGTGCCGCAGGACCTGGTGGATGCGGCGAAGGACCTGGGCGCGAGCAGGCTGATGGTCTGGCGCGAGATCGAGCTGCCGCTAGCCATGCCGGGGATTTTGATTGGAATGCTGCTCACCTTCGTGCTCTCCGTCGGCGCCGTGGCTGAGGCAAAGATCCTTGGCGGGCAGTCGGTGATCACCGTGGTACATGACATCGAGGTGGCCTTTACCTATGCGCAGAATTGGCCTTTAGGTGCGGCGCTGGCGGTACTGTTGGTACTCATTATCGGCAGTCTGACGCTCTTTGTCCTGACGCGCCTGGACCTTGATCAAGTACTGGGGAAACGTTGAGATGAGAAATCAGGCGCAAATTCGTTCCGACTTTCTGGTCTGCTGCTGGACCGGCTTCGTGCTTGTTGCCATCTACCTGCCGATCATTTGCAGCGCCTTGGCTGGACTCTCGAAAAGCCGCTATTTCCTCTTCCCGGTGCGGGAATATTCGATGAACTGGTGGGAACGCACGGTCAGCTCCGTCGAAGTGCAAATCCTGGTACAGAACTCACTGAAGATCGCTGTACTGGTAACCCTGATTTCGGTGGTCCTCGCTTTCTTCGGCGCTTTGGCCTTTGCTCGCTACGACTGGAAGGGCCGCAAGCTGTACCAGAAACTGCTGCTGCTCCCGATCTTTTTTCCGCAGACCGTGCTGGGCCTGGCCATGCTGCTGTGGATGAATGCCTTGGGTATCAGTCCAAGCTGGAAGACTGCAGTGGTCGCCCATCTGGTATGGATTGTGCCGGTTGTGACCCTGATCATCGCCATCCAAGTCTACAACTATGACCCAAGCCTGGAAGAAGCCGCCAGCGATATGGGCGCCAGCAGACTATTCATTTTCCGCGAGATAACCCTACCGCTGCTGTGGCCGGGCATCTGGTCGGGGGCTTTGTTCGCTTTTTTGCTCTCCTGGGGCAATTTCCCGCTGTCGCTCTACACCACCGGGGCCGATTCGACCGTGCCAAAATGGCTGTACTCCAAAATGGTGGCCGGCTATACCCCGATGGTTCCCGCTCTCGGCACCATGAGCACCCTGGCGGCGGCAGCCTTTTTGCTGGTCGGCTGGGTGGCGATTGTAACGCTGCGCCGGAAGAAGGCAGGCAAGTGATCGGCAGCCTGGCTGGTTTTTGTTGGCTATGAGTAGAAGTCCTGCTCGCTATGGTGGAGATGAGCTGGAGCAGCCCGCGTTGCTGCCTCTGTGTGACGAACTAGATGAATTGCCTATAGCCAGCAAAAAGTTCTAGGACTCTATAACCGCCGCCAAAGCTCGGATTTACGCTAAACGGCTGCGGGCCCCCAGGGGAGGTCGGGCAAAATTCTGGCGCACTTATCTTCGCCGGTCTATTATGCTCATCGACTTTCCGCGACCCTTTAGTGCTGTGTCGCGTCACCCCAATTGGTTAAGAATCTTGCTCCATGAAAATGGCCAGAACTGACCGTTCAATGATTGCCTTGATGCTGTATTTCAGCATCTTGTTCAATTCATTTGGCTGTGGCTTCAGTCATGAACAGACCGATGAGCAGCAACTGCTGGGGCTGAGCGGCCTGTATTGCTCCTCCAATGGCAGCGTTGGCCCTGCTGGTGATCTCGACGAACCGAATACGGGCTGCTATCTGTGCTCCCTGTTCAGCGCCCTGATACTCGCAGCCTTTTTCTGGCTACTGGGATTCATGCGCTCGGCCCACCGCTGGCCGCGGATCGACTCGGTGCGAGTCCCACTGCGCCGCTACCTATGGCCCTCCATTAACCCCCGCGCTTCGCCTGCGTTATTTCCTCGGTAAAAAGCCGCTCCCGTTCGGTGTGACGTGTTGCATCACCGTGATCGGGGCCATTGAACACCATTGGAAGTAACCTATGATTATTCGTATTTCGACTGCGATGCTGCTGCTTGGCTGTACGTCGCTCGTTTGGGCTGAAGACAGCTCGCTCGCCCTCCCTGACAGCACCGTTTACGCCTCTCCCAACCAGAGCGAAGCGACCGCCGTCTTACTCGATGCCGCTATTGAAGGCACCTCGCGCCTGGGCCTTAGCGCAAGAGAAAACCCGGCCTCGGTCAGTGTCGCCGACCGCGCCACCATGGAGCGTGTGGGTGCGCGCAATTTTCAGGACGCTGCCAATGCGTTACCTGGCGTCAACGCCTCGGCCCCGCCTGGCTGGGGTGGGTACGTGGCTTATCGTGGTTTCAACGGCGCGCAGATTAATCAGCTTTTCAACGGCATCAGCCTGGGCTACGGCGGTTCCGCGCGCCCGGTTGACGCCTGGATTTACGATCGCGTAGAGCTTCTCGGCGGACCCTCCTCATTTCTTAATGGCAGCGGCGCGGTGGGCGGTAGCCTGAACTTTGTGACCAAACTGGTCGGCCGGGAAGAAGACAGCGCAGAGGCTCGTATCAGCTACGCGCGCTTTGATACGCGCGAAGTGGCCGTGGGTTTCAATCGGGTCCTGAACGCGGGGCCCGGGCCGCGGCATTATGCGCGGCTGGACTTCAGCCGCAATGACAGCAACGGTTATATCGACCGGCAGGAGCGCGGCGCTAACAACCTGGCCTTTTCGCTATTAAGCGATTTCACTGACAATTTATCACACACCCTGGCTATCGAATATCTGGAGGAACAGGAGGACGACACCTATTGGGGTACGCCTGTACTCAACCCTCTGAGCGGCACGCTGAAGATTGATAAGCGCAATCGCTTCAACAACTACAATGTGGAGGATGGACGTTACGAGCAGCGTACACGCTGGTTGCGCTCGATCACCGATTACCGCGTCGACGAACGCACCAGCCTGCGTAATACCTTCTACCATTACGAGGGGCAGCGGGATTACCGCAACCTTGAGCGTTACCGCTATAACGCCGACAACTCTGCCATCGATCGCTCTGCGGCCTACCGTCAACGCCACGACCAACAGGTCAATGGCAATCGCCTCGAGCTGACCCACGCCAATACACTATTCGGCCTGCCCAGTACCTGGGCATTCGGTGCAGACGTTAATCGCAATGAGCAAACGAACTATCCACTATCGATCTCGACGATCTTCGATACCGTCGATCCCAACGGGTTTGCACCGGGCCGCTTCCTCGACATCTCCGGCATGGACGCGCCGCGAGCCAAGGGGCGTACCACCCAGGTAGATACCACTGCGGCCTTTATCGAGAACCGCCAGGAGTTAAGCGAACGCGTTGCATTGATCACCGCCCTGCGCTATGACCATATCGATTTCGATGTGACCGAGCATGCCAGCGGCGCCACATTGAACCGCCGCTGGGATACGTTTAACGGCCGGGCCGGTCTGGTCTACGATCTAACCGATAATGTCAGCCTCTATACTCAATACAGTACGTCGGCAGAACCACCAGGCGGCACGCTGACCAGTGCCAGTATTACCCAGGTACGAGACTTCAAGCTGGCGACCGGCAGGCAGCTGGAAATCGGCAGCAAACTAAACTTCCTCGACGGCCGCGCAGCGGCAACGATCGCTGCATATCGGATCCTGCGCAAGGATTTCCCGGTGACTGATCCCAACAATGCCAACAGCACCATTCAGGCCGGCCAGCAGACGTCCGAAGGTATAGAGCTGGCCGCCTCGTTGCAGGTGACCCCGCAGTTGCTTGCCGCTGGCAACATTGCCTGGGTCAACGCCGAGTTCGATGATTTTAACGAAACGGTCAACGGCACCGTTGTCTCCCGCAAAGGCAAGCGTCCGGTCAACATCCCTAACCGGGTCGGCAACCTTTGGCTGACCTACGACATTGCCCCCGTGTGGAAAGTTGGCGCGGATGCGCGCTACGTCTCCTCGGTCTACGCCAACAATGCCAATACTATGTGGGTGCCTTCCTACACCCTGTATGGTCTGTTCGCGCAGCACGACCTGAGCCCCAATACCGAAATCAGCGCGCGACTGCGCAACGTCACCGACGAGGTGTACGCGCGCTTTATTCACCAGACCAACACCCAGTACTACGTTGGCGAGCCACGGAGCCTGGAGCTGGCGGTGCATACGCGCTTTTGAGCGCGATGCGCAAAAACGAATCCCTGGCGCACAAAGCGCCAAAGCCCGTAACACGAGAGCTCCATTTTTAACCACGGAGAGTACCCAATGACCTTCAAGAAAACCCTGTTACTCGCAGCACTGCTGGCCCCGACTCTGTTTGCCCATGCGCATGAATACGACGCGGGTGAACTGCATATCGAACACCCCTGGTCACGCGCCATGCCGCCGTCCGCACCCACCGCGGCAGCCTACTTCGTGGTGCACAACAAGGGCTCCGAAGCCGACAGATTACTCAGCGCAACCAGCCCACACGCGGACAAGGTCGAGCTGCACGAGCACGTGCATGCCAACGGCCTGATGAAGATGCAGGAAGTACAAGACGTGGAAATTCCCGCTGGCGGTGAAGTGCGCTTCGAGCCGATGGGCTATCACGTCATGCTACTCGAACTGCAGCAACAGGCCAAAGACGGTGAGCGCTTTGCTCTGACGCTGAACTTTGAGAACAGCGGGCCGGTTGAGGTAGAAGTCGCCGTTCAGTCTGAGGCTCCCGGTGGCGTCGGCGGGCACGGCAACGGCCGTGGCGATCACCAGCACTGAGGTCGCTCGTGAGTTGGTGCTGAATGCGCGGCCCATAGGGCCGCGCATTCGTTTAGTAGCCGCTTGCACTATCTGGCAGCTTTGCGTGGTCTGCGTTTCTTGCGTAGGCGCCGCCACCCGAGCACAACGCCACTCAAGCTGATGATCAAACCACCCAGGCTCCCGCCGATGATCAAACCTTCACGTAATAACGGCCGCTCCAGCAACGGCAACCAATCCCAACTGTGCAGCAGGTTAAATAACCAACGCGAAGCGCGCCGGCGCTGATCCAGTTGCTGGAGCAGCGCCCCACTATACGGATCGACATGCACCCAACTGCTAACCGCATCATCGAAGCGGGCCCGCAGTAAAGGCAGGCGCTTGCGTTGGTTGCCGTACATACTCTGTTCGGCACGCGGATAATGATATGCGTCATAACTTTCCAGCAATTGAAACTCAACTGCATGATCAGGCCCCATGGCGCTGACGGCGGCCTGCAAGGACTGCACCGGTATCTGCATCAGGACTTGCGCTGCGCTACCCCGCGCTAAAACGCGGCTTTCACCCATACTGTCATAGGCCACTCGATAGACTGTTCCTCCCACCACCTGCCAATGCAGTTCATGTACGCTGAAGCCAGCTTGGCGGAAGCGCGACAAGGTGTCTGCAACCGGCTCAGGGTCACTTTCTGGCCCGAGTAGGCCTGCGCGGTAATGCTCAGTAGAAAGCTGTGAAGCATTGCTGAACAGTGCCCATGGGTTCATCGATATCAGACCGCTGAATACCCAAGCGATCAACAAGGTTCCGAACAGCAGGCCACCTATGTGATGCCAGCGCGCAAAGCCGCCAGGATAGGGTGAACGCGAGCCCAAGCGATAAGGTGTGCTGAAGCGCCAGCGCAACAGGCCGATCATCTGGCCCAGCAACGCCATAACCGTGGCCGCCAGCGACAGATAGATAACGATCTGTGCCCACCAGGGGTGATCACGAATGGGGTAGATCCAATGCAGCCAGGCACCCAGCCAGTTCCATACGCGCTCGACGTGCGTCGCGTCGCGAACCACCGCCCCGGTCTGACTGGAAATATACAGCAGCGTTGCGGCCTCATCCTCCAGTTGGACGCGGTGTAACGGACGCTCTTTGTCCAACGCGCTGGTCTGCGTCCAGCTATCGGCATGCACCAGACCACGGTAGATCACGCCGGCATCATCAGCATACTGACGAGCACTGGCCAGGGCTGCGTCGGTATCCACGCCAGTTACCAACCGTCCGCTGCGGGCATCCACCGCCAGGTTTGTCCCCTCGGCGTAATCCAGCAGGTAACGGGGACTACCCGCAACACTGCTCAGCCGAACCGCGAGCGGGGCGGCGTTTCTTTCGCTGGCTGCCAACGCTGCTCCCATGCTGATACAACAGTGGTGTTGCGGCAACTCGGGCAGATGCGCCAGATGCTCTTCCGGCGTCAGTTTAGGGTAGCCGACGTAGAGCATAACCATGCCGGAAAAGAACCACGCCGCCATGAACAGGCACAGGACGATACCCAGCCAGCGATGCCAGAGATACAAATAACGCTTGATCGTCATACCAGGATCTTTCCACACAGATGTGATGGCTGCCTCCTCCGGCGAAGCAAAATCGCAGGCCACTGGAACCAGAGAGGTTTAGCTCATTGCGGAAAGGGTGTTGGGAGAGGCGCGCGGATTGAGTGAAGACCAGCTATAACGGGGTGGTGGTGGTATCCAGGCGGTCACCACAGGCGGGGCCACAGCCTTGCCCAGCACCAGAGCGACCATCCAGGACGTTATGCTGGCCGTGATGACAACGGCCAAGGAAGAGCAAAGGGAGCAATTAAGGAAGGAGGCCGTTTGTTGGGTGTGGCCAACGCTGTCGATATCCACACCGGGAATGCTATGGCTCGCCCCCGAGCAGAGTACGCCGCTCACACTGGCAAGCTGGCCGCTCATGTGCCCATGATGCATACCGCAGGCGAACAGGCTCAGCAGCAGGCTGGCGTACAGAGCCAGTGTAATCATCGAGCGGTTGTAGCGGTAGGCAGACATGCCCAACATTGTAATCCTCCCGAAAAAAAGCTGAAGTCAAGAGTGGCGCTTTCTCGCAATCTTTACGCGGTAGATTCTGCAATGATTACATTCCTTATAGCTACAGCCAGATCATAGCGATGCTCAACCAAGTTAAAGCCGGTAAAAGCCAACCGACACCCTAGCTCTAACGCGGCTTCAAGCCCTGACGCAACTGCGCCGGAGTGACGCCAAGGCGCTGCTTGAATGCGCTTGTCATGTGCGCCTGGGAGCTAAAGCCGCAGGTATAGGCGATCTCCATCAGCCCGGCTGTTGAATCGCGCATCAGCGCACGTGCCTTGGCAAGGCGCCGGTCGATCAGGTAACTGTGCGGGCTTTTGCCCGTGGCGCTCTTGAACGCCCGCATAAAGTAGCCTTCGGACAATCCAAGCAATCCCGCCATCGCCTGTACGCTCAGCGGGCCATCCAGGCTCGCGTCAATGAACTCATCAAGCAGGCGCATCCGGTTGTTGGTGATAGAGCCTTGGGGCGGGGCCAGCAAAGACTCTCTGCTAGCCACTCGCGCTGCCAATGCGAGTGCCCACGCTTCCCAATCGTCTTCCACGCAGGCATGCAACAACGCCCCGCGCATACACTGCGCCAGGGCGATAGCCTGCCGATCAATCTGATTGTTGAACGCTCGCACTCCCGGTAACGGAATATCGTCTATGCGCATTAGCCGCAGGTATTCGCCGCCCTCGGGCGACTCAGACATGACGTCACACCCCGCGGGAACGAATGCCAGGCTGTTGGGCATAGCATCGAAAGGCTGCACTCGGTCGCTGCCGATGGCGTGCAAACCGCGCTGACTGTCGAAGGCAAAGCCAAGCGTCGCCTGGGTCGTTACGTATCGGGTCGCATAGGCGGAGCCGGGTAGCAATTCGATCGCCCATGGCCCTGCCTGAACACGGCGGACCGGTTCAGGTGGGGGCGGTGGCTGGTGGCGGTTTCGATGGCGCATGTATACATAGTAGTAAAGCGCGCGGACAAAAGTCAGGTCAGTTTTCTGAAAGCCAGCCGTTTGCGCTCTTGCCTAGACTGGGCAAAACCTCAAGGAGACTGCTCATGCACAGACTAACTCGCGACGATATCGAACAAGCTGCTTGCCACATATACCAAGTAATGCCTGCCACCGCCCAGTATGCCTGGCCCTTGCTGGCTGAGCGCTTGGGTTGCACGGTATGGGTCAAGCACGAAAACCATACACCTACAGGTGCTTTCAAGGTGCGCGGCGGCATTACTTTTATGCACTGGCTCAAACGCACGCACCCGGCCGTGAAGGGTATTGTCAGCGCTACCCGTGGCAACCATGGGCAGAGCCTGGCGCTGGCGGCAAGCGCGCTAGGGTTGCACCCATTGATTGTAGTACCGAAAGGTAATTCGCTAGAAAAGAACAATGCCATGCGTGGCTTCGGTGCCGAAGTGGTCGAGTGTGACGGCGACTTCGATGATGCCCGTGAAGAGGCCGCTCGCCTGGCGGACGTACATGGCCTCTACCTGGTGCCGCCGTTTCATACTGAGCTGGTCAAAGGCGTAGCCACTTATGCGCTAGAGCTGTTCGAGGCCGCGCCGGACCTGGATACCGTCTACGTGCCGATTGGTTGTGGGTCGGGGATTTGTGGGGTGATCGCTGCCCGCGACGCCTTGGGCCTGAACACCAAGGTGGTAGGTGTGGTTGCCAATGAAGCTGCGGCCGCAAAACTATCATTTGACGCTGGAACACTATGCGAAACCGCTTCGGCAAATACCTTTGCTGACGGCCTTGCTGTGCGCAAGCCCGTTCCTGAGGCCTTCGCTATCTACGGGGCCGCCGCAGCGCGGATCGTATCGGTTAGCGAGGGCCAGATTGCGGAGGCCATGCGTGTGTATTACACCGATACCCACAACCTCGCTGAAGGAGCCGGTGCGGTGGCCCTGGCAGCCCTCATCATGGAGCGTGAAGCGATGCAGGGGAAAAGGGTGGGCGTGATCTTGTCCGGAGGGAATGTTGACAGATCGGTGTATGCGCGAGTGATTGGGTAAATACGGGCCGCTTCGGGGTCGATAATCTGAAGCGGACAAGTACCCCTCGGAGAAACACCCAGACACCTTCGATTACCGCTCGGTGATCCTGACAAACAACAATGGGGCTTTAGTCACGGGTACCATTAAGCCGATTGACTTATCATTTGTTATAACATAACAATATCGTGAGCTTTAGATAATCCCATCACTCAGTCAGGGCGCCAAAATGATCTTCTGCCGTACTTTGCAGTGGGGGCCTCCAGGGTATGCGCTAGCCCCGCCCCTGAATATGCACCTTGAGCAAGGCAGCCTAACCGCTGTGCTGGGGGCCAATGGCAGTGGCAAGAGCAGCTTGCTCAAAGTCCTGGCGGGCTTGGCCAGACCGCTGGCTGGCGAATGCCGGGTAGCCGCTCAGGAGCTGGGTAACATCGGTTATCTGCAGCAGGTTCAGGCCCTTGACCGCCAATACCCGATTGATTGCCAAACGTTGGTTGATGCCGGTCAATGGCGCAGCCGCCTGCCGAAAGTACAGCGCCGCAAACAGCTGCAGCGGGCGCTGGTCGAGTGGCAATTGATGGAGCAGGCCGGACGCCCCCTTGGCGCGCTCTCTGGCGGTGAGCTGCAGCGCGCGTTACTCGCACGGCTGAGCCTGCAACAGGCCCGACTGCTGCTGCTTGACGAGCCAGAATCGGCCATGGACGAGGCCGGACAGCAACTATTCTGGCGGGCGATTAAGCAATGGCATGAGCAGGGCAGGACCATCGTGTTAGTCAGCCATAACCTGACCAAGCTTGCCGAGCATGTGCCACAGGCATTATGGATCAGTGCGGGTGCTTGCCGCTTTGGGCGACCAGGCGAGTTGTTCGGGCCTGCCAGGCGGTTACATGCGGCATGACACTCGAATGGCTGTGGTCGCCTTTTGTCGAGTTTACCTTTATGCGCCGTGCGTTGTTCGGGGGTATGGCGCTGGCCTGCAGCGCTGCGCCGCTCGGCGTGTTTCTGATTCTCCGGCGGGTAAGCATGATGGGCGACGCCATTGCCCATGGCATGCTGCCCGGTGTGGCCCTGGGGTTCCTGTTGGCGGGATTCAGCCTACCCAGTATGACGCTGGGGGGCCTGTTGGCCGGCTTGGGTATGGCCGCCCTGGCCACGGCCATTACCCGGCGCACCGGTTTGCGCGCCGACGCCAGCCTAGCAGCCCTGTACCCTATCAGCCTGGCAGCCGGAATACTGCTGCTGGGTCTGGCCGGGCGACGCCTGGACCTGATGCATATTCTGTTTGGCTCCGCATTGGCGGTGGACAAGGACGTGCTGTTGGCCATGCTCAGCGTATCGGCTACCAGCGTGGTGGTGCTTGCCACCTTGTTCCGCCTGCTACTACTGGACAGCCTGGACCCGCTGTTCATGCGCGGCGTCAGCCGCTATGGCCCGACCGCCTACGGCCTGTTTCTCGGGCTGGTAGTGATCAATCTGGTGGTCGGCTTTCAGGCAATCGGCGCGCTGATGGTGATTGGGCTGATGATGCTGCCCGCGGCCGCCGCACGTTTCTGGAGCCGTCAACTGCTGCCGATCCTGCTGCTAGCAGCAATCCTTGGCGCAGCCAGCGTCTGGCTCGGTCTGTTGTTGTCATTTCATGTCGGTCTGGCGACCGGCCCCTGCATCGTGCTAGTGGCCGGCGCGGTCTACCTGCTGTCGGTGTTATTCGGACCGGTGCATGGGGTCTGTCGCCAGCCGTTTGTTACCACCCATCATTAAGGAGTTGTCATGCGCATTTTTGTCTTTCTGGTTAGCTGTCTACTGGCCTTGTCGGTTAGCGCAAATGAACGGCTGCAGGTTGTTACCAGCTTCAGCATCCTGGCCGACTTCACCGCAGAAATCGGTGGTGAGCATGTCCAGATTACCAACCTTGTGGGCGCCGACGAAGACGCCCACGTCTACCAGCCTACGCCGGATGACGCACGAGCCCTGCTGGCAGCAGACCTGGTCATTGCCAACGGTCTCGACTTCGAGCCCTGGTTACCACGGCTGATGAAGAGCACCGAAAGCCCGGCCCCCTACATCGAGGCGACACGGGGCGTGCTGCCATTGAGGGTCGAGGAGGGTGGAAAGCGCATCGCTGATCCGCATGCCTGGCAGAACCTGGCCCACGCCGAAATCTATGTGGCCAACATTGCACAGGCGCTGGCCGCTGCCGACCCGGCCAACGCTGATTACTATCAGGAGCAACGTGATAGCTATCTGCAGCGGGTCAAGGAATTGCTCACCGAAGTACGCGTCAGTCTCGGCCGTCTGCCAGCTTCGCAGCGCAAGGTGATCACTAGCCACGACGCCTTTGGTTATTTGGGTCAGGCCTATGGCCTGCAGTTTATTGCGCCACAGGGCTTGTCCACCCATTCCGAGCCCTCTGCAGCTGACGTGGCAGCGTTGATTCGGCAGATTCGGGCTGACCAGGTGCGTGCGGTGTTTGTGGAAAATATCCGTGACCCACGTCTGATCAAACAGATCGCCGAAGAGGCGGGTGCGCAGGTAGGTGGCACGCTCTACTCGGACGCCCTGGCCAGCACCGGTCCAGCCAGCAGCTATCTGGGCATGTATCGGCATAATGTGAAGACCCTGGTCGAGGCGCTGGGTCAGTGAACATCTGGCGCGAGCTTGAATCCACACCAGTGTCCGGCAGCCGTGCATTGCAGGAGGTGTTAAGGGCAATTCCCTGGAATGCACAGGGCCTGATTACCGCCATTGCCCAACAGCACGATAGCCGAGAGGTACTGATGCTGGCCTGGATGAACGCTGAAGCCCTGCAGGAGACGTTGGCCAGAGGTCAGGTGTGCTACTGGTCGCGCTCCAGAAGACAGCTCTGGCGCAAAGGCGAAACCTCCGGCCATCGGCAGCGCCTGGTTGAAGCCAGGCTGGACTGCGACGGCGATGCCATCCTGCTGCTGGTCGAGCAAACCGGCCCGGCCTGCCACACCGGTAGGCCGGGGTGTTTTTACAACGCCGTGCGCGGCGACCAGGTTGTGGTGATCACTGAGCCCTCATGAAACACCTGGTGATTCTACTGCTGCGCGCTTACCCGTATCTGATCAGCCCGCTGCTCGGTTCGCGCTGTGGGCATTATCCCCGATGCTCGGAATACGCGGGGCTGGCCCGCGTGAGCAGAGTGCACCGTGGGTTAGCTGCATCTGCAGCAGGAAGCTACTCGCTTCGCCCAGCGATATAGTTCCCAGATCCTCGCCACGTAGTGACCTGACCGAGACCGTTCCTCCAAGCTTCTCCTTTTCACCTACAACAAGCATAAAAGGTACTTTTTGCAGCGCGTGCTCACGCACCTTGTAGCCTACTTTTTCGTTCCGCAAATCAAGAGAAACACGCAGCCCGGCGCCTCTGAGTGCTTTCGCAACGGTGTCCGCATAGTCATCCTGTCCTTGGCTGATAGGCATGATGACTGCCTGCACTGGCGCCAGCCATAACGGGAAAGCACCGCTGTAGTGTTCGATCAGGATGCCAATAAAGCGCTCAAGCGACCCAAACAGCGCGCGATGCAACATAACCGGGCGCTGCTTGTGCCCGGTCTCATCAACATAGTGCACGTCAAAACGCTCGGGCAGGTTCAGGTCAACCTGCAGCGTCCCGCATTGCCAATCTCGACCAATGGCATCGCGTAAGACAAATTCAAGCTTAGGGCCATAGAACGCTCCTTCACCTGGGTTCACCTTATATTCAGTACCCATATTCCCCAGTGCGCCAGACAGTGCTCCCTCAAGAACATCCCACGTCTCATCACTACCAATACGATTAGGCGGGCGGGTGGACAGCTTTACAGCCACATCTGTAAAACCGAAGTCGCGGTAGATATCGAACACCAATGCAATGGTGTCGGCACACTCTTGCTCCATTTGTGCAGGTGTGCAGAAAATGTGAGCATCGTCTTGAGTGAAATGACGCACCCGCAGCAGCCCATGCAATGCCCCGGAAGGCTCGTACCTATGCACCTTACCAAATTCGGCCATGCGTAGCGGAAGGTCGCGGTAGCTCTTGATGCCGTGCGCGTAGAGCGTAACCGCGCCTGGACAGTTCATCGGTTTGAGAGCAAAGACGCGCTCATCCTCCGTCATGGTCGTAAACATGTTGTCGCGGTAGTTGAACCAATGTCCCGACGTTTCCCAGAGTCCGCGATCCATGACGTCAGGCGTATTGACCTCTACGTAACCTGCGGCTTCCTGGCGCGCTCGCATGTAACCGATCAGACTTCGGAACAACGTCCAGCCTTTCGGATGCCAGAATACGGAGCCCGGCGCACACTCGTCGAAATGAAACAGCTCCAGCTGAGTACCGAGCTTGCGGTGATCGCGCTTGCCCGCCTCCTCCAAACGTAGCAGATATGCGGCAAGCTGTTTCTTGTCTGCCCAGGCAGTCCCGTAGATGCGCTGTAACTGTTCGTTATTTGAATCTCCCCGCCAATAGGCACCAGAGAGCTTCGTCAGCTTGAACGCTTTGAGCAGACGCGTGTTAGGTACGTGAGGCCCGCGGCACATGTCGACATACTCTTCATGATGATAGAGCGCCATCGCCTGTTCCTCGGGCATATCCTCGACCAACCTGAGCTTGTAATCCTCACTGCGCGCGCTGAAGGTCTCGATCACCTGAGCCCGCGGCGTGATCTGCTTGATTACGTCGTACTCCTTCTCTAGCAGCACGTTCATGCGCTGCTCAATGGCGCGCAGGTCCTCCGGCGTGAAGGGCCGGTCAAACGCAATGTCGTAATAAAAGCCGTCGTCAATAACAGGCCCGATGACCATTTTGGCGGTGGGATACAGTTGCTTGACCGCATGGCCAAGCAAATGCGCGCAGGAATGACGAATGATCTCCAGCGCCTCGTCATTTTTCGGGGTGATGATCTGTAAATGAACGTCACTCTCAATCAGGTCCGTCGCGTCTACCAACCGACCATCTAGCTTGCCAGCAACCGTGGCTTTGGCCAGACCGGCGCCTATATCTGTTGCAACCTGTAAGACGGAAACTGGCTGCGCATACTCACGTACAGCGCCATCGGGAAGGGTGATGCGAATCATCAGAAATCCTCTAGCTCTCAGGTAACGCGTTCGTGAATAGATGCCACTGTTCTTCAGCGCTTGAAAACAAGTGGCTGGCCTTGGCAGCCCTCTTGCAACTGACCGTCATGCCAGGCCAGTTGCCCGGAAACCACCGTGCTCCTTACACGATGGCGAAATTGGTGGTGCTGAAACGGTGTCCAGCCGCAGTGGGCCAGCACCGGCTCGTCAGCAACTGCAAGCGGAACATTGAGGCGCCCGATGAGCACCAAGTCGGCCCAGTAGCCTTCGCGCAGGTAACCGCGATCCTGGATCGCAAACAACTGCGCTACCGCATGGCTGGTTTTCTCCACCACTGTGGTCAATGGCAGCACGCCATCAGCTACCAGCTCCAGCAGGGCTGGTAGCGCGTGTTGAACAAGCGGCATTCCGGAAGGCGCTTGGCCGTATGCACTCTGTTTTTCCAGCAAACTATGCGGCGCGTGGTCGGTACCGATGACATCAATACGGCCACCAAGCACCGCTTGGCGCAGCGCGTCACGATCAGCCTGTGTCTTGATTGCAGGGTTGCACTTGATCAGATGGCCGAGCGAGGCGTAGTCGCGATCGTCGAAAAACAGATGGTGGACACAGGCTTCCGCAGTGATGCGCTTGTCCGCCAGCGGTCCAGTGTCAAACAATGCCAGTTCAAGCGCGGTCGTTAGATGCAGAACATGTAGGCGCGTATTGTAACGCCGGGCCAAATCCACAGCCTGGCTTGAGGACCGGAAACAGGCTTCAGCATCACGAATCAGAGGATGAGCAGAGGCGCGAATGATTTCACCGTATTGCTCCTTAAAACGCCGTTCATTGGCCAGAATACTTGGCGTATGCTCGCAATGCGCTAGCAGCACCGTTGGCACACAGGCGAACAGCTTTTCCAGTACTTGGGGATCATCAACCAGCATGTTGCCAGTCGAAGCACCCATGAAGACTTTTACTCCTGCAACATCGCGCGGATTCAAGGCCGCCACAACATCCAGGTTGTCATTACTGACCCCGAAATGAAAACCGTAGTTTGCGTATGAAGAGTCACCGGCGCGGCGTTTCTTCTCGGCCAAAGCGTCTAGCGACAAGGTCGGAGGGCTGGTGTTGGGCATATCCATGAAACTGGTGATGCCGCCGGCAACCGCAGCCTTTGATTCACTGGTAATACTGCCCTTATGCGGCGCCCCTGGCTCACGAAAATGCACTTGATCATCGATCATTCCGGGTAAGAGCCAGCTCCCCGCAGCATCGATCTCCAACCGAGCACTAACGCCCTCGATGCTACCAGCGATCTTATCGATGCGTCCGTGCAGCACCAAAAGATCGGCATCAATCACTCGCCCTTCGTTAACCAATCGCGTATTGCGAATCAGCACGTCGTACATGATCAAACCGCTTTCTGTAAAGATTTATAGTCGCGCACCAAAGCCATGTTCATACGCGCGACGTTTTCGGTGCGACGACCGGATAGTTGCCCGTAATGCTCATACCTATCCTGATGGCAAGCGGCGATGTAGCGCTGGGTTATGGCACCAATAATGACGTCCAGCACCATTAAAGGAATGCCGTGATCGATTTGCCACTATCCTTGGCGCTAGAGACGCTTGCCACAGCGTCGTGGGGGTGCAGGCTTTCGACGTGACTAACACCAACACTCGACTGAGGATAGTGCTGCGAAATAGCCTGTTGAACTCGGCGCGCGGCATCTTCCACGTACATCAGATTCTGGCCATTGAGTCGTGCAAACGCCTGTTCATCAGCACGCTTCACCGCAGTCTGCAAGGGTGTGCCAAGGGCCGCCTCAACAGTGTCGATGAGCGTCAAAAGGTTCAGGTGCTGCGCGCTAGCGGGTATCAAAACCCGTACTTGGGCGACACTGCGTTGACTATGCGGCGTTGCCAGCGTTGCATTCTGCTGCAGCCACGCGGCAATGCGCAGCGGCTCAATGGCATGGGTTTCGCCAAACGCCTCCTTGAACGCCTGCTCAATCAACTGACGAGAAAGAGCCGCCGAGCAGGGGCAGGTCGATGAATAGCCGACCATCACCGTAGCGTGTAGCTGCAGGCTACCTGCATCCCAGATCGCCTCAAGCTTTACCGGGTAGGCTTTCCAGCCGCTCAGCCCTTCGGTAAGCAACGCTGGTCGCTTGCACAGAATATTGAAGTCCAGCGTCAAGCGCGCTTGACTTGAGTGACAATCTGCATGACTTGATGCCATGCGCTGCAACAACCCGGCCATTGAAGACGGTGCCAGTTTTTCTTGCTCGGCGAATTCATTAAGCAGCCGATAAAGGCGAGACATGTGGATGCCTTTGATCTGCGGATCAGGCAAGTTCACCTGGACAGCGGCCTCGGCCTGGACGTGGTACAACACACCTAGCTCATCCAACAAGACGGGAACAACGATTCCTTGCATTCCCACCCAATCCAATGGGATGTGCGTAACGGACTGTTCGGTAAGGGCAACGTCAGGGAGCGAAACGCTCATTGTCATACTATTCTCGCTTGGCGGCGCCGGAAAACATGTGAGCTGGCAGGCAGTCACATCAATACCCGGCGAAATTGATCATAGATGTTATAATATAACATACTATACGGCCTACAAGGGAACCTCATGAAGCTCCGGTCAGCGACTACGCATAGGGAAACCGAAAACACGCACGCACCCACCCAAAGAAAGACCAGGCGCGGCGCGGCAGTTTCCTTGACCGCAACCCGACAGCTCGTCTTCGAGCTGCTTCACAAGTACCCAAGTGGCGCCAAAGCTTATGACCTTCTTAACGATCTCAGAGCATTGAAGCCAAATGCATCACCACCCACCGTCTACAGGGCCTTGGACTTCCTCGTTGCAAATGGCTTGGCACGGAAAATCCACTGCATTAGCATGTTCATCGTTTGCCACAATGATGAGGGCAAACAATCTATTCCGAAGCTATTGCTGGTCTGCCCTCACTGCGCAGGCATGAGGGCGATTGAAGACAATCAAGTGCTTGCACCCTTGATCAATGCACTTATTGCACAGGGCTATCGGCCAGACCACCAAGGACTGGAAATTGGAGCGGTCTGCCCATCTTGCGATAAGAGTCTCTTCTCTGCCCGCTAGAGAAGAGGGCTTGACAGACGACCGGGACGCTCTGCTGGTACTTACCAAGATAAAGACAATGGAGTTCACATGCATTTTTCCACACAGTTGTTAGCCTTTGTTGCCGCAGCGCTACACGTGCTGATTTTCTGCATGGAAAGCCTGTGGTTCATGAAGCCTCAGGTACATAAGCGTTTCGGCGCGGCTACACCTGCAGATGCTGAAGCAAGACGTCTGTTTGCATTTAACCAGGGCTTCTACAACCTGTTTCTGGCGCTGGGCATTGTTTTTGGCCTGGTGCTGCTTTACTGGCCCAGCAGTCTGGTCGTTGGCCAGACGCTAGTGCTGTTCTGTTGCGCCTGCATGCTCGGCGCAGCGGTGGTGCTGTTCATTTCAGGCGGCCTTCGGATGCTGCGGGCAGCGGTTATGCAGGGCGTGTTTCCTTTACTGGCCTTGATCACCTGGTTGGGGTTTTAGTCGTCAGCAGGCTGCATCAGAACGCCGAATAGGCGATTTACACGTATATGAATCCTCGGCAGTTACGCTAACGCTCCCATCTTCGATGTACAGATCGCCTTCACCGAATGCCGAGTCGGATTTCGCTTCCAGCACGCCGCCCTGTACAAGGGTGCCACCGGAATAGCTGTTATCACCTTCCAGCGTTAGCTGACCGCTACCCGTTTTGGTCAGCCGACCTTCTCCGCTAATGTCGTTTCTCCACCAGTCCCGCACATGGAAGCCACCTTCGCTGGCATCCATGTCAACGCTAACGTCGCCCAGGAAAGCGGCGTAACCGTCTGCAGCGGTTACCAGATCCAGACGCCCCCAGCCATTGGTGGCGTCCAGAAGTGGATATCCCGAATCGATCGAGGTGGTGTACAGCACCGCGCGCGGAGAGAGGACCTCCGGCGCGGCCATGGCAAACTCACCGCCCATGCCGGCAGGTTTGGCTGGTTTCTCGATAACCGCTGGCGTTTCAGCTGAATCATCCCGCCCTGAGTCACTTTTGCTAAAAAGCTGCAGCCTATGCATGCTGCAATCCACCTGGGAAGGGAGACTATAGAGGGTGTCTATTACGAGCCCATTTCAAACGAGATTATTTCTCATGAAGGCCCGTCAAGGCTCTAGAATGGCGTGCACGGGCAATAGTGCTGGGGAAATAAAGATCCGCGAGTGATACCCGGCAGGCCAACGATAGCCTGTGCAAAAGCGCGCCAACCGCTTTCCCCCACCCCTGATGAGACCTGTATTCAGGATCTGGCGGGCATTTCCTAATCCTGCCTACCCCTGCCTATCCGGTGACAGCCAAGGGTAAGATGATTATAATTTGATTAACATATGGCAACTTAAGCGAACGGAGAAATCATGGAAAACAAAACGGCGCGTCTGACGGTGCTTATTGATCCCACAAAAAAGAAAGCTTTCGAGGAGCTTTGCTCTGCTCAAGACCTAACTCCATCGCAAGTGGTACGCCAGTTGATTAGGGCCTATCTGGAAACCCACGGCGCCACCTACGCGACCAAGAGCAAGCTGACCTCAAGCTCAAAGCCCTAAGTTCGTTGCTTAGCGTATCGTCAGCAGCGTCCATTCGCCCAGCCATCAATGTGCTTTTCATTAACATATGATGTTAATATGAAGCACTTTGACGATGGACTGTAAGCACAGTAGCTCCAGCAAGATGGCTGGGTCAGAAGCGACCAGGCTGCGCAACAAGTCAGCTCGAACCCTAGAGTGCGGTGATTGTAATGAAGCGTGAAGACGTAAAAACCCGGCATGCCGAAGGCGTGGTTTTCGATACCCATGTGATCGCAAACCCGACCAATGTCAGAGAATGGATCGTATTTTTCAAAAAAGGCGCAGGAAAGAGTTTCTTTCTGGTTGATGAGAACGAAGTTATTGAATCTTTTGTATACCTGGACGAGTTGGTTGAAGAGCTGAAAGGCTTGGGCATCAAAAGCGCGGAAATCCACTGCTAAAGCACCTGTCCAGCTATTGCAAAGATCTGCGCGCTGGTCGCTGCGGCAGCCGACGAGTGCATTCTCGCTGCGACAAACGCCCTATAGGCTCGGAAATGCTCAGGCCGCTGATTCCAGTCTGCGTTGTATCAATGGGTCGAGTAGTCTTAATGCCAATTAAATACGCTAGACGCCTCGCGGGGCGAAAGCGCACTACCGACGCAAACCGGCACCTTGGCTTTGTCTTGGCCTTTGTGGCCGGAGCCACCAACGCCGGTGGCTTCCTGGCTGTGCAGCAATACACCTCGCATATGACGGGCATTGTCTCCTCAATGGCGGACAACATCGTCCTGGGTGCCTATGAACTGGTATTGAGTGGTGCTGGCGGCTTGCTGTGCTTTCTGATGGGCGCGGCCTGCTCTGCGATAATGGTCAACTATTCGCGGCGCCACCGGATGCACAGCGTATTTGCGCTGCCATTGCTGCTTGAAGCCGGTCTCTTGCTCTGCTTTGGCTTGCTTGGTGCTCGGCTCTCCACCGTGAGCGGCTTGTTCGTGCCTGTAACCGTCATGCTGCTGTGTTTCATTATGGGCCTGCAAAATGCGCTTATTACCAAGATTTCCAACGCCGAGATCAGGACGACGCACATTACCGGCATCATCACGGACATAGGTATCGAGCTAGGTAAGCTTGCCTATTGGAATACCGGAACGTCTTCAATCCGGCCAAAGGTATCGGCCAACCGGTTTCGACTCAAAATGCTCACGCTGTTAGCGATGTGTTTCTTCCTGGGTGGGGTAATGGGAGCGTTTGGATTCAAGCATGTCGGCTATATTGCAACGGTTCCGCTGGCACTTGCGTTAGTCACACTCGCGATGGTTCCCGCTGTAGATGACGTGCGGTTCCTGATACGCCGATCAGCGAGAAGAGTGAAAGCGAAATTATAGCGACAACGCGGCAGATTTATTTTCCTGCCCAGGTCTAAAACAATTAATTAGAGCTCCTCTTCGCATTAGCAACAGGCAGGACCTGAGCCTCTGCCCCTGAACCCTCGACCCTTACACCCGCAGCTCTCCCATGGCCAGGCAGAAAGTGCCTGGGGCGCCCAGCCGGTTTTTAGATAGGCGCTGACAGACCTTCAGGCAGCCAAGAGTTTGTGTATGGCACCAATAATCCCCGGCCCGTTGAACGGCTTCACGATCCAGCCTTTGACCCCGGCCGCCTTGCCTCGCTCTTTCATCTTCGGACAACTTTCTGTGGTCAGCATGATGATCGGGACGTTGCAACGCAGCTCGCTGCGCGACTTTTCCGCCATGGTCAGGCCATCCATGTGGGGCATATTTACATCACAAATTACCAGCTTGATATTGGCGTAGCGCTGCAGTTGTTGCAGGCCTTCGCGTCCATCGTTGGCGGTAATAACGGTCAGGTTATTTTGCCGCAGAAAGGCGGCAACGGCGTCGCGTACAGTGGCGGAATCGTCAACTACGAGTATGGCAGACATGGTTATTCCTCTGTGGTGTGGGGTTTAAAACAGTTCCAGTTCGCCAGTGCTTTCCACGTCATCAACGCTTTGAGCCACCAGTTGCAGATTGAAATCATGGGGTAGCAACAGCCAGCCGGTAACCCCCAGGCCACGGCTGTCATGGCAGCCGGCGACCAGCGGTAGCCGGCAATTGTCCAATAGCATGGGCAGGCACTTGACCGACAAGGCGTGAGGGGTAGACATGCCGAGGTTGGGCAGGTGTTGTCCCAACTGGCGCTTGAGGCTGCCGCAAAAGGTATTACCCATTTCCAGCAAGTGATCGTCGCTTACTTCGCAAGTAGCCCGAGAGCTGTCGGTAATGACCAGCACCAGGCTGTGAAACTGGTAACTGCTTAAACTCAACAGGGTCAGGTAGACATCGCTGTCTGCAGCACCGCGCGGCCACTCATGTGCGGGCAACACCTGTGCGCGATGCAGGCTGGTAGTGCTGTCGTCCAGGCCGCGGCAGAGCATAACGTCGAGTTGCTCCCGGGTCGTAGCATCCAGATGGCTGGTATCAGGCTGCGCGGGCATGAGCATGCTGCGCCTCCAGTTCTCGAGTGGCTTGATCCAGGGATTGGCACTGCAGCCGCAAGTCCTGAATGGCGGTATGGATCATCCGGCTGGATGCCTGAATATCCTGAAAAGTGGTGGTCGTCACGGCCGCGCTCTGTAACAAGCGCTCGGCATAGCCGTTATTTAGCGTCTCCGAGCGATTGGCCAGATTGCGTACTTCTTCGGCAACAATGGCAAAGCCGCGGCCATGCTCACCAGCCCGGGCAGCCTCGATACTCGCATTCAGCGCCAGCAGGATGGTTTGCTTGGTGATGGCGGCAAAGGCCTGGCTCTCCCGCTGCATTGCCTGGTTGTGCTGCATCATTACATCCAGGTTGGCGTTCCAGCGTTCGAAGGTGTGAACAATCTGGCCTAACTCATCGATTTCGCTACTGAGTTGCTGCCAGCGCCGGTTCAGCGTCTGTATCTGCTGCATGCCCTGCTGCAAAGTGCTAACCCGGTGTTCAGCCTGATGGTCATTGGCATGACGGTCATCTTGAAGCCGGCTGCGCTCCTGCTGCCAGTGTCGCTGTTGTTGATCCAGGTCCTGCTGCAAAGCATGCAGAGCTGCCTGTAAGCTGGTTTGTTGTTTCTCATTGCTGAGGCAGCGTTGCTGCATGTCCTGTTCAGCGCGGGCAACCTGGATGAGCTGGTCTTGCTGAATTTTTATCGTCAGCTGTTGCTGGTACAGGCGCCAAACAGCCCAGCCGAGCAGGCAGCCCAAGATGAGGGAAAGAACAATAAGCACAGCAGCCTCCTAGATAGAATGCGTCTAGGGCGGGATGCTAGCCTGGCATGATGTCGTTTTGATGACGCCATAATATTATCGTAGTGTCATCAGACAGCAACAGCAGGCCTCTAGAGTGCAGGCACGTTCACGTCATTATCCCTTCATTAACACGAGAGCTGCTGTCATGCCTGTTCAAGCTACTTCTGCGGCCGACAAGGCCGCTAAAACGTCCTCCCCAGACCGGCGTTTTCACGACCCCCAGGCCTTGCTGAAGAGCCTTCAGGGCCAGGGCAATCCGAGTATTGTGCGTGGGCTCGAGGTTATTCGTCCGATCCTGGTCAGTACCGATATGCTGCAGGTGCTGGAGGTGTTCCGTGACTACCAGCAGGAGCATTTCTTCCCAGTGCTGGATGCGCAAGCGCAGCCACTCGGCCTGGTCTGCGAGCGTAGCCTCAAGGGTTACGTCTATTCGCGCTTCGGCCTGGCCCTGCTGGCCAATCGCGGCCAGCCCAAACTGCTCGAGCATTTCCTCTCGGCTTGCCCTACTGCCGAGCTGGATGCCAGTACCGAACAGGTACTTAAGCGGGTGCATGCGCAGCCGGATGCCGAAGGGGTGGTTATCACCTGGCAAGGTGTTTACGTCGGGTTTCTACGTGCCCGCGCCCTGGTTGAATTGGCGCATGAGCAGCAACTGGCAATCGTACATGAGCACACGGCAACGCTGGACGCCAGGAACCGTGAAATTCAGGCGGTGTTACAAAACATGCGGCAGGGGATTTGTATTATCCAGCCGGACCTGACCCTGCATCAGGATTACTCGGCGCACCTGACCAGCATCCTGGCCCAGGATAACCTGGCCGGGCAGTCAATCGTGGAGTTACTACTTGAGCGCAGTATGCTGGGGGCTGATCAGCAGCAGCAAGCTGCTGCTGCGCTAATGGCGGTGCTCGAGCAGGACGTGCTGCTGTATGAGTGCAATGCTCACTACCTACCAACCGAACTCAGGGTTGATTTACGCGGTGGCAGCAAGTTGCTAGAACTGCACTGGCAGCCTTTGCTGGATGCTGATGACTGCGTCGAACGCCTGATGCTGGTGGTTCGCGACATCACACAGATGCGTGCTCTGCAGGCTCAGGCCGACGAGCAGCAGCGCGAACTGCAACTTCTGGAAGAGATTCTTGCCGTCGCGCCAGCCCGGTTTTCCGCTTTTTTGCAGCAATCCAGCCAGAGCATCGACGCTCTGCTGCAAGCAGTGCAGGACTGGCAGCCCGAGAGTCATCAGCCGGAATGGCTGGCGGCCTACCGTGACTTGCATACGATCAAAGGCAACGCTCGCACCCTCGGTCTATTCGCTGTTACCGACAGCCTGCATGCGGCAGAGCAGGCAGTGCAAGGACGCAACAGTCAGCAGCTGCAAGTTGAACTGGAACAGGTAGTGCAGGACCTGGAACGTTACCGCCGGGTGCATGCAGAACGTTTGTCCGGCTATGCCGATGCCGTTGTGAATCCGGGCAGGCACATCGATGACCTACTCTGGGATCAGTTGCAATTACTGGCAGCGCAACAGCAAAGCCCGGTGTTGAGTGAGTTGCTCAAACAAGTGGGCGTACCACTGATGCAGGATTGGTTGCAGGACATTACCGCAGATTTGCCGCGTCTGGCGAATGAGCTGGACAAGCCAACCCCGAGCATCAGCTTTTCCGGACAACTGGATTGCACTCGCTTGCAAGCGACTTGCCTGCCGGCTTTGGCGGGCGCCTTGACGCATATCCTGCGCAACAGTCTGGCCCATGGCATCGAGTCCGGCGAACAGCGGCTGAGGTCTGGCAAGGCGGCGGCTGGCCACCTGCAATGGCATGGTGAGCTGCAGGATAACAACTTTGTCCTGTCGCTGGCAGATGATGGCTGCGGCCTGAACCTGGCCCGGTTAGCCATCAAGGCGCAAGAGGCCGGAATCAAAGGTGAGCAGGACCAGTGGCCGGCACAGGAGCTGGCTGAGCTGATTTTCCATCCCGGGCTCAGCACTGCAGATAGTGTCAGTATGACGTCTGGCCGCGGTGTCGGCATGGATGCCGTGCGCGCCAGCCTGGAGGCACTGGGTGGCAGAATCACCCTGGAGTTGCTGAGCGATCAGGCCGCTGATGCTGACTACTGTCCCTTCAGGCTGCACTTGCACCTGCCCCAGGGGTTGTTGCTGACGGCCTGATATTGATTACTGGCTTTCTGAAGATACTGCCGCCGCCTTTGATCCAGAACGTGAATCCAGGTTGTTCTGATCGGTTTGGTGTGCGGTGGTTGGCCTGTTAAATCAGCGCTCAAGCAGATTACTCTGTCAATACGGTCCTGACCAGTAGAAGCTAACATGCCAGCTCTAGGGTACGCCTTCCGTTCAGTAGACATCTTCTAGATACCGGCCCTCGGCCCTGAGAGTCTCCACATCGGTGCGCAACGGCTTGAGAATGTCTTCAATCACCTGCTTTACCCCGGCGGCCATATCTCGGCCACCACAGACCAGAATCTGTGCGCCCTTTTCAACCATCTCACGCACAGCGACCTGATCTTGCATGAGTTTGTCCTGTACGTAGGCGCGTTCGTCTGATCGAGAAAACACCGTATTCAACCCTGTCAGCCGATGGTCTTCAAGGTAGTCCTCTAACTCAGGTTGATAGAGAAAATCCGACTGCGGATTGCGCCCACCCCAATAAAGATACATTGGATAACGTTGCGTATTTTTCCGAATAAAACCGGTCAGTGGGCCAATCCCTGCACCGGCACCAATGAGAATAATCGGGGTACTGCCCACCGCTGGCCGGAAACCGGGGTTATGGCGAATAAAGCCATCAATACGATCCCCCGGTCTGAGCCCGTGCAAATATCCGGAGCAAAGGCCACCAGGCTTTTTACGCACGCAGATCTCCAGAATGCCGTCAGTCGCAGAGGAGGCCAGCGAGTAAAACCTCGCGGGCTGCCCACGCGCAGGGGTGACGCCAAGCAGATCGCCCGCTTCAAATAGTGGCAGCGTTGTGCGGGCTCCGGAGAGCAACATCGGCCACTTGCCCCGACCCTGCTCTGCCGCCTTGAAACGCAGAATGCTGGTAGGGGCCTGCACCGCCAGCCCGTAATCCACCCGCTCGATCAGTTCCAGCTTGACGCTGGGCGGCGGCAGCGAATCGTAGCTCAGCGCAAGCGGAGTGCCGATCAGCTCGCTGAGCTTGTCTCCCCACGCACTGAATTGCGTAGCGGAGCACTGATCAATTAGCTCGATAGCGTGCAGACGGTTCAGCCCTTGGTTGGCCAGCGCCGCATCCACCGCCAAGGCAAACTGACAGAAGTTTGGAAACTGCCGGTCACCAAAACCCAGCACCGCATATTTCAGCGTCTTCGCGCCCCTAAAATGACTGAGCCTGGCCATAAACTGACGAGCTGACGCCGGCGCGTCGCCGTCGCCGTAGGTCGAGGTCAGCAGAAAAAGCCTGGCTGCCTGCGGATAATGGTCAGCCAATGCGTTCATCTCGCTGCTATGCACCCGCAGACCGGCCTGGTGCAAGCTGGCGTGAAGGGCCCGGGCAAAGCCCCAGGTCGTGTTATTTTCCGAACCGACCAGGATAATGACCTGCGCCTGAGCGGCCTCGGCATTGTCCGGCAATTGCGCTGACGAGCGGCGGCGCCGCCACCAGATGGTTAGCCCCGTCAATGACAGCAGCGGCACGCTCAGCGCCGCAGCGCCGAGAATCAAGCCCAGCCACCACAGGCCTTCGCCGGTGTGCAAACTGACCATCCATTGCTGGAACACGCTCCCCGCAGCCCGCGGCTGGTACTTCAGCAGTTCACCTGTCGCCTGATCAACAAATCCGGCACCGGCGCTGGTGGTCAGGGAATAGGCCTCCTGTGGGTCATTAGGATAGGGAAACACCAGTTCCCGCAAGTCGCTGAGATCAACAGCCGAGAGAGCGCGCAGAGTAGCCACCGGCGCTGGCGGCCCACCCGAGACCTCAGCAGGAAACGTCGGTCCGGTTTCGGCAGGTTCGGGCAGCAAGCCAAAGCGGAGCGCTGACATATAGCAACCGGTCAACGCCGACAGCAGCAACCCGAGAACGGCCAACCGGGCCAGTTCGGCGTGAATTCGCTTGCCGCCCGAACCGGTAAACGGCCGCAACAATGCTTTCCAGCCACCGGTCCGACGGACTAGCAGCAGAATGCCGGAGAGACACAACAGCAGCATCACTGCGGCCATGACCCCGGCCAGCACCCGGCCAGCATTACCCAGCAGAAACGAGCGATGCAGACTCTTGATCCAGGTGAAAAAAGCCGATGGCTCGTACGGCGCAATGCCCTCGCCGGTCAAGGGATTGACCAGATCAGCCCCGGGCTGACCGTCACGGCTGTAATAGACGATCACGCCGCCGGAAGGGCCGCGCACAATCTGTTCGGTTCCCGGGTAATGGGTCACGACACGTTCTGCCAGCGCCGCCACGCTCACCTCGCCAGCAGCCGGGATCACCGTGGCCGCCCGGTCGATTGCGGGCGCGAGGGCTAAAACTGCCCCGCTGACAGCCAGCGTCATCAGCAACAGCGCCGCGAACAGACCAGGTAAACCGTGCAATTGACGCAACATTACTTTTGCTCCTGCCAGTCGGTTAAAAATCGTAGCGCAGCGAGCGAACATAGCCAACACCAGTAACCTGTTTACCGGCACCTGTGCTGGTCAGGGGTACGACGACATCCGAGCGATGATCACGCATATCTTCAACGGCGCTGTCGACATGGATCTGGTAACCGCTGTCGATCAGCGCATCATCCAGGTCCACAGTGACTTTCAGGCTGCGCCCACTGGTTACACTCGCTCCGGCGAGGCCATCATACTCAGCTGGATCCAGCCCACTGCCGCGCGCCCAGCCACTCAGGTGCTTGTAGTACTTGGGTTTTCTTCCGGCAACCCAGAGCGTTTGCTGAAATTTCCCGGCAGCATCGGTCAGGTAAAGCGCCAGGTAGGCGCCATCCCCACCGTAGTCGAGCAAATCGGTGGTGATGGTCACCTCCCGTGCCTGTGCAAGAACGGGCGCAACCAGTGCGATAGCCAGTCCCAGAGTAATAAAATTTTTTTTCATACAGTCTCTCCGATAAAAACGTGAACTGCGTTAACAACAAACAGACAGAATCGGCGGGTTATTCAATGGTTACCCTGGGGCGACTTTTGCCGGCGCCAGTTTGCGGCACCGGCACCTGGCCACTAGCCTGGGCACTTTTGTGCGTTTTGTTGCTGTGACCGTGATCGTCGTCATCGTCTTCCTCCCGCTCCAGTTCCATCAATTTCAGCGACGCTGGTGCAAAGGACGCTTCCGCGCGATAGCCCTCCGGGGTCAGGCCCTTGACCTCATAACAACCGTCATCCACCTTGATGCGGTAGACAGTCCAGCCTTCGGCTTGCAGTTTCTGGCGCAGATTTTCCCGCGGTTGCCAATTGGCCAGCGGGTCATCACAGTCATCGTCAGCCAGCAGCGCAGGGCTCAGGAATACTAGAGCGAGGCCTATAAACAAGGGTTTGGTCTTCATGGCATATCTCCTGTTGAATCCACACTGAGTACTTTATGAGCTGTACCTGACACGGGCCTGAACGCGTCCAATCATATTCAGCGAAACTGGAAAGCCTCTTTGTGGAAACGCAACAAGCGCAAGGGCACCGCCCGCAAGCCCTGTTCAAGTGCCCGCCCCAGCCCTGTCGGGCCGCAAAACCAGACCTCTGTCCGCGTAGCTGAGTCCGCACCGGTAGTCAGCTTTGCTGCCGAGAGCGTGTCACCCTGGCTGCTGTCATGAATCTGCAGCTGAATGCTGGGAAAGCCGCGACAAAGCGCCCGGAGCCGTTCCGCCATGGGGTCCTGGTCGGCATTGCGAGTGCAGTAGTGCAGGTCTGCCTGCGGCGCCGTTTCCGTGCTGCGGCCAATGGCTTCAAGCCAGGCCAGGAACGGCGTCACGCCGATGCCGCCGGCAATCCAGATCTGCTGGGCCTTGCGGTTTCTTCGGCCGAAGTCAAAGCAGCCGTAAGGGCCCTCAACCGTGACTGTTTGCCCGACGCTGATTTTGTTGCTGAGATGGTGGGTGAAGTCGCCGAGGGATTTGATCAGGAAGGTCACCTCGCCATTGCCCCGGTCAGCGCTGGCGATGGTGAACGGGTGAGCACCTTCCAGGGTGTTAAAGGTCACGAAGGCAAACTGTCCGGCACGGTGCCCAGGCCATGCCATGCCCAGCGTGCACACAACCTCAGTGACACCCTTACCCAGGGTATTGATGGCGCTGATCGAACCTTGAACCTGGTGACGGCGGCCCACTCTGCCGGCCAGGGAAAGCCCGCTGGCGATGCTGCCGCCCAGCAGCAGGATGGCCAGCAACAGGCCAATCGGCTGCTGCCACCATTGCAGCGGGGCAAGCCACGCCGCATGGAAAGCCAGCAACAGGTACAGCGCGGGCATGCCACGGTGGATATAGCGCCAGTATTTGTAGGGAAACTGCCGCCACAGGGTAATCAGCAGCATGGCGAACAACAGATAAACGCTAAATTCGCCTATGTCCTCGGCAACATCACGCATGGCGTCGATAAAGCCGGAATAATCCGGGTCATGCCGCTTGTCGGCTGCGCCGAACATCGACTCTATCAGGTCGTCGCCCATCTCAATCAGCCAGTGGGCAGCGGCAAAAACCACCGCCAGAATCCCGGCCCATTTATGGCTGCGATACATCTGGTCCATTCCGCCCAAGGGGCGTTCCAGCCAGGCCGGACGCTGCGCCAAGATCATGACCAGTGACATCAAGGCGATGGACAACCAGCCACTGAGCAGCAGACTCTGCTCATAGACCGACCAGGGCCCTGCAGCCAGACTCCAGGCCCAGAGGCCGCACACCACGATGATAAAAGGTAAAATGATCCGGAGCATGACAGCGCCTCTGATGACACCTGGAAGAGTGAGGCTAAGGTTAACGCGCAAACCTGACAGCCAACTGAAGGGCTGTGGCGGGGCGAGAACCATTACCAGGGCGCCATTCAGGCTGCTGTCAGGACGCGGCTGTAGTATCTTGCTTTCAGGGCGGGAACAGAGGTGAGTTATGCGGGTACTGCTGGTTGAAGATACGCTCGGGTTGGGCGAGGCGGTGCGCGATCAGATTGCCGATGACGGCCACGCGGTGGACTGGGTGCAAACCCTGCGTTTTGCCGAAACCAGTGTGCAGACCACGACCTACGACCTGATTCTGCTCGACCTGATGCTGCCCGATGGCCACGGCTTGGATTTTTTGCGCAAGCTGAGAACCAGCGGAAACTCGACCCCGGTCATCATCCTGACCGCCAGGGATCAGGTATCGGACCGAATTGCCGGACTCAACGCTGGCGCCGACGACTATCTGATAAAGCCCTTCGATCTGTCCGAGCTATCGGCCCGGGTGGCCGCAGTCGCCCGTCGTTACCGCGGCGATCCGAACCCACTGATACGCGTGGGCGATCTGCAGGTCGATCTGGGTGATCACCGCATCAGTCGCAACGGTCAGGCGGTGGAGCTTACGGCGCGTGAATGGGCACTGTTCGAAGGCTTTATCCAGCGCCCCGGAATGCTGTTATCCAGGTCACAGCTGGAGGACCGTCTTTACGCCTTCGGCGCAGAAATCGAAAGTAATACCATTGAGGTGTATGTCAGCCGTTTGCGGAAAAAACTCGGGCATGATGCGATCATAACGGTCAGGGGTATGGGCTATCGCCTGGAAACACATGAGCACTAGAACCAGCTTACAGAACCGTCTGGGCATCGGCCTGACTCTCGGCGTCACCCTGCTCTGGCTGTTAGGCGTGACCGCGTCTGGACTGGTGGCCCAGCACGAAATGAACGAGGTGTTCGACAGCGCCCTGGAAGAGACCGCCCAACGCATTCTGCCGTTGGCGGTGACCGACATCCTCAACCGGGAAAATGCCAGCGGCAAACAAAGGACCCCGGCGCTGAAAGCGCATGATGAATACCTCACGTACCTGGTCAGAGACGCGCACGGCAACCACCTGCTGCAGTCCCACGATGCCGATCCCCGGGTGTTTGCCCCATTACCCCGAGAAGGATTTTCCAGCACGGCAACACACCGGCTATACGGCGCGTCTGCGGTCAGTGATACCCTCTACCTTGAGGTGGCCGAACCCTTGGCCCACCGGCGCGAAGCGGCACTGGAAGCGGGCCTGGCCTTGCTAATGCCGCTGATGTTGCTGATTCCGATCAGTCTGCTGGGGATCTGGTGGATCGTCCGACTGTCCCTGCGCCCGGTGGTCGAATTCCAGCAATCGATAGAATCTCGCGGCGCTGGCGATCTCTCCCCGGTTACCGGGGATCGGTTACCCAGCGAATTTGAGCCGATCGCCATAGCCGTCAATCGGCTGCTGGCACGCTTGCACCGCGCGCTGGAGTCAGAACGGAGTTTTACCGCCAATAGCGCGCATGAACTGCGCACACCTTTGGCCACCGCGCTGGCCAAAGTGCAGCGGTTGAAAACCCAGGTTCACAGTGAGCAACTGCAGAACAATGTTGCCGAGATAGAGGAAGCGCTGCGCAGCCTGTCGCTACTGTCCGGAAAACTGCTGGAACTGGCGAAAGCCGAAGGGGGCGGCGCCCTATCGCAGAGCCCGCACGACCTGGTGCCGATCCTGGCGATGATCGTCAGTGACTTCGAGCGCCAGGCAGCAGGACGAATAAGCCTGAGCCTGCCCGAGAGTGAAGTAAACTCCTTGCTCGATCCCGATGCCTTCGCCATCCTGCTGCGTAACCTGATTGAGAATGCTCTCAAGCATGGCGCCGACAACCAGACGGTAGAGGTCAGCATGACCGACGATGGTAGGTTGCGGGTCAGCAATGCAGGCACCATCGTGCCAGCGCCGCAGCTCGCCTTGCTACGTAACCGCTTTGCACGCGCAACAACGGATACGGCCGGTTCGGGCTTGGGTCTGGCCATTGCCGACGCCATTGCCACAGGGGCAGGAATGACATTGCATCTGCGCTCGCCGGCAAGCGGACGCCAGGACGGCTTTGGAGCGGAGCTGAATGTGACCGCCAGCCGCTGAACTGCTGAGCGCAGTCGACGGTTCGGTAACCCATAGTGCTTCAGCTCAGAAACGACTGGGAAGCGGTCCTTACGGCCACCGCTCATTAGCGTCGCCGAAGATCTATCAGCCCGCACAGTGATCAGTCACCTACCACTACTGTCTCTTGCCCGACACAGTCCCAACCCCAGCCCGATCATCCAGCAACGCTTCAGTCGCGGTCTGCACATAGGCCGTGAGCTGCTCGCGCAGGTCCGACGATACTGCCAGCAGGGCATCTACGCCGGGGTCCGCACCAAGCCAGTAGCGATAGGCGCGGGGATCTTCGCCACGCGGCTGGACGACCAGTTCGTCACCATTCAGCATACCGACGGTCTGGCCTCCACCGGACGGCTTGATCACGCCAAAGCCAGTATCCGCAGCAGGCAGACTGAGCAGGTCCCGGCCCCAGCACTGATGCTGCACGTCGCCGCCCAGACGGCCCATGATGGTGGGTACCATGTCTACCTGCGTACCGACTACATCGTTGCGTGCGCCGAACCGCTCGGTGATGCCGGGTGCGATCAGCAGCATCGGTACGTGAAAGCGCAGCAGATCCAGCTCGGTCAGCTGTAGGTGCGTACCGAAACCGTGGTCTCCAAGGATCACGAACAAGGTGTCCTGGTAGTAGGGCTCGTTGCGAATTCGCTCGAAGAAGCGGCCTAACGCCCAGTCCGAGTAGCGCATCGCGGTGAGGTGTTCATCGTTGACCCCCTGGCCACTGATCGGCGCAATCGGCAGCGCATCGGGCAGCGCATAGGGGGTATGGTTGGACAGGGTCTGCAGCAGCGCATAGAAGGGCTTTTCCGGATCCAGCTTGCCCAGTTCCTCGGCGGCGCGGTCGAACATATCCTGATCGGACACGCCCCAGGTCGCGTCAGACATCACAGGATTGATGTAATCGCTGCGCCCGATGAAACGGCTCATGCCCTGATTGCCGAAGAAGCCCTTCTGGTTATCCCAGGCGAAGTCACCATTGTAGACATACAGATCATTGAAGCCACGGCTGCCCAGCAGCTGCGGCAGGCCGGAAAACTGTTGACCGCCTTCAGGCTCCTGCATCAGGTACTCGAAACCCGGAAGATTGGGAAAACAGGCCATGCTGGCGAACATGCCCTGATGGGTGTGGGTGCCGTTGGAGAAATAGCGAGTGAACAACAGCCCCTCCCGGCTCAGCCGGTCAAACTCAGGCGTGATGTTCAGCGGTGAGCCCAGCGCGCCGACGTAATGGCCGGCAAAGCTTTCCATTAGAATCACCACCACGTTGCGGATCGGCAGACTGCCGTCCGCGGGCGCCTGATACAGCCGCCGCACTGGCGCCTGCTCGCTGTCCAGCAGTTGGTCATGCTCGGTCAGCAACAGCTCCCGGGTTATCTCGGTCGCCTCGCGGCTGTCCATCAACCCCAGCCAGGCATTTTCCCGATGATCGGAAAACTGCGCCTTGGCTGCCGCGTAAAGAGTCAGTGCCGGGGTCAGCCCCAGCTGGTTGGCGAATATCGAGTCGGTGGTAAAGGCATCGCCCCAGCGCAGGGGCGGCCCCTGGCGCAGGGTGCCACGTGCCAGGACAGTGGAGCTGAGCATCAGCAACAGCAGCACCGACAGCCGCGCAACCAGCGCACCGCGTCGACTCAGCTGCAACCCATCGCGGCCCGCCGGCAGCCGGGTGCGCCCATCCAGCCAGCTAAACAGCCGGTACATCACCCAGCTCAGCAGCGCCATCGCCAGCAGCAATCTGACCACCGGAAAGCCATACCAGAGCATGCGCAGGACGGTCCCCGGGTCTTCCTGCAGGTACTGGAACACCAGGGCGTTCAGACGTTGATGAAATTCGCGATAGAAGTTCAGCTCGATCATCCCGAGCAGGCACAGCAGCAGCGTCACCAGCGTCAACCAGGCACATTGCAGCCGCCGCATCGCCATCAGCCTGCTACTCAGCACCGACAGTATCAGCGGCACGCCGGCCAGCACCACCACGCGCAGATCGAAGCGCAAACCGTTGGCGAAGGCTTCCAGCAGGTCACTGCGGCTGGCTTCGGCGGCCAACTCCCAGTTCCAGGCCAGCAAGACCGCGCGCAGCAGGCTGAGCATCAGCGTCAGCGCCAGCAATGAGCCGAGAACAAACAGGAGTTGGCCTCGCAGGCCAACCACCGGCCGTAGCCGGCCGGGTGCAGAAAGGGCAGTCATCAGTTCGGTTCCACAGACAGGGCCCGGCGCCGCCAGGTTAGATGAGAATCAGTATCCAGACGCTAAAAATCAGCAGTAGCGCGAACATCTGCGCGGCGCTACCGAGGTCCTTGGCGCGCTTGGACAGCGGGTGCAGTTCCAGTGAAATGCGGTCCACTGTGGCCTCGATAGCCGAGTTCAGCAGCTCGACGATCAGGGCAATGATCACCACGCCCACCAGCAAGGCCCGCTCCAGATTTCTGACCTGCAGCCAGAACGCAAGCGGCACCAGCACCAGCGCCAACAACAGCAGCTGGCGGAAGGCCGCCTCACCGGTCAGCGCCGCATGCAGCCCGGCCAGTGAGTAACCGGTGGCATTGAGTAACCGGCCAAAGCCGCCATGACTTTTCAGCGCCAGCGCGTCCTGCGCGCCAGAGGGGAAGTCAGATGGGGAGTCAGACGGAGAATCAGGTCGCATGGGTGCTGTCTTCGCTACCCGCACTCAGGCTATTATAACAGTTCACTAGGTACTGCCAGTCAACGTCCGGCATCGCGCCACGGTGGCGCTGCAACTGATCCAGGTCGTGGCTAACTGCGGGCCCGCGCAGCAGACGGCGGCGACTCTTCTCCAGATCCAGCAGTGCGACGAGCGCCTGAGCACCATCAACCCGCACGTAGATGTGCTTGGCATACAGGCACCCGTGCTGGCGTCGACCCTGATGCAGGCGCCAGAGCACCTGCGCCAGTTGCTGCAACACCGCGTGGCGCTGCAGCATGCTGATGGGCTCGGCATACCAGTCTTGCAGGCTGACATAACCCTGCAGCTCCTCAGTGATCAGCAGCGCCTGCCATTGACCGGCATGGCGCCGGGCAGCGCAGAACACGCGCCGGGGCACCGGCACACCGAGTTCTTCACAGACCTGCAACGCCTGCTCTTCGCGCAGCACCGTGGGACGACCGAAGGGGTGCAGCAGACTGCGATAGGTATGCCCCACCTGTTGCTTGCTGTAGAGCCGCGGGCGGCCCGCTGCCAGCGCCGGCAAAAGCTTCACGCCGCTTTCGCCGCCACGGCGCAGGTTCGGTGCCTCGACCCACTCGCCCTGCATATCCCACCAGCGATCAAAACGCGAGTCGCTGAACGACAGCAGCCGGCTGTCGGCAGGCGAGACGGCGCTCACGCGCGCACCTTGCGCAGTACTGCGCAGTACGTAGACCCGCCACATGGCGTAGCCAGGCAGAAAGTCTCGCCGGCTGATCTGCTCGAAGCCAGCTTCGCGAAATTCCGCCTCAATCACCTCCCGCGCGACCACAAAGCGATTCTGATTCTGGCCGTTTTGGCCCTTTGCCGCACGGCGCGCTTCCAGCCGGCGGCGCTTCATCGCCTTGTAGTTGCCGTCCACCCACAGCGAGATAATCAGCGTGTCGCGGGTGACCCGTGCGAACTCGCGCAACAGCGCGATGCGGTGCTCATGGTCAGCGACATGATGAATCAGACGCATACAGAAGATGCTGTCTACGGCGTTGTCACCCAGCTCGATATCAAAGGCCGAAGTCTGGAAAGTCTTGACCCGCGCAACCAATTCCGATGCCTGCCCCTGGCGCGCGGTATTTAGCATGTCGGCGGAGTAATCTGCGGCGAGAATCATGCGGTTGGGTGCCTCGGCTAGCAGCGGCCAGAAGCGGCCCGCGCCGCAGGGCAAATCAAGTACCAGATTGGGTTCACCAGCATCTTTAAGAGCGCGACGGGCTAACTGCATGTCGCGCCAGGTGGACAAGCGCCGAGCCAGGCCAGTGCGATGTTTGGTCAGATACTGCTGAGCATGATCGCTGTCGTACTTGCTGGAAAACGCGAGTTCAATCGGTTTGCTATCCGACATGGCGATGGATCCTGGAAAATGATGTGCTGCCAGACTAGGCAGCAGCGGATCAACGCACTGTCAAAAGGATGTCAAAATTTCGTTAAAAGCCTCATCCCAGGCGGACTTCGAAACAGCTGCCAACCGGGCGCAGCGAATACATATGCACCTCCCAATCCTGATGCGCACAGATCCGCTTGACCAGCGATAGCCCCAGCCCAAGACCCTCGCCGCGCGCCTCGCTACCGCGAACAAAGGGCTCAAAGATCCTCGTTTGCTGCTCAGCGGGCACTCCCTGTCCGGAGTCTTCGACGCGGAAACCACTGGTGGTCAATAGTAGTCTCACCTCACCCTGTTCAGTGTAATGCAGGGCGTTGCGTAGCAGGTTCGACATCACGGTACCAAGCAGCCCGACGTGATAGCTGCCATGGTCTTCCTGCTCGACGAGCAAATGGAACTTGAGCCCCTTATCAACGAACGCATGCTGCCAACGCTCGGCCTGTTCCTGCGCCACTTGCAGCAGACTGGCGTTGCCGACCAGTCGCTCAGGCCGGGCTTTCGAGCGCGCCAGCAGCAGGAAGGTCTCGACCAGCCCGCGCATTTCCTCCGCCGCACGCTGGATCCGTGCCACCTGGCGCTGCTCGCGCTCAGCCAAGGGCGCCGCGTCCAGCAGCTCGGCCGAGCTGGCGATGATCATCAGGGGCGTGCGCAGCTCATGACTGACGTCACTGGTGAACAGCCGCTCACGCTCCAGCGAGCGGCGCAGTTGACCCAGGGTGGCATCGAACGACTCCGCCAGATTGCCGACCTCATCCTGCGGATAGTCCGGCGCCAGCGCCGGTGCGATGGTCAGCAACTGATCACGGTGGCGTACCTGTCCGGCCAGGCGGATGATCGGCGCCATAATCCGCCGCGCCATCAACCTGCCCAGCAGCCAGGCAAAAAGGACGCTGAGTAGAAAGCCGGCCAGCACAATAGCGAACAGCGCATTCTCGCGCGCCTCGAACTCGGCCTGATCCTGTACCAGCACATAGCGCTGGGTGCCGATGTCGCGGATGAACACGTAGGCCACATCATCTTCGGTGACCAGCTCGCTGAAACCCTGTTCCATCTCCGCCAGTTTGGCTGGGATCTCGGAATCGGTCATGTGTGACGCATACAGGCGGGTCTTGGCGTCCAGCCGGGGCGGCAGGCCCAGCGCCAAGTCTTCCTGCAGTATGGTGTCAAGCTCGTCGCTCATCTCCCGCGAGACCAGATGCTCTTCAACAAAGTGCACGATGGCGACAATACCCAGCGAAAACACCCCGCTGACCACCAGCGTCATCAGCGTGAAGGCAATAACGATACGCCGGACCAGCGGCTGCTTAGGCATCATTGCGGGCGCTCCGCGAGACAGTAGCCTATCCCGTGCACGGTATGGATAAGCGGTAATGCAAAAGGCTTGTCGACCACCTGCCGCAGTTGATGTATGTGGCTACGCAGGCTATCACTGTCTGGAAGCTCCTCGCCCCACAACGCTTCCTCGAGAATGGCGCGGCGCAATACCGCCGGGCTTCGGCGCATCAGCAGCTCCAGCAGCTTGAGACCCACCCGGTTGAGTTTGAGCTCTTGCCCAGCCCGGCTGACCTGCAGAGTATCCAGATCGTAGCTCAGATCAGCCACCGCCAGTATGTGTCGCGAACTGCCCTGGCTGCGGCGCAGAATCGCCTCAATGCGGGCTACCAGCTCGGACAGCGCAAACGGTTTGATCAAATAATCATCAGCGCCGCTGCGCAACCCTTCAAGCCGGTCATCCAACTCGTCGCGGGCGGTTAGCATAATGATCGGCGTATCGCGTCCGGCATCCTCACGTAAACGCTGGCAGACCTGATAACCGTCCATGCCGGGCAGCATGATGTCCAACACGATCAGATCGTAGTGCTCACTGACCGCCAGATGCAGGCCGGTGACACCGTCCTGCGCGCAGTCCACGGTGTAGCCCTTGAGCTGCAGATAATCGAGCACGTTGGCCAGAATATCGCGGTTATCCTCAATCACCAGAATGCGCATGCGCAACTACCCCCCTCGCCCGATCGGGCCGCTGAATTAACACTTTTTTCACAGCGCCTTGACGAAGCGCTGACAGCAGTATGCGCACACTGACGCCGTTGATCTCAACTACGGACAGTAAAATGCCACTACTCAAAACCGCACAACTGCGCTTCCTTGCCCTGCTCACTGCGCTTTGGCTCGGGGTATTCGTTCTCACTCGCTCGGCACTGCTGAGCTGGCAGCAACCACATTGAAGCCACTTAGACTTCTTCTATGGCTAAGCCTGCCACTTGGCGCGCTGGCGGTCGTCGCCCTCTCCCGGCCCGACCTGCTGCGCAGCGATCAGGTGTATGTGCCCGCTCCGACCCTGCATGCCGGACAGGCGCGACCGGCCAACTGGGCCACACTCATAGATCCAGACCTGCGCCTGTACCGCATGGGGTCGCACCTGTTTCGCAGTGCGCTGCCCGACCGCGAAGACCTGCCGGCGCTGCAGGCGCAGGGCATTAGCACGGTGATCAACTTCTACCAGCACGAAGATGACTGGCTCACCGGCAGCCCGCTGGATGCAGTGCATCTGCCTCTGCACGCCGACCGAATCACCGACACCGACGTAATCCGCGTGCTGCGCGCCATCCGCGACGCACAGCAGCACGGTGGTGTATTGATTCACTGTAAGCATGGCCAAAACCGCACCGGCGTTATGGCCGCTATGTACCGCGTAATCTACGATGGCTGGAGCCAGGAGCAGGCCATGGCTGAGATGCTGGAAGGCGGTTTCGGTACAGCAGAGCGTATGAGCGACGCCATCGGGTACCTCGACCGAGTGGATGTGGCAGCGATGCGTGAGGCCATGGCCTCTGGCGCGTGCAGCACAGGCACTCTGACATGGTGTCATATAAGTGACTGGTGGCGGCGGGAGCCTGAAGAACAGGATGAGCGAGTGGCCGCCACCCGTACCCACTAGACTCTCCTGAACTCGACACATAAGCACAACGGTTAGTCCTCCATGACGGTAAAACCCCGCAATGCTTGACTCGCCTCCACATAAGCCTCGCTCTGGATCCAATGACCCTTGCCCGGCAGCATCAGAACCTGCAGATCCCTGATACGCTGGTTCATTCTTGTTCTGAGCTGTTCTTCACTGGCACCACGGATGGTGCTGTCGGCACTACCGACCAGGAACCATACCGGGCAGGTAATCGGAGCATAGCGATACGGCTACATCCAGCGCCAGTTCTCGTCGAGGTTGCGGTAATAGTTGATGCCCCCAGTAAAACCACAGTGCCGGTAGGCTTCAACGTAATACGCCAGCGCTTCATCGGTCGCCAGCTCGGCTGCTCGCGCGGACCGCCCAGCTAGCCTATTCGGGGCTCCCAGATGGACTTCGATTTCGTCTGCGCTGCCAGGGGAAACACCTCACTGACATAAAAGAGCGCGCCATGATGTTTGCGGCAAGATTAAAATCGGCCGCGACGGAACCAAGCTGCGAGCAAGTTGCGCTCTGGCAGCTTGCGCCACTGCAGAACGGACAGGCTTAGCGCCAGACCTGCGGCTATGCCACCCAGGCCCATGCCGATCAACTCAAGGGCTTGCCATCCTCTCATATTAAAGACGGCCAGAGCGAGAAGCGCCAGCAGAAAGCAACTGATTGACCAGGTCAGGTAGCCCCACCAGGTAAAGTCGAAGCCCTCCAGACCCAGAGTATTGACCGGCTCGTCCGGTTGCCTCCCGCCGACCTCGGATTCAAAGTCAAGCAGCATTTTCAGATCCAGACGCTGGCTTTTGGTTTCCAGCATGGCTACGCCAACCAGATCCAGATTGGGCATGTCCTTGAGGCTGCTCCAGAGCACGGTCTCTACACCGTAAGCGCTGAGGTAGGCTTTGGTTACCTGCGGCCTGTGCACCACCTGCAGGTAACGGCCGTCCAGCAGGGCGAAACAACGCCAGTAGCGTCCGGTTACCTCAACCAACTTGATACGCTCGGGGGCCGGGTAGCTCTTGGGTGTGACCTTGGCCGCGATGGGCAGATCGCCGTGCTCGCGCATAAAGGCCACGCGGTGCTTGCCCTCGTTGGCCACCAGAATGCCCAGCGGTTGGTACCACCAGTACTGCGCCTTGGACAGGTAGTCCTTGTGATGTGTGGAGTAATGCTCGATGACCTGCGAGACGCGTTCCGGCGGAATGTTGTGCGGCATGCCTTTGATCGAGGCGCTCAGTACCTGGCGGCAGTCCACCATAGCTTCAAAAGGTTGATAGACTGGATCGCGCTCGCTATCCAGAAAGGGCACCACTACTGCGAGGAAGGACGAGCCGAAGTAGGCACAACTGTTAGCGGTGCCCATCCAGTCGTCCTGAAAGGCCTGAAGGACTGGGTCGCGTGAGTCCATATCCATGCGGTACTTGAGGTCGCAAAGTGCCCGTGAGGCCGCTTGCATGCATTCAGAAACCTGCAGATCCAGTGCATCGTCCAATGTAGTGGTCATCGTGCCTCCTTGGCGTTTTTCTAACTAACAACAGACTAACGAGCTTGCGCCTGAACTTTCTTTTGCCCGCCTTGGGAACCGCTGCCGCGTCCCAAAAAAATGCCCAGCAAATGCCGGGCTTTTTTGTTTACAGCGTTGCCGAACTCAGTAGAAACCAACCATGTTCAGGTACCAGCCCTTGTAGCGGTAGTCGTGCCGGGTCAGGTCGTCGCTGAAGTCGGTGAAGTTGTAACCCACACCGAGTCTCAGGTTTTCTCCCACATCCCGGTCGACTCCCGCCAGCCAGCCCTGACGGGTGCCACCATCGCGGACATCCAGCCAACGGTATTCGCCCAACGCACTCCACTTGCCAGCCAAGCTGTAACGCGCCTGACCGGCCATGAAGCGTGTACGACTGTCGAACCACTCACCACTGGCACGGCCGGCACGGGCTTCGCCATAACGCTCAGCCAGCTTACCGGCAAACTCCCAGCGCTGATCCAGGCGGTAGGTGCCTTCCAGAGCCAGCACATGCGAGCGCTGATCGAACCAGGCAGTGGACTGCTCCTGCTCGAAGGTCGAGCGGTCATACAGGTAGGTGTACTTGCCGAGCAGGCCCCAGCGTACCGAATCGGCTGGCCGCCAGGCGAAGCCAATGTTGCTTTCGATAAACTTGGCGCCCTGCAACTGGTCGATCTGGTCGCGGGTGTCGGAGTAGTTGAAGCGTCCGGCGATGCGCCAGTCATCATTCAGCTTGTGCATAAGCCGGTTGGTGGTCAGCCACTGACGACGGCGCTCGGCACCGGTGTCGCGGCGCCATTCCAGCGCGCTGGTCCAGGAGGTGTCGGCGGAGTTGTGGCCACCGCGCAGGCTGGCTGCGTTGCGATCCACTACACCGTTGGCGCCTTCCAGCTCGGCTTTCTGCAGGGTAAAGCCGTAGAACCAGTTATCCACCGGGTAGAAGTCCATACCGTAGGTATGCGCCATACCCTGCTCATTGTTCGACTTTAGCCATTGGCTTTCGTTGAACAGGCTGGTCTTGTTCGATACGCGCCAGCGTTGGCCAAGGGTCAGGCCGCCGGGGTTGCCGCCAAACAGCGGGTCGGTTTCCGCGGAGCGGTCGGTGGAGTAAGTGTAGCCGCCGTATAGCGTATGGTCGGCGGCCAGCCGGTACTCACCATCCACTGCCACGGCATCACCACGCGAGCCGTTAGTAACCTCAGCACCGATGCTGGATAGATCACCGAACAGGTAACGACCACCCAGAGACAGCGCGTCGTTGTTGCGGTAATCGCCGCTGTTGCTCAGCGTGGTTTGCCCGGTACCAAACAGCTCAATCGAAGGATTGAGGCGGTGAACATAGCGCAGGGCGAAGAGGCTGCCGTCGGCGCTGCTGCCGCCGCGGGTTTCCTCGACCTGACGCAGTTCTGCGGCCAGACGATCGTCTTCACGCAGACGCAGCTCACCCATCAGCTGGGCTTGATCAAAGGCATCAAGACCCCGCTCGGCGCGGCTCAGACGGCCGCTGACCGACAGCTCGTCACTCAGCTCGCCGGCAAACTCGGCGCCCTTCTCCACGATCGGCATGCCGAGGTCAAAGCGGCTGACCGAATAGCCACGGTCCACATCCCGATACCAGCCGCCCATAGCCCACTCGCGCTCGGTATAGCCGAGTTCACGCAGGTTGGCCCGCGCCTCTGCGGAGTAGGCGTCGCCTTCACGCGCGCCTTCGGGGTTGATGCGGGTAAAGCTCAGACCGCCGTTGTCGGAGCGGAACACCGAAGTCGCCGTGGATTCGGTACGGGCCTGCTCGACCTTGATATAAGTACCGCGACCGGCCTGCAGGGTGGCGTCAACGCCCATCAGGCGATAGTCGTCGGCGTCACGCTTTTCATCGACATAGGTCGCACCTATGGCCAGGTGATCACCAAACCATTGCTTGCCGCGAGCACCTGCGGTCAGATCGCCGTACTCGAGACCACGGGAAATGTACTCGTAATCCACCAGCACAATGTTCTGGTAGCCGCCCAGGGGCGTATCGCGGGTTAGGCTCGGTGCGTTGTCACGGCTGATCTGCATCAGCGGACGGGTCAGGATCAGACGACCCTGCAGCTCGTCGACCTGGTAATCTACATCACGCACCAGTGGCACCCGGGCTTCGACCCGGCCGGTGGTGGGGTCGCGCATTTCCAGCACAACCTGATCCGAGCCCGGCAGAATGTCGGTGTGTTTCAGGTAATAGAGGCTACCGCCGGTGCCGAGAAACTCACTGTGGCCCTGGCCGGTTTGCGCTTCGGAACCAAACACCCGTACTTCACTACGAGGATCGCCCAGGGGTGTGCTTTCGCGGCTGCGCCATTTCAGCGCGGCACCGTAAAGACTACGCACATACTGGGCGTGCTCGGTGCCAGTCAGGCCAGTCTGGAAGTTGCCCCAGAGTGCCTGGTTCTGGTCCCAGTCGACGCGTACATAGAGCTTGCCCTGGGTATCCACGTCACGCACAGCTGTGGAGTCGTCACCATAGACCGGATAGTAGGCATCCGGGTCTAGGCGGCGGAACACATCCTGCGGATCGGCGCGGAAGAAGCCGGTGAACAGGTCGCTGGTGCGTTGTTCCGTGGTATCGGCCTGAGCGGTAATCAAGTATTTGCCCTGCACCTTGCCCTTCAGATAAAAGGCCAGACGCCCCTCGACCAGAAAGTTCTCGTAACGATCATCGGCCGACAGTGCCTCAACCGAGCCGCTCACGCGGTTGTCCGATGCGGTTACGTCAGCAATGGCTACCAGGAACATATAGCGGCCGCTGACATCAACGCTGAGCACTTCTTCAATCCGCTGGCCTTCGCCCGCGACGCTGACAGCAAAGTCATGGGTGCCAACCGGCAGCAGATATTCGGCAACAAAACGGCGATTTACATCTACCGGAATCGACTGGTCGTTGACCGTCAGGCGATAGCCCTCGGGCACATTTTCACCGCGCAGGCGCACCCGAGAGCCGTAGATGGCGATGTTCTGCTGACGCAAATTGCTGCCCTGGCCGTAACTGGTCTGCAGCAGCCGGCGGCGCTCCAGCTCGACGGCAGACAGGTCGCGCAGATTGCTATCGGCAGTGCGCCGCAGGCTTTCAAGGCTGCGCTGACGATCTTCCGGGCGCACCAGTTGCAGGCGTTGCGGCCAGGTCTCATCGACGCTGCCGTCGCTGCCGTAGGCTCTGAGAATGTATTGCAGTTCGTCACCGACACGCAGCGACTCGCCCTCAGGCAATTCCAGGTTCCAGTCCAGTTCGCTGGAGTTGGCCGGATCCATACTGCGGATGGCCAGCGGAGTAACCAGATCCTGATCCGCACCGCGATAGAGCACCAGCTCCATACGCTCGATAAAGCCAGCGTAGTTGCTGTAGGCGTGGAAGCGCAGCGGCTCGGCAAAACGACCCTCGGCGAAGGCGACCACCGATGGTGACTGCACATTGAGTACCGGGGCACCCAGGGTCGGGTCCTCGGTGGCCCAGATCATGCCGCCGTTGGGTAGATCGATAGCGAAGTGACCGGTGGCCACGGCCTTGCCCGGATCGGCCGCGCCATCAATGGTTACCCGGCGGTCGGGTTGCAGTGCCTCCGAGCTGGCGGTATTGCTACCGGTCAGCGGGTCCAGTTTGCCGCGTGTGCGAATGACTACGGGCAGGGTATCGCTCTGCTGTGCGCAGGCGCCCCCGCTACAGGATGAAACTCCATTTTCGGCAGCCTGCAACGCAGTCGCGCTGAGGCTCGCCATAATGGCTGCCAGTACGGCAGCACTCAAAGCGCTAGGTTGCATCGCTTTATCCTGGCGAATATGACTGATGAAGGTGCGGGTAGACCGATTGAAATTGATCATCAGTTGACCCTCCCTTGGTCTGTGCTTGTGTCCTCGGCCTCGACCAGCACCCGGCGGCGCTCCTCTGCGCTGAGGTGCTGGGCGATGGCATCAAATACGGCGCGGGCACGACGCATGCCCAGCGCTTCGTTGTAAGCCAGCGATCCGCGGCGGTCGGCATGACCGGTGATGGTGATGCCAACAGTAGGCTGACCCGCAGCCAGTCGCTGGCTGATGACCGCTGCCACCGATTGCACAACCGGCTGGAGCTCGGGCCGCACGTCAGACTTGTCGGTCACAAAGAGCACCTCGCCGAGACGTACGCCGTCACCAACCAGATGAATCTGCCGCCCGATGGAGACACTCAGCGCGTCGCCATAGTCGCCGGTCAGACCAGCCAGCAGAGCTGCGCGCAGGGCTTCGGCCCGACGCACGCCCAGGGCTTCTTCATCGGCGTGACCGACGATGTCGACATGCCCACCGCGATGACGGTTGATGGCGTCCAGCATGCTCTGCAGGTTGCCCATCTGCTCAGCGCGGATGGTGGCGCTACCCGGTGAGAAGAACACTTCACCCAGCTCGACCTCGATCTCGCTGCGCGAGGCAACCTCGCGTTCCGGCAACTGCACACCGAAGTCAAAGCGCGTCGGCATACCCTGGGTGATACGCTTAACCAGCGGGTTGCCCGTGGTGGAGCGGCTGCCTGCGGGCAGGGTGGCTTCATCAATCTTCATGATGAAGTTGCGGCCGCGACCGATATGCGACACATCAATGCCTTCCAGGTGGAAGCGACCGTGGGCGTCAGTAGTAATCAACATGCCCTCGACCGTACCGATGCGCACACCCGGAATGCCGCGCTCGTCGATACCGCGGTTGGTGATGACATAGTCGACACGCACCTGACCATTGGCGGCCGGGTAGACATTGCGCTCAACCAGGATGTCCTGTGCGCTCAGTCCCTTGGCCATATCACCGCGCTGGCTTGCTTCGACCTGGCCTGCGGCGTTCATGCGCAGGGTCAGGCCTTCGGCGGTGGTCAGCACGAAGTCGTCAGTGAAGCGTGGCTCGCTAAGCAACTGCGAGATAACGATACGCTGGCTGTCGACCGGTTCTACTGTGCTACGACGACCGCGCAGTTCACCCAGGTTCAGGCCATGCAGCAGAGGTGAACTGGCGTCCGCCTCGGGCTGCGGTCCTTCACCGCGATCAACTGTGGTGGAGTTGGGCACATAGGCCTGGGCTGCGAAGCCGCCCTGTACCTTCACCTCACCGGCTGAGGCGCTGTCCTGCCAGCCGTCACCATCACGGTCATCAAAGACCGTACCCCAGATGCGCGTGTCCTCGAACAGTGGGTCAGCACTGCGACGCACCGTGGCACGCGCCTGGTTACTCACCGGCATGCCGTTGAGCACCAGTTGCGCGGTGTTCACATAGTCGCCGCGCGCTGCCGCACCGGCACCTACCCGAAGGAAGTAGCTGATGCTGATCCGTGCGCCCGCATCGACACTGAGGTCTTCCACACGGATCGGGCTGATGCCGTTCAGGCGCGAGTTGCCATCGCGATCAGTCACCTGCAACGAGTCTTCGACCAGGGTAAAGCCGGGCGGAGGCGTATCGATGAGGATCACATCGGTCAGCGCCATGTCCGCCATATTGGTTGCTGTCAGGGTGTAGCGCACCAGATCACCCACGCGCACCTGCTGCGGGGTAGCCTGCTTCTGCAAGGTCAGCAACTGGTCATCGTTGATCACCACCAGCACCACCGCATCGGCACAGCTGGCTGGGTTGAGCAGGTCGCAGATCCGGTAGTTGAGCTCGTACTGCCCGGCAGGGGTGCCCGCCGCGACGAGGATCTGGCCCGTGCTCTCATCCAGCGTCAGCCCACTATGGGTGGCAGTGAGGAACGACAGGGACACGTTCGTGAGGGTTGCCGACTGGCCGTTCAGGGTATCGTTACCCAGTACATTGCCCGCCACGCCACCATTGGCGCCGCTGACAAACTCCTCTCGATAGTCATCGTCCACCGCTTCGATAACCGCAGCCATGACTTCAAGGGTCACAGTAGCAATATCGCAGTTCGCCGGGTTGGCGCGTTCACACAGCTGGTATTCAAAGCTGTACGGGCCTGCTGGGGCACCCGGTAGCACACCTACTACACCGGTCTCCGGATCAAAACTGAGCTGCGGCGGCAGGGTGCCGGCCAGGCTCAGTTCAACCTCAGGCAGGGTAATGGGGTTGTCATTCAGCGTGTCGTTGTTACCGACCACACCGATATTGTCGCTACCGTCATAACCGTTGACCGGGCCGAAGCTGTCGTTGGTCGCCACGATTTCTGGTACCTCGACATTCACGGTAACCGTCGCGGTATCGCAGTTCGCCGGGTTGGCGCGCTCACACAGCTGGTATTCAAAGCTGTACGGGCCCGCTGGCGTACCTGGTGGTACACCTACGATGCCGGTGCTCGGATCGAAGGTCAGGCCGGGCGGCAGATTGCCGATCAGGCTGAGTTCTACCTCCGGCAGACTGATGGGGTTGCCGTTCAGTGTGTCGTTGTTGCCGACCACACCAATGTTGTCGTCACCGTCATAACCGTTAACTGGACCGAAGGTATCGTCAGTAGCGGTTAGTTCAGGCGCCTCGACATTCACGGTAACCGTCGCGGTGTCGCAGTTGCTCGGGTTGGCGCGTTCACACAACTGGTAGTCGAAGCTGTATGGACCGGCCGGAGTACCCGGTGGCACACCCACAACGCCAGTGCTCGGATCAAAGGTCAGGCCGGGCGGCAGGTTGCCGATCAGGCTGAGCTCGATTTCCGGCAGAGTAATGGGGCTGCCATTCAGGGTGTCGTTGTCGCCAACCACACCAATGTTGTCGTCACCGTCATAACCGTTAACTGGGCCGAAGGTATCGTCAGTAGCGGTTAGTTCAGGTGCTTCAACATCCACGGTGACCGTTGCGGTATCGCAGTTGGTCGGGTTGGCGCGTTCACACAACTGGTAGTCGAAGCTGTACGGACCCGCTGGTGTGCCTGGTGGTACACCCACGACACCAGTGCTCGGATCGAAGGTCAGGCCGGGCGGCAGCGTACCGATCAGGCTGATTTCGATTTCGGGCAGGCTGATGGGGCTGCCATTCAGCGTGTCGTTGTTACCAACCACGCCGATATTGTCTCCGCCGTCATAGCCGTTGACCGGACCGAAGCTGTCGTTGGTCGCCACAATTTCGGGCGCCTCAACATCTACGGTGACGGTTGCGGTATCGCAGTTGGTCGGATTGGCTATTTCGCACAGCTGGTATTCGAAGCTGTACGGGCCCGCGGGAGTACCCGGAACCACGCCTACCACGCCGGTGCCTGGAGCAAAGGTCAGTTGCGGCGGCAGGCCACCGACCAGACTCAACTCCACCTCGGCCAGATCAATCGGCGAGCCGTTGAGGGTGTCGTTGCTGCCAACCACGCCCACATCCGGATTACCCACGTAGCCGTTAACCGGACCGAATGTGTCGTCGGTCGCCACAATTTCTGGCGCTTCCACATCCACGGTGACGGTTGCGGTGTCGCAGTTGGTCGGGTTGGCTATTTCGCACAGTTGATAATCGAAGCTGTACGGGCCTGCCGGCGTACCTGGTGGCACACCCACGATACCGGTGCTCGGATCAAAGGTCAGTCCGGGTGGCAGGGTGCCAATCAGGCTGATTTCGACTTCAGGCAGACTGATGGGGTTGCCATTCAGGGTGTCGTTGTCGCCAACCACACCAATGTTGTCGTTACCATCATAGCCGTTAACCGGACCGTAGGTGTCGTCAGTGGCAACGATTTCAGCTGCTTCGACGTTCACGGTAACGGTTGCGGTATCACAGTTCCCAGGGTTGGCTGTTTCGCACAGTTGGTAATCGAAGCTGTACGGACCTGCCGGAGTGCCCGGCAATACACCGACTATCCCGGTGCTGGTGTCGAAGGTCAGCTCGGGTGGCAGAGCGCCGATCAGGCTCAGGTCAACCAACGCCAGGTCAACCGGATTGCCGTTCAGCGTGTCATTACCGCCTACCGAACCGACGTTGGTGTCGCCGTCGAAGCCGTTGACCGGACCATAGTTGTCATCGGTCGCGAGGATATCC
>TARA_R110002051_G_scaffold165130_3_pt1 | contig 59984 bp, 63 predicted proteins | sample TARA_R110002051 | Tara Oceans TARA_R110002051 (sample SAMEA4397023) | marine metagenome | biome: Polar Biome; feature: [MES] marine water layer (ENVO:01000295) within the mesopelagic zone...; material: water (ENVO:00002006), including particulate matter (ENVO:01000060) such...
AGCTGACGAATGGCGTTACAGTGATGGCACTTCTTTAGAAGGAAATGTAGTTTTGCCAAATGGAAAAGAAGTAGATGCCAATGAAGTACAAGTGCCTATAAGTGATGAAGTTTATTATATTTCACCAGATAAGTGTACGGAATGTATGGGTTTCCATGAAGAACCTCAATGTGCTGCAGTTTGTCCTGTGGATTGTTGCGTACCTGACGATGACCATGTAGAAACTGAAGAAGTGCTTTTAGCTAAGCAACGCTTTATGCATCCTGAGTAGAAGTTTCATTAAGTTTTCTACAAACATATACATTAGTGTTAAAAGCATATGTTTTCCTTTCTATAGTATTTAGAAGTTCAAAATTATTTTGAAGTAAATTGGTTGTTATTTCTAGATGTGTAAAAGTTCTAAATACACTAGAGTCTTTGCCAATAAGGACCTTTTTGGAATTTTCTGTACTGTAGTATTTTGATTTCCAAGATACTAATTGATGCTTTGTTGACTCTTTTCTTTTCCAAACAGAATCTCTCTCGTATGTTTTTTCATTAATGGAAGAGTAATGAGTAATATTCTTATTTGTAGAAATATAAGGCATAAAGTGATCCGCATCAATACAATCAAAAATAAACAGCCCATTTAATACTAATGCTTTATAAACTGACCGAAAGGTGTTTTCCAAGTCATTATCATGAGTTAAATAACTGGTTGAGCGACCGGTAATAAGAATAGTGTCGAATTTAGGAGTGAAGTTTAAGTTTCTCATATCTCCTTGAATAAAATTCCCATTTTTAAATTTGGTCCTTGCTATATTCAGCATTGCTTCACTGTAATCCAAACCTGTATAACTTAAGAAATTTGCGGCAAAAGATTCAGCTAAATTTCCTGAACCGCAGGCTATTTCTAAAATTTTATTGGAATTGTAGGTGTGGCATATTGAACTGTAAAATTCATACTCGGCCTTGTAATCTATAAAACCTTGATAAATTTCATCGTAAACCCAAGCTAGGTCGTTTCCGTATAAATTACTCATAATAACAAAAAAATGCTACCTAAATATAGGTAGCATTTTTCAATAAAAACTAAATCAAACTAGAATTTGTAATTCAACGATAAGTTGAACATTGTTCCTAATTGGCTAAAGTGATATCCATCGTATGTCATTTGAGAGTAACGTTGGTTGAAAGTAATCAAGTTAGACTGGTTTAGCGTTTGAGCAGGATCTGCTAAAATAGCATTACCTGCAGCGTTCTTAGACTTAAAACTCCATTCAGGTAAAACATTCAATAAGTTATTAATATTTAAGGCTAAGGTTAATTTATCGGAAGCACTAAAGTTAATCCCTAAATCAGTAACAATTTTTGGAGTAAACTCCGTGAATAAATTGTCATCTAAACCTTGTTGTTGAAAGGTTGTTTTTCCAAAATATGTGTTATTCAACGAAAAACCGAATTTATTAATATCATAGTTTGCACCTAATATCCATTTAGTTTTTGGTCTAGAAGTAAAGAATAAAGCTTCTTGTGTTCCATTAACTACAGATTGTCCTGAATTTGCTACTAAAGGAACATCCTTTACGGCTCCATCTCTTTCATTTTGGATAGTATAGTTACCAGATAAGTTTAAATCTAAATTACCTTCACCAATTTCTATTCCTTTATAAGCAAGAACAACATCAATACCAGAAGTTTTAGTGTCTATTGCATTTGAAAAGAAACTAACATCGCTTAAGTTGTTATTCGTTAATAGAATATCAAGTGGGTTTGTTGCGTCTCCACTTGGTCCAATTTCAGAACCCAAAACAATTCTATCTTTTACTGCAATATTGTAGTAATCTAAAGTATAGCTGAATTTGTTTTCAATTTTACCACCAAAACCTACTGTGAAGTTAGTTGAAGTTTCAGCATCTAATTGTGGAATACCTAGTAATTTTGCTTGTGTAGATACGTTGTTGATTAAACCACCAACTTGTATACCTTGACCTGGTACAAAACTGTACTGAGCTTTTTGAGTATAAATTTGGTGTAGGGTAGGAGCTCTGAAACCAGATGATAAAGAACCTCTTAAGGTAAATGCATCATTAACTTTGTAACGAGTACTTAGTTTGTATACAAAGGCATTTCCGAAATCAGAATAATTCTCTGATCTAATAGTACCACTTAATAAAAAGGCATCAGACACATCGTAATCTAAACTTAAATATCCACCAATATTATAACGGTTAAATTTTCCGGCATTTTGAGGTGAAGCACCTGCAAATGAATCCGCACCACCACCATCGTAAGAAGCTAATTCACCTTCTATTACTTCGAAAGTTTCAGTTCTAAACTCGGCACCAACACCAATACTAACTTTGTCAGATAATATTCTTGAAATATCAATGTTACCTACATTATGAGAGAATTTAGTTCCTCCTGGATCAAAAGATTGCTGGCTGTTTTCTCTGTATAATTGAGAACCTTCAGTAAGTTCACCATCATCAACTGAACCATTGCCATTCGCATCAACCCAAGTTGATGGAGAATAAACAACATTTCTGTTGTGAGAATTATTAACCTTGTATGTTTGTAAGTTTCCGCCAGTTGTAAAACTAGCATCAATATTCCAATCGTTTATTGTCGATTTAAATCCAACTGTACCATTATAATCGCTTAGTAACCCTTCAAAAGTAGGAACGTAGCCATCATAACCACCAGCTGTATTAGGATTGTCTCCAGGGAAAAAATCAGCTAAATAAGGGAAATCATCAACCGTTCTCCAGTATGGTGTTCTATAATTGGCAAAACTGTTAACTGCTTTATAAACATAAGCTGCATTTGCATAAAGAGAAGTGTTGTCGCTTAAGTCATAACCTAGGTTTACAGAAAATTTAGCTGCAGCTGTTTCTGGTGATCCATTAATGTTACCCGCATCTGGTCTTCTTGATAAGAAAGATTGTACATCTGCTAAGGAAGCACCGAAATCTCCAGCTTCCCCTTCGGCATTTACTGTACCCGGTCTATTAGCAAGATTAACTTTAGAAAAGTCTGCAGTATAATTAATAAAACCTTTATCATCACCGATTGATGAACCGTTATTCACAGCTACACCAAACATTTCACCATCTCCTTCAGATGTTATACCAGTTCTTACTGTTGCAGAACCTTCATTCGGGGAATCTTTAAGAATAATGTTCATTACACCTGCAATAGCATCTGAACCGTATTGTGCAGAAGCTCCATCTCTAAGAATTTCAACTCTTTTTATCGCATCCGTTGGAATAGCCGAGATATCAGCACCCGTTTCACCACGTCCTGGAGAGGTTTGTGTGTATAATAACGCACTTAAGTTTTTACGCTTACCGTTTATTAATATTAACGTTCTACTAGGTCCCATGTTTCTTATTTCATAAGGGTCTAATAATGAAGTTGCATCGTTTACTGGTGTTTGTACCGTGTTAAATGATGGAATTCTGTATTGTAATGCTTTATCAAAAGTAGCTTGTCCTGTTGAGCCAAGGTCTTTTGCGCCTATTACGTCTACCGGTAATGGGGTGTCTGCATTACTTCTAGGAGCAGTACGTGAACCTACAACGATAAACTCGTCCAATTGCATGCCTTCAGATAATTGTACGTTTATAGTTGTTTTACCAGCTGTAGAAACTTCTTGAGTGGCGAAGCCGATATAGCTAAATACTAATTTACTATCATCATTAATGTTGATACTATAATTACCATCAAAATCAGAAGTAGTACCGTTTGTTGTACCTTTTTCAACAATGTTTACTCCCGCTAAAGGCATTCCAGAAGCATCTGTTACTGTACCTGATACGGAGTTCTGAATTACTTTATTTAAAGTTAACGCAGTAATACCATTATTAAGAGAGTTTAGTTTTAAAACTTTAGCGCGCTCTGGTTTTTTGTGGTAAACTACATAATATTTATTTCCTAAGTACTCAAAATCAAAACTAGTTTTACGTTCTAATTTATTAATGATTTTATCTAAAGCAGGAAATTCGTATTCTTCAGGATTTAAACTGGTTGAAGAAACCAGATTAGGGTTATATGTGAAGAACACTTCGTGTTTTTCACTAATCTCATTTAAAAACTCAGAAAGAGTTACCTCTTTTTTAAGTTCATTAGCCGCCATTGTACTGGTAATGCTTGAAAAAAGCATTACTGCAAGCAGCAATTTCATTAGTTTGTTAGTTCTCATAAATAAATAGTTTTAGTTAATTAATAGGGTTCACTTGTACTTGTAATATATTTCCGTTAGTAATAATTCTTGTGCCTGTTGCTTTTTCTATTGCGGCAATACATATTTTTAAATTCTGATTTGGTATACCTCCTGATATAGAAATGTTTTTTAAATGCTCAGAAGAATACTCAATTTCAAGACCGTAAGTAAGCTCTAAATTCAACATAACATCTTTTAATGGTATTTCGTTAAATGAATAAGTTCCCCCTCGCCATAGGGCAAAAGGAGTTTCAACGGATACCTTTTTATGTTCCATTTTCTGACTTTCATTAGAAAAAGAAACCATTTCTCCAGGAATCATTTTTGTAAATTCTCCATTTTTGAATTCTAAATGAATGGAGCCTTCATCTAAAATGACATTTGTTTTTTGTTTTCTTGTATTTACATGAAATTGGGTTCCAAGAACTTCTACTTTTAAGTCATTTGTGATAACCCAAAATTTTGCATTAGTACTAGGTATTGATTTAACTTTAAAATATGCTTCTCCATTAAGATGCAATAACCGCGGATTATCTTTTTTGTATGATATTTCTGAATTTCCATTTAATACAACGGTAGTTCCATCGGGTAATTTAAGGTCTATGATTTCTCCATAATTTGTTTTGTGAGCAATGGCATTGTGGGTGTCAAAGTATGATAAGCTTGACCAGCTTAATAAGACTAAAAGTACAGCTGCTGCCGAAAAATATAATGCTTTATCTAAACTCCTAGATTTGTTAATATCAATTTTTGAAGCTGTTTGTAATCCTATTTTTGGTAGAATCTTATCTAGCTCATCATTAACCTTTTCATTACTTGGGTAAAGTGGTTTAAATTTAATACCCACTATAATAGATTTTGCATTTTCGGCTACTTCTATATGTTTTGGGTTGTTTTTTAACCAGGTATCCCAATAGTAGATATCATTTTTATTTAGGCCTTTAGCCCAGTTTTTAAATGAGGTATCAGATAAAAAATACTGTAGATTGTATTTGTTTGTGTTGTTCATTTAGCAAGGTGTTCCACTTATAAGAGTTTTACTTCTTAAAAATATACCCTATTATTTTCAACTTTTTTTCAAAATAGATTTAATTTGTTGGTTTTCAGATGCTTGCCGTAACTTTGTTAGTGCCTTTTGTAGTACATTTAAAACACTTTGGTAGTTCATGTCCATAACTTCGGCAATATCTGAACTACTCATATTACTGTAGTACTTTAAATAAACAACTTCTTTTTGCCTTGGTGAAAGCTGATTAATTAAGTTTGTTAATGTAGTTGTACACAAAAACTGAATTTCTTGATGTATTGAAATCTCCTCAGCGGAAAAGGTGAAATTGGCTTTAAAAAGTTGAGCTTCTGAAATAGGAACGTTGTTCTGATTCTTTTGAAGTTGCTTAATTAATCTTCGTTTAAATGATACAAAGAGGTATGCTTTTAAATTGTTAATTGAATTTTGCTTTTCTCGATCTTCAAATAATTGAATGAAGAAGTTTTGAAGGCAGTCTTCCGTTAATTCTTGATTATTGCTAAGTTTTAAACCATATACATGTAATTGTGGATAATATTTTTTAAAAAGTAAACTAAAGCCATTGGCCTCGCCCTTTTTAAAAAAATACCATATAGTTTCGTCTGAATGAAGTTCCATAAATACGCACATGTTCATTGGCAAAGTAAGAATTATTTCTTAAAATATGTTAAAAACTATTAATTTAACTCTTGTTGAGCGAAAATTATTGGATAATATTTAAATATATTGTATTCATTTTTCATAAATGTTAGGTGAAATTTAGAATGCAAATTCTGGAAGTAAAAACTATATTTGCACCCTTTAAATATTGTTTACTATGAAAGCAGGTATTGTAGGATTGCCAAACGTGGGTAAATCAACTCTTTTTAATTGTTTGTCCAACGCAAAAGCTCAAAGTGCAAATTTCCCTTTTTGTACAATTGAGCCAAATATAGGGGTGGTGAATGTTCCAGATTCTCGTTTAGAAAAGCTAGAAACATTGGTTAATCCTGAAAGGGTCTTACCCGCAACTGTTGAAATTGTTGATATTGCTGGTCTAGTAAAAGGCGCTAGTAAAGGAGAGGGGTTAGGAAACCAGTTTTTAGGAAACATTCGGGAAACAGATGCAATTTTGCATGTATTACGTTGTTTTGATAACGAAAATATTGTTCATGTAGATGGTAGTGTAAATCCTATTAGGGATAAAGAAACTATTGATATGGAGCTTCAGTTGAAAGACTTGGAGACCGTTGATAAAAAATTAGAGAAAGTAAAAAGAGCTGCGAAGACAGGTAATAAAGATGCTCAAAAAGAAGAAGCAACCTTAATGGCTGTAAAAACTGGATTAGAAGCGGGCATATCAGTAAGAGCTATACTTATTGATAAGGAATCTAGAGCTGAATTCGTGAAACCTTTACAGTTTATTACAGATAAGCCAGTTATGTACGTTTGTAATGTTGATGAAGAGGCTGCTGTTTCTGGTAACGCTTATGTTGAAAAAGTAAAGGAAATTGTAGCTTCTGAAGATGCAGAGGTTATTTTCTTAGCCGTCGGTACCGAGGCTGATATTACGGAGTTGGAAACTTACGAAGAGCGACAAATGTTTTTAGAGGATTTAGGTTTGGAAGAGCCAGGTTCTGCTAAATTAATTCGTGGAGCTTATAAATTGTTGGATTTAGAAACTTATTTTACGGCAGGGGTTAAAGAAGTTCGGGCATGGACAATTCCTGTTGGGGCAACTGCACCGCAAGCTGCCGGAGTAATACATACCGATTTTGAAAAAGGATTTATTAGAGCAGAAGTTATAGCTTATAATGACTACGTAACTTTTGGTAGTGAGGCAAAAGTTAAGGAAGCTGGTAAAATGAGGGTAGAAGGCAAGGAGTACATCGTTAAAGATGGGGATGTAATGCACTTCCGTTTTAACGTTTAATGCTCATATATAGTCAACCGGTCTCGTAGTAATTTTAATTCTTGCTCCAACCGGTTGACTTTTTTAATCATATGGTTTAAGGTGTCTATGCCTTCCATATTAATACCAAGCTCTTCACGTAATCTATATATTCGTTCAATCTCCACTATATAATGTGGTTCAACGTATATTTTGTTTTCAATTTGCTGAACTTCAATCATTTCAAATTCAAGAAGATCATTTATGAATTCCATTGGAGTTTGAGTTTGCTGACAGTACACTTCTATGAGTATGTAATTTTCTGAATCCATATTATCGTAATTCTGAAAGTTGTTTAAATAATTCTTTTTCCTTTTCTGAAAGCCGAGTAGGCATGGTAATTTTATAGGTGATGTATAAATCGCCATAAACGCCTTTTTTTTTATAAACGGGCATGCCTTTTCCTTTTAACTTCACCTTAATATCGTTCTGGGTTTCGGGCTTAACTTTTAGTTTAACTTTTCCTGTTAACGTTTCTATTTCAATAGAACTTCCTAAGATGGCATTAAATAATGATATGGATTCATTTTTATATAAATCATTTCCAACACGTTGAAAATTAGTGTTATTGCTGATATCAAAAGTTAAATACAAATCTCCTTTTGGCCCGCCATTTACACCTTCACCACCATAACCATTAATTTTTATAGTTTGTCCATCTTCAACACCTGCCGGTATGGTTATTCTAATTTTCTTTACTCCTAAGTCCAAAGTTTGTTTTTGGTCTTCTAGAATGTCTAGCAGGTTTAATTTTAATGTGGCATTTAAATCTTGCCCTTTAAATTGTGTGGACCGTTGTCGACCGCCACCACTAAAACCTCTTCCGGTGCCACCGAACATGGATTCAAAGAAATCAGAAAAATCTTCATTTGTCCCACCAGTGCTAGAGTATCCACTTCTATTCCCTGTTGATGAACTGCGCTGATTTCGCTTGGCTGCTTCAAAGGCATCAGCATGTTCCCAATCTTTGCCGTATTGATCGTATTTTTTTCTTTTTTCTGGATCACTTAGAACCTCGTTTGCCTCATTTACGTGTTGAAATTTTTCTTGAGCGGTTTTATCATTAGGGTTTAAGTCTGGATGAAGTTTACGCGCTAATTTTCTATAAGCCTTTTTAATATCTGCTTGTGATGCTTTCTTGTCTATTTCTAGAATTTTGTAGTAATCTATAAATTCCATATGTGTTTAAATTCTATTTTAAAGATACAAAAAGGATGGTTTTAAGCTTATGATAACTGTCATCATTTAAATGGTTTTATTGGTAATTATATAATTCATATCAGTATTAAATTCGGGAACAATCTATTTAGCTATCAACAATAAGCCTTTATTTATTGTTAATTACTTTAACTGTTAGGGGTTTTATTTTTTATTGAGTACCGCTATCTTTAGCGTCACTTTCGTAAAATTTATTAAATGCCCCAGGAAACTCAATATACAGAAGACAATATACGCTCGCTCGATTGGAAAGAACATATTCGATTACGGCCTGGTATGTATATTGGTAAATTGGGAGACGGTTCGTCAGCAGACGACGGAATCTATATTCTTTTAAAAGAAGTAATAGACAATTGTATTGATGAGTTTGTTATGGGGGCAGGTAAAACCATTGAAATCTCTATAAAAGATAAAATAGTAAAAGTTAGAGATTTTGGTCGTGGTATTCCACTTGGAAAAGTTGTTGATGTAGTTTCTAAGATGAATACTGGAGGTAAGTATGACAGTAGAGCATTTAAAAAATCAGTCGGACTTAACGGTGTAGGTACAAAAGCTGTAAACGCTTTATCTAGTTTTTTTGAGGTGCAATCTTCTAGAGACAACCAATTAAAAACTGCCCAATTTAGCTCGGGTAATCTTGAAAGTGAAGTAGGACCAGAAGATACTAGTAAACGAAAGGGTACGAAGGTAACTTTTGTTCCAGATGAAGCTATTTTTAAAAATTATAAATTTCGCAATGAGTATGTAGAACGCATGCTTAAGAACTATGTTTACCTTAATCCCGGATTAACTATAGTTTTTAATGGAGAAAAATTCTATTCCGAAAACGGATTAAAAGATCTTCTAGAAGATAATAATAATATGGATGATATGCTTTATCCTGTTATTCATTTAAAAGGAGAAGACATTGAAGTTGCCATTACGCATAGCAAAACACAATATAGTGAAGAATACCATTCATTTGTAAATGGACAGCATACCACACACGGTGGTACACACCAAGCAGCTTTTAGAGAAGCTATCGTTAAAACAATTCGTGATTTTTATGGTAAAAATTACGAGGCTTCGGATATAAGAAAGTCTATCATCTCTGCAATTGCTCTAAAAGTGATGGAACCTGTTTTTGAGAGTCAAACAAAAACTAAATTAGGTTCTACTGATATGGGTGGTGATTTCCCTACCGTTCGTACTTATATAAATGATTTCGTCGGTAAGTATTTAGATAATTACCTTCATAAAAATACGGATACTGCAGAAAAACTTCAGCGTAAAATAATGATGGCTGAAAAAGAAAGGAAAGAGCTTTCTGGTATTCGTAAACTAGCTCGTGATCGTGCTAAAAAAGCAAGCTTACATAATAAAAAGCTTCGCGATTGTAGAGTGCACTTAAGTGACATGAAACATGATCGCAGATTAGAGAGCGCCCTGTTTATAACTGAGGGGGATTCTGCATCTGGTTCAATTACAAAGTCAAGAGATGTAAATACACAGGCAGTGTTTAGTCTTAAAGGAAAACCGTTGAATTCGTATGGCATGTCTAAGAAGATTGTATACGAAAATGAAGAGTTTAATCTTTTGCAGGCTGCATTGAATATAGAAGAATCAATTGAAGATTTACGGTATAATAATATTATAATTGCTACAGATGCAGATGTTGATGGTATGCATATTCGTTTATTGTTAATTACCTTTTTTCTTCAATTTTTTCCTGAACTTATAAAAGAAAATCACCTCTATATTTTGCAAACCCCTTTATTTAGGGTGCGAAATAAAAAAGAAACAATTTATTGTTATAGTGATGAAGAGCGTCAACTTGCAATAAACAAGTTAACAGGTAAGCCAGAAATTACACGATTTAAAGGATTGGGTGAAATATCACCTGATGAGTTTAGGCATTTTATTGGTGATGATATTAGATTGGAGCCAATAATGCTAGATAAAGCAATGTCTATTGAAGAATTGTTAAGTTTCTATATGGGAAAAAACACTCCTGATAGACAAAAATTCATAATCAAAAACCTTAAAGTTGAAGTTGACCTAATTAAGGATAAAGTAGTATAAATTAAATAAATACGATTGCTTCTGAATGGAAGAAAATGACGATTTGAACGAGGAAATAAACGACAACCTTTCCGAAGAGAATAGTACTAATAATATCGATACTTCTGAAGCATTGACCAGAGTTTCTGGCATGTACAAAGATTGGTTTTTGGACTATGCTTCGTATGTAATATTAGAACGGGCTGTTCCTGCAATTGAAGATGGTTTTAAGCCGGTGCAGCGTAGAATTATGCACTCTTTAAAAGAGTTAGATGACGGCCGTTACAACAAGGTTGCAAATGTTGTTGGTCATACTATGCAATATCACCCGCATGGTGATGCTAGTATAGCGGATGCCATGGTGCAAATTGGACAAAAAGATTTGCTAATTGATACCCAGGGTAACTGGGGGAATATCTTAACAGGAGATAGAGCGGCGGCATCAAGATACATTGAAGCAAGACTCTCTAAATTTGCATTAGAGGTGATTTTTAGCCCTAAAATAACAGAATGGCAAGCCTCTTATGATGGAAGAAAAAAAGAACCAGTAAACTTACCAGTAAAGTTTCCACTTTTATTGGCACAAGGTGCCGAAGGTATTGCGGTAGGACTTTCAACTAAAGTATTGTCGCATAATTTTGTTGAGCTTATAGATGCTTCAATTAAGCATTTAAAAGGACAGCGTTTTAAAATTTATCCGGATTTCCCTACTGCCGGTATTATAGATGTTACAAACTATAATGACGGACTTAGGGGTGGTAAAATTAGAGTTAGGGCCAAAATATCTCAATTAGATAAAAATACATTGGTAATCAATGAAATACCTTACGGTACTAATACTGGAACTTTAATAGATTCTATTTTAAAAGCTAATGATAAGGGCAAGATTAAAATCAAAAAAATTGAAGATAATACAGCGGCTGATGTTGAGATTTTAATTCATTTGCCGTCTGGTATTTCCCCAGATAAAACTATTGATGCACTTTATGCGTTTACAGCATGCGAATCTTCAATATCTCCTTTAGGATGTATAATAGAAGATAATAAACCTCTTTTTATTGGTGTAACCGAAATGCTTAAAAGGTCTACGGATTCGACAGTAGAGCTTTTGAAAAGAGAGCTAGAAATTCAATTAAGTGAATTAGAAGAACAATGGCATTTTGCCTCCTTAGAGCGCATTTTTATTGAAAATAGAATCTATCGTGATATTGAAGAAGAGGAGACTTGGGAAGGAGTAATTGCTGCTATCGATAAAGGATTAGCTCCGTTTACAAAGCATTTAAAGCGTGCGGTTACTGAAGAGGATATAACTAGGCTTACAGAAATTAGAATTAAAAGAATATCAAAATTCGATTTAGACAAGGCACAACAATATTTAGAAAGTTTACAAGATCGTATTGCAGAGGTTAAAAATCATCTTGCTAATTTAATTGAGTTTGCAATCGACTATTTCAAAAACTTAAAAGAAACTTATGGTAAGAATAGGGGTCGGTTAACTGAAATTAGAATCTTTGATGATATAGAAGCAACAAAAGTAGCTATTAGAAATACTAAGCTTTATGTAAATAGAGATGAAGGATTTGTTGGTACGTCATTAAAGAAAGATGAATACGTAACTGATTGTAGTGATATTGATGATATTATTGTAATTACCAGTGAAGGTCAAATGATGGTGTCTAAAGTAGACTCTAAAATATTTGTAGGTAAGGGAATTATTCATGTTGCTGTCTTTAAGAAAAAAGACAAACGTACTATCTATAATTTAGTATATAAGGATGGTAAAGGCGGACCGACTTATATTAAGCGCTTTAATGTTACTAGTATTACTAGAGATAGAGTGTACGATTTAACCACGGGTAAGGCTGGTTCTCAGGTTTTGTATTTTACGGCTAATCCTAATGGAGAGGCAGAAGTGGTAACCGTGTTATTGCGCCAGGTGGGTAGTATTAAGAAGTTAAAATGGGATATTGATTTTTCTGATGTGCTTATTAAAGGAAGAGCATCAAAAGGAAATATAGTTACCAAATATTCTGTAAAGCGTATAGAACTAAAAGAAAAAGGAGTTTCTACATTAAAGCCAAGAAAAATTTGGTTCGATGATGTGGTTCGTAGACTAAATGTGGATGCTAGAGGTGAATTACTTGGAGAGTTTAAAGGTGATGACTTGCTTCTGGTAATTAATCAAAAAGGTATTGCGAAAACATTTTTACCTGTTTTAACATCGCACTTCGATGATGATATGATTGTTCTTGAGAAATGGATTCCCGAAAAACCCATTTCAGCTATTTATTGGGAGGGTGAAAAGGAGCGTTTTTATGTAAAGAGATTCTTAATTGAAAATGAAAATAAGGAAGAATTATTTATTTCTGAACACCCAAAATCGTATTTAGAACTGGTTTCGACAGATTGGAGACCAATGGTTGAAATTGAGTTTCCTAAGCCAAGAGGAAAAGAGCCAAAGGATAGTGAATCTGTTGATATAGAGAATTTTATATCAATTAAAGGAATTAAAGCTTTAGGTAATCAATTTATAACTGAAAAGGTAAAAAATATTAATTTATTAGAGCCTTTGCCTTATGAATCTGTTGAGCCTGAAAAGGTGGAAGATATTGAGGTGATAGATGAAGAAGCAATTGAATCTAAAGGTAAAACTGAAGCCAAAGAAGCTGAGGACGAGCAATCATCAGATGAACCCAAAACCTTGTTTGACTAAAATATTCTATGAAAAACTTTTTTAAGGAGTTTAAGAGTTTTGCTGTAAAAGGCAATATGATTGATTTAGCTATTGGTATTATAATTGGAACAGCTTTTAATAAGGTTGTTAGTACGTTAGTATCCAAAATTATTATGCCTCCTCTTTCTTTGTTAACGGATGATGTAAATCTTTCTAATAAGAAAATAATTTTACGAGAAGCAAATGGTGCTATTGAAGAAGTTGCTATTGGCTATGGCGAGTTAATTGAATCACTTGTTGATTTTGGTATTATTGCCTTTACAATTTTTGTGGTTGTAAAATTTATAAACAGATTTAAAGAAAAGTCGGAAGATCCTGCGAATAAAGAAGTTGAAACTCCTAAAAATATAGCATTGCTATCAAGTTTGGAGAATTTACTAAAAGAACAGAATGAAATACTTAAGTCCAATAAGGGTAAATAAGAGACGGTTTATTGATATATATGTCTTATAATTATATAGAAAGTTAAAATTGGACAATTAATATTATGGGCAGTTTTATAGCTACATTTACAAAAAAATTGAATTAATGGATTTTACCAACCCTCTGGTATACGGTGCACCGGCCTTTATTGCCTTTATTTTATTAGAATTAACCTACAGCAAAACCCATGGAGATGACGACCTTTACGATTGGAAAGATTTTGCAGCGAGCAGTGTAATGGGTATTGGCTCAGCGATAATAGGGCCTTTACTTAAAGTAATACTTTTAGTAGTGCTTTTTGAATATGCCTATGAGCTTTTTAATCCGATGGTAAATGGTGTGAGAACTAATATAATGGGGTACAAGTCATTTGGCTATGCCTGGTATGTTTGGTTGTTGTGTCAGCTTGCCGATGATTTTACGTATTATTGGTTTCATAGGGCTAATCATGAAATTAGAATTTTGTGGGCAGCACATATAGTGCATCATTCTTCAGATAATTTTAACCTTGGTACTGCTATTCGAAATGGTTGGTTTACGTTGTTATACAAACCTTTTTTCTATGTTTGGATGCCAATTGTTGGTTTTCCGGTAGAAATGGTAGTAGTGTGTCTTGCAATTGAGTCGTTCTGGCAGTTTCAATTACACTCTCAATACGTGCCTAAAATGGGGTTCATAGAAAAAATATTTAATACACATACCATGCATCAGGTTCACCATGCGCAGAATGTGGAATATTTAGATAAAAATCACGGTGGGTTTTTAAACTTTTTCGACAAAATATTCGGAACTTGGAAGGAATTCGATGAGGAAATTGATGTAAAATTTGGAGTAATTCATGCTCCCAATTCTAACAATCCTATCGTAATTCTAACCCATGAGTTTAAAGATATTTGGGCAGATACAAAGAAATCGAAAAAAATAAGTCATAAGTTAATGTATATTTTTGGACCTCCAGGATGGAGTCATGATGGCAGTACTATGACGGTAAAGCAGCAGCAGCGATTGTTTGAAGAACAGAAAAAGGCAGATCCAAAAGTAGCTTTTAATAGACCAAATTAAGGTGTGATTATAAAAAGGGAGAGGTTTACTGCCTCTCCCTTTTTTTATTTTATAAATTATGATTGGAGAGTAAATTATACCTCCCATCCCTCTCTATAGGTTCTACCCACAAATTGGTTGGCTTCTTCAATATTCGTGATTCTCATATTTTCTCCATCCCATAATAATTTTTTACGAGCAAAGAACTCCATAGCTCCTTCCGTATTTTCCCTCTGCAGCATATAGCTACGAATGGCTAAATTACCCATAAGAACTGTTTCAGTCATTGGGCCTGCATAATCAAACGAGGAGGTGAGTCCAAGATGTTCTGGGCTGCCAAACCCAGCTTTACAGGCATCTATCCATTTTCGTTGGTGACCATATTCTGGTTCTAGGTTTTCTTCAATTTCCGGTCCAAACTCTGTAGTGCCATCATTCAGATATAGTTTTGGCATTAAAGGGGAGCTGTCATTTATGTTTGTAGATATGATTCCTTTTTCTCCAATAATTAAAACACCATTTGCACTACCTTTTCCGCCGATATCATCATTTGCAGGAATAATATCTGGATGAGACGGGCGAATTCCCCCATCGCTCCAGGTCATTTCTATAGGTGATTTTGATTTATCTGTTGCGTCGAAATGTAAAGTTATAAAAGACGATGGTGGACACCCTTCCGGATAATAGTCAGGAGTCCACATTTTTGAAAATACAGATGCAACACTACATTCGGCGTCTGTTGGGTATTTTAAATTTAACGTTCTAAAAGGAATATCTATTAAATGGCATCCAACATCGCCTAAGGCTCCTGTTCCAAAATCCCACCAGCCTCGCCAATTGAATGGGTGTAAATTAGGGACAAATTCTCTCTCTGATGCAGGGCCTAACCATAAATCCCAATTTAAAGCATCTGGTTTTAAACTGGCATCTGGCTTTGGCATTTCTATGCCTTGAGGCCAAACAGGTCTATTGGTCCAGACTTGAACCTTGGATACTGCTCCAATTTTATCGTCATCTATCCAGCGTTGTACCATTGCTAAAAGTGGGTTAGAGCCACCTTGGTTTCCCATTTGAGAAACAATCTTATTTGTTCTGGCAAGCTGTGTTAGTGTTCTGGCTTCTTTTATATTGTGTGTCATAGGTTTTTGAACGTATACATGAATGCCACGTTCCATGGCCCATTTTGCTGCCGGACCATGAATATGATCTGGAGTAGATATAGTAACGGCGTCAATATTTTTCTTTTTGTCCAGCATTACCCTGAAATCATCAAATAATTTAGCTTTAGGGAAGTTTTCTATACTTTTGGTAGCACTTCCTGAGAAATCAACATCGCAAAGAGCCGCCACGCGCTCTCTGCCGTTGACAGAGGCGTTTTTTATATCGCTAATGCCTTTGCCGCCTGCGCCAATTGCAGCGATATTTAAACGGTCGCTAGGAGCTAGAAAACCTGGTCCTCCCAAAACATGTCTTGGAACAATGAATACAGAAGAGGCTAATGCTGATTTCTTAACAAAATCACGTCGGTTTATACCTGTAGATTTGTTGTTATTGGTTTTTTTCATGATTAATTTTGGATTGAAGTTGTTTTGGTATAACCAAAATACGCAAAAGCCCCATGTAAAACAATTAGTATCAAATTGTTTTCAAGGGGCTTCTAAATTTGAGTTATAACGATTTTAATCCTCTAATTCTGCTACTGGTTGTTTATTCTTTTTCATTCTTATATCGAAAAATTCCACCATAAGTGAAAATGCTATAGAAAAGTATAGGTATCCTTTCGGTATACTTCCAACTTCATTACCAAATACAATTAAATGACAAATATGAGCAGATTCTGCAATAAGCATAAAACCTATTAAAATTAAAAATGATAATCCTAATATTTGAATTGAAGGGTGTTTATTGACAAATTCACCAACCGGGTTAGCAAATAACATCATAATAATTACGGAAATTACCACTGCAACTATCATTAATATAAGTGCGTCATTAGGGTTTGCTGATATACCATTCGTCATTCCAATAGCTGTTAGTATGGAGTCAAATGAAAAAACAATATTAATTACCGTTATTTGGAGTATGGCATTAGTTAAAGAGGTGGATCTGGCTTTTTTTACTTCACGTTCATCATACCCTTTATCTTCCACTTTCTCACGAATTTCTTTTGTGCTTTTATAAAGTAAAAATAAACCACCTAGAAATAGTATTAATCCTTGTCCACTAATTCCACCTGTAATCCAATCACTATCAAAAACCCAGAATGGTTTTTTCATAGAGGTAAGTAAGGATATACCAAAAAGTAAAACAATACGCATAACCATAGCTAAAATTAAGCCAATGTTGGTGGCTTTTTTTCGCTGGCTAGGTTCTAGCTTGCCGGCTGCAATTGAAATAAATATAATATTGTCTATTCCTAAAACTATTTCAAGAAAAGTCAGGGTTAATAAAGCTATCCAAGCATCGGGGTTGGCGAAAATATCGAACATTTTAGTTTATTTTAAATGCGGTTCCTGTTTTTACTACTAGTTCTTTGTTTACATCCTTTACAGCACTCTTATATTGAAAAGTGTAAGATGAATCTGTGGTATTAATTATTTTATATTGTATAGCGGTTTTGCTGTTTATGTCTTGTAATACAAATTCGCATTCGTTATACCAGCGTATTGTAGCGCTATCTATTTTATTTTCGTAGTAATCAATGCTATAGTCTTTATTCCGTGTAAACTTACCAACTTTTTTAAGGCCATCTATTTCATAAGTAAACTTAAAAGTTCCTGTTTTATAATCTTGACAGTTTCGTTCGGGTTCATAACACGAGTAAAAAAATGCAGATGCTATTGATAAGGTAATTATTTTTTTAATCATGCTTCAAAAATAAATAAAATAGGAGGGAGGAAAATAAAAAAAATAATTGTTTAGTATAATATTTACGTTTATTGGTCATTGTAATTTTTAAATGTGCCATCACTATAAAATATTACAATACGGTCTATGGTTTTATTTTTGTTTGAGTTAATGTTAGATCTGTTTTCTGCTTGTATAACTTGTTTTTTGTTTTCTAAATTATCACATGGGTAATTGCCTCTTCCATATAATAACCATTGTAGATCTACGTCTTTAAAGGTTTCGTTTATTTTCATGATAAACTCTAAACTGGGCTTATTTCTGCCTTTTAATAAATGAGAGATACTAGAACGTTGCACGTCAATTAAATCAGCAAAGGCAGCTGCAGAAAGCTCATGCTGATTTAAAATTGTCTTTAATCTTTCGATAAATGAACTGGCGTGTAACATGTTTACAAATTTAATATAATTGGCTAACAGAGTGAAGTAAAATTAATAATTTATAACTTAACGCGAGGATATTGTTAAAATTATTAGTTTATTTAAATATATTCAAATAACTGATAATTAAATAGTTATGTAAAATTTGTTATAATGAAACATTAGAAGTTTATCTTTGTAATTATATTCTTCCGCTTATTGATTTTATTGTTTACAATTGTAAACTAAGTCTGCATTATTTTTGTATTCTATATAATTAGGAATTGTAATGAAGACTATTGACTACGATACTATATATGTTTCCAATTTTCAAGGTAGATATATAACGAATGATCATTTGAACGAATTTATAGCAACGCTATCATCAGATTTTAAGATTGATAATATTGGCAATTCTGTTCGTAAAGAAATAATAAAAAGCATCACTTTTGGTACGGGTCCTAAGCGTATTTTAATGTGGTCTCAAATGCATGGCAATGAATCTACAACTACGAAAGCAGTTATAGATTTACTAAGTTATTTAATGATTGAAGAAAAGGATGGGTTGGAAATAGCAAAAGCCTGTACCTTAAAAATTATACCTATTTTAAATCCCGACGGTGCCCGAAACTATACCAGGGTAAATGCAAATAATATTGATTTAAATAGGGATGCTCAAGATTTAACACAACCAGAAAGTCTAGTTTTAAAAAAGGAAAATGAGGCCTTTAAGCCACATTTCTGTTTTAATTTACATGACCAGCGAACAATTTTTAATGTAGGTAAAACTAATAAACCTGCAACGGTTTCATTTTTAGCTCCGGCTTTTGATGAGGAAAGGAATAATTCCCCATCACGTAAATTAAGTATGCAACTCATTGCAGCCATGAATTCTACATTGCAACATTTAATTCCAGGCCAGGTTGGTAGGTATGATGACGGATTTAATGCTAACTGCGTGGGTGATGCTTTTCAAATGAAAAAAACGCCTACAATTTTATTTGAGGCCGGACATTATAAAAACGATTATCAAAGAGAAAAAACAAGAGAATTTATATTTTATGCTTTATTGAAAGGTATAAATACTTTAGCTGTTAATACAATAGAAAACTATACAGTTGAAGATTATTTAGCAATACCAGAAAATAGTAAGCAGTTTGTAGATATATTAATATATAGTTCAAATGGGCACAATATGGACATGAAAGAAAATAAGGTGATTTCAATTCAATACAAAGAAGTTCTTAAAGATGGTAATCTACTATTTAGTCCAGAAAGGCATATTTTAGAACCTAATATTGAAGAAGTTTTTGGACACAAAATTTTGAACCTAAATAATGAAAAGGATTTAGAATGGATTAAAAATAATGATTTACTGAAGCTTATAAATTGATATTTATTGCCTTATTTCTTTGAAAACTTTAAAATGGTTACATTTTCATTAAAAAAAAATGATATTTGATGAATTTAATTTGATAATTTTTTATTTTTGCCCAAAATTTAATAACTATGGGAAAAGTCAAATTAGACGAAATAGACCACCAAATTCTGGATATGTTAATTGACAACACCAGAACTCCATTTACCGATATTGCTAAGAAACTACTAATATCAGCAGGTACAGTTCATGTTAGAGTTAAGAAAATGGAAGAAGCAGGTATTATAAGAGGTTCTTCACTTACTTTAGACTATGTGAAATTAGGGTATGCTTTTATAGCATATGTTGGTATTTTCTTGGAAAAGACACATCAAACTAAATTTGTTTTAGAGCGTTTAAATCAAATACCGAATGTAACCATTGCACACATAACAACTGGTAAATTCAATATATTTTGTAAAATTAGAGCAAAAGATACTACACATGCCAAAAATATTATTTTTAAGATAGATGATATCGATGGCATTAGTAGAACAGAAACTATGATTTCATTAGAAGAAAGCTTTAATGATAAGAAGAGATTAATGCATACTATCTTTAACGAATTGTAATAATTGTTAATCCAAATTTATACGTAAGCCCAATTGTTTTAATGATTGGGCTTTTTTTAGTAAACTACCTCAGGACTTTATAATCCCGTTTATCGAGTAAAATAGATACTTATGAAAATTTCAGATTTACAAGAAGATGAATTTAATTTCTTTTATGCTACGTATTTAAGAAAACTTAATAATGATGAAGATTTAATGGCTGCGTTGATTGATGGGAAGAAATGGGTTGAATCTTTTGTAGAAGAGTTAAAGGAAGATCAATTGTTATTTAGCTATGGAGAAGGGAAATGGACCATTGCGGAAGTCCTAGTTCATTTAATTGATACGGAACGTATTTTTCAATACCGTGCCTTTAGAATTTCAAGAAATGATAAAACTCCAATGCCTGGCTTTGAACAAGATGATTATATTTTAGAAAGTAATAGTAATTACCGTACAAAAGAAGCTATTCTAGAAGAGTATCTCTCTGTAAGGAATGCCACAATTATTTTATTTAAAAATATGCCTAACAATAATTTAGTAAGGCGCGGTATAGCAAGTGGAATGTCTTGGTCTGTAGGTGCCTTAGGCTTAGCCATAAGTGGTCATCAAAGGCATCATGAGCAAATTTTAAAAGAGCGTTATTTAATTTAATCGAATTCTTCTTCGCTTTCTCTTTCAAAATTTAAATATAGAGCCTTGGTCATATCCTCTGATTGCATAACTTCTTCAGGTGTTTTTGGCTCAAGTTCCTTTTCTAGATTTTCTTCAAAATTTGCAATAAAATTAGAAAGACTCTTACTAATTTTTACAAGGTAAAGGGTATCTGCGGTTTTTAATTGAACAGCTTCTACATAATCTCCTTGTACATTTTTAAAAGTTATGATATCCTCATCTCCATAACCATATGGGTAGGTTTCAATTAATAATGCTGCTAATTGATGGTCTAATTTACGATAATCTATAAGTCTCCTGATCATAACTATTTTGGTTTAAGTAGGTTATAATTTTCTTAAACCAATCTAGTAATTATCTAAGTGCAAACTTTTTTAGAGTTGTGAAAGTAGTGTTTTTGGTATATGAAGTTTTTAATCTTTGTAGTATGCAAATGCTTCTGAAAACAATTCTACCGGTATTTGTATGTCAACTTCGGGGGTTCCAATAGCTTTTAATAGAACGAAATTCACCTTCCCATGAGAATTTTTCTTGTCATACTTCATTAATTTTAAGATAGACTCAATATCATCACCCGAAAATTCTATTTTATCATACCTGCTTAAAAAGGTTGTTTTTATATCGGTTAAAGAATCAGCAGTCAATCCTAATAATTTATGAGATAAATATCCTTCCAAAATCATACCAACGGCAATTGCTTCGCCATGTAATAACATTTCTTTAGCCTCGCTTTCTAAAAAATAGGATTCAATTGCATGGCCAAGTGTATGACCATAATTTAATATTTTTCTAATGTTTTGCTCTGTAGGGTCTTGTAATACTACTTTATTCTTTATTTGTATAGAAGAAAGAATATGCTTTTTCATATCCTCTAAATTTTTAGCTTCTTTTAAAGAGTGCCAATAGGAAACATCCTGTATTAAGCCATGTTTCAGCATTTCGGCGAAACCACTTTTAACTTGTCTGTTTTCTAATGTGTCTAAGAAATCGGGAACAACTAATACCATAACTGGCTGATTTATAACACCTATTTGGTTTTTAAGCGCACCTAGGTCAATACCAGTTTTTCCTCCTACCGAGGCATCTACCATGGATAAAAGCGTGGTTGGGACATTAATAAAGTCTATGCCTCTCTTAAATGTGGAAGCAACAAAACCTCCTAAATCGGTTAAAACACCTCCTCCTAAATTAATTAATATGCTTTTTCTATCAGCACCTAATTCAGATAAGGCTTCCCAGACACCAACACAAGTTTCTATGTTTTTATTTATTTCACCAGATTCAATTTCAATAATTTCAAATAGGTAGTCGCCATTTATCTCTGCCATAAACTGTGGCAAACATAATTCATGAGTGTTTTCATCGACTAAAATGAAAATAATGGAATACTTCATTTTTGCCAAATACGTGTTTAGGGCGTGAAATGCTTTTTCATTAAAGTGTACTGCGTAAGAATCAGAAATTATGGAGTTCATTTTGGCCTATAGTGAGTTTATTTTCGACCACAAAATAAAGGTTATTTTTAGTCTTAGGATTATAAATTGTGTTATTATCTTTGATACCTGAATAAATAATAAAAAATGGACCAAATTTTTGAAAATACCGCAACTGCATTCGCATTAAAATCTGATTCTGAATTAGAAAGGGCTTATTTTCTCTTTAAAATGATTTCAAATGAACCATTAGTAAAACTGGGTTCGGCAGTGACTAATTTTGCCTTTAAAGCTAATTTACCAGTTGAAAAATTGATAAGAGCTACGGTATTTGACCATTTTTGTGGAGGTGTTAATGAACGTGATTGTCTTCCGGTTGTAGATAAAATGTGGAGTAAGGGAGTGAGTTCCGTTTTAGATTACTCAGTAGAAGGGAAAGAGGAAGAGGATCCTTTTGATACGGCTACAAAAATTATATTGACCATTTTAGATTTTGTTAAAGAAAAGGATGCAATACCTTATGCTGTTTTTAAACCTACCGGGTTTGGTCGTTTTGCGCTTTATCAAAAGATTAGTGAGAAAAAAAAGCTTACTAAAGATGAGGAAGCAGAATGGCAACGGGTGGTAAATAGGTTTGATAGGGTTTGTAAAAAGGCTCACGATTTAGAGGTTTCTTTATTAATTGATGGAGAAGAAAGCTGGATGCAAGATGCAGCAGATGACCTTGCTGAAGATATGATGCGTAAATACAACAAGAAGAAAAGAATTGTATTTAATACCCTACAGACTTATAGATGGGATCGTTTACCTTATTTGAAATCTTTACACGAACGTGCTAAAAAAGATGGGTTTTTAGTTGGAATGAAGGTTGTGCGTGGTGCTTACATGGAAAAAGAGAATGAAAGAGCTCATGAAAAAGGGTATACATCACCCATATGTAAAACTAAAGTAGATACGGACAATAATTTTAATGCTACCGTAGAATATATGATTGATAACTTAGATACGCTATCCATATTTGCTGGTACGCATAATGAAGAAAGTTGTTACCGATTAATGCAGTTAATGGAAGACAGGAGTATTGAAAAAAATAATACCCATATTTGGTTCGGACAGTTATATGGAATGAGCGATCATATCTCATATAACTTAGCAGCTAATGGGTATAATGTTGCAAAGTATTTGCCTTTTGGTCCCGTTCGAGATGTTATGCCTTATTTAATAAGAAGAGCAGATGAAAATACTTCTGTTGCCGGACAAACTAGTAGGGAATTAACACTGCTTAAAAAAGAGAGAAAACGTAGAAAAATTTAATAGCATAAATTTATTGGACTACTATTTTTTCAATAGTTGCTTTACTTCTGCAATTTTTGACAGTAAAGGTCCAATCTTTTTCTTTTAATTCAGATTCTACTATATAAGTTTTACAGGGAACAGATTTAGTATCACTCTTACTAAAATCTACATCTCCTTCGGTTAAGATATACTTAATATCTAAAGAATCTAGTTGGTAATCGGTCATTTTTAACCTTGCCTCATTACTATAATGCATGGGTTTGGAACGAATATCCTTTAGGGTGCGGCAATTAGGTAAATAACAAAAATAAACACCGGTTTCGTCGGACTTCTTTTTAAAGAACATTGTTAAAAAAACGATGCCGATAGATAAACCTACCAAGAAAAAACCTAACCTTTTTAGAAAATCCATATAACCTTTGTGTAGAAAATAATTAAAACGCAAAATTATACCTTTTTAGAAGGATAGTAAAATGAAAAGGCTTAGTTATCTAAAAAATCAAGAAATTAATATCGCTATACTGTAAATCGAACCATTCACCGACAGATTTGTTGGTAAGAATACCATGATACATATATAGTCCGTTGCGTAAACCTTTATCAAAACGCAGCGAATTTTCAAGTCCGCCATCTTCACCAATTTTTAATAAATAGGGCGTAAAAATATTACTAATAGAAACTGAAGCTGTTTTTGGATATCTTGAAGGGATGTTCGGAACTCCATAATGAATAACATCGTACTTTTTTCTTGTGGGTCTGTTATGATCTGTTATTTCACTAGTTTCAAAACAACCGCCAGTATCAATACTTACATCTATTATTACAGCACCTTTTTTCATATGCTCTACCATAGTACTAGATACAACCACTGGCGATCTATCTTTTCCTCGTGTTGCGCCTATAGCCACATCGCAACGTTTAAGGGCTTTTAGTAGATTTTTAGGTTGTATAGTTGATGTATAAACTGTTTGTTTTAAGTTGGTCTGTATATTTCTAAGTTTGGTAATTGAGTTATCAAATACCTTTACGTTTGCTCCAATGCCAATTGCTGACCTAGCTGCAAATTCGCCCACCGTACCAGCTCCAATTATTACAACTTCTACTGGTGGCACTCCACTAATATTGCCAAACATTAGTCCATTTCCATTATTGTTGGCAGCCATTAATTCAGCGGCAATTAATACAGAAGAAATTCCAGCAATTTCACTTAGCGATCGTACTGCAGGGTATTTACCTTCTTCATCCCTTATGTATTCAAAAGCTATAGCTGTAATTCGTTTTCTTGCTAATTCTTCAAAATATGTTTTGTATTGAGTTTTAATTTGAAGTGCAGAAATAATCACGGTCTGCGGGTTTATGAATTCAATTTCTGTGAGAGTAGGAGGCTCTACTTTTAAAATTAGGGGACAAGCGAATACCTTTTTAGTATCTTTTGTAATTTCACCACCAGCTTGCGTGTAATCTAAATCTGAATAATTAGCTCCTTCGCCAGCACCAGATTCTATTAAAATGCGATGCCCATTGGACGTTATTGCGTTAACGGCATCGGGAGTTAAACAAATACGTTTTTCTTGATATTGGTTTTCTTTGGGAATTCCAATAAATAATTCTCCCTTTTGTCTAAAAACCTCTAAAGTCTCTTCTTGTGGAAGTAATTGGTGTTTACTAAAAGGGGAGGTGGTTTGGCTCATATCTAAAATGTACGTTATTCAAATCTTTGACTTGAAACTCAAATGTACAATTTTTAAGGAAATGTATTTTAGACTATTGTAATTGAAGATATTCTTTTAGAACTTAAAATTTAGCCAGCCTTGTATTCGTTCTTGAATACCCTTTAACATGTTTTCAATATTACCTGTAGATAGCTTAGTATTTAATTCATCCGATAAAGAGGGTATTTCCGAATCTTCAATTTCTTCCGAAGTTGTATTAAATTTTTTATTAGTAGGATTTACATTTTTGTCTTTCAATTCCTTAAGCTCCGCATCCATTGCTTCTAAATCTATACCTAATACATGCTTATCGTAAATTTTTATTCTAAGAAAATATACAAATGGGATAACAACAATACAAATAGGTAATAACCAAAGTAAATTTTCCGTGTCTATATCATTATCATTGGAATAAAGTACTTCGAAAATTTGAAAAGCATACATGGCAATTGGAATTAGTATAATATGATACCACCAATTTTTAACTGTCAAAAACCAAAAAACTAAAAGATATAAGGGTACAATTTTACCCATCATAAACCAAATAAAGGTGGATACATCTGCAAAGCCATTACTATCTAATGTTATTCCTAATAAAGTAATGGAGTCTTTGGAAGCTCCAGGGATATACTCGTATAATTTGTATAAAAATGGAGAAATGGCTATAAAAAATACCATTGTAGATTCCAATAGAATCTTTCGCTGCGCCTTTTTCTTTTTATCTTTTCTTTGCATTAATGTTGTTCTATAAACTTCTAACGACAGTAATGGAGAAAAAGTATAAAAAAAGGGTGTATAAAATACACCCTAAATAATCAAAATTTTTAAACTTAGATTTTTTTGGTCAATTTTCTTTTATCTATACCAACTTGTTGATTATCCATATCGATAATCGGTGCAGCCAAAGCTAAAAGAAATACACCTAATGCGATAGATGCCAAAAATGTTCTCTTGTTTTTCATTTTCAAGGGGTTTTAAGTTTTGTAAGAAAAAGTTCTCATACAAACCTAAGAAATATTAGGGATCCAACATGTTATTAAACGTTAAAATTGAGCATTTCAACCGATATTTTAGACATTTTACCGATATAAATGATTTTCAACGAAAAATAACAATAAAATCTTCAAATAAACGATGTCCCTTTTTAGCTAAATAAACAAAATACATTTTTGACTGTATTTTACAATTCATCAAGTAGAATTAATTTTCTAGTCTTTGCATCTAGTATTTCAATTTTTATGATTTGCGCATCTGGTGGTACAAAGTTTGGTATTTTTTCTGGCCATTCCATAAATACCCAAGCAACTGTGTTTAAATAATCTTCAAGTCCCATATCCATAGCTTCATTTTCATCTTTAAGTCTATAAAAATCAAAATGATACCCAAGTAGTTCGCCATTTGTTTTTGCATATTCATTAACTAAACCAAATGTAGGGCTACTAACATTGTCTTGTCCACCTAATTCGTTAACTAATGCTTTTATTAAGGTTGTTTTACCCGCACCCATTGGGGCGTAAAATGCTAGTATTCTACTTGCTGAATTTTTGATAATTTCCTTGGAAATTTTTCTTAATTCACCTATTCCATAAATAAATTCCATGTTTATAAGTTATTTAGGCTCCAAAACTACAAAAGGAATAATCATTTCTTCTAATGAAACTCCACCGTGCTGATATGTATTTCTATAGTAACTAACATAATGGTTGTAGTTATTTGGGTAGGCAAAAAACAAATCGTTCTTGGCAAAGATATAAGAGCTGCTCATATTTATACTTGGCAAATGAATTGATTTTGGGTCTTTTGCAGCAAGGACATCATTCTTTTCATAGGTAAGACTTCTTCCTGTTTTATAGCGTAAGTTTAAACTAGTATCTCTGTCTCCCACCACTTTAGAGGGCGACTTTACGTTGATTGTACCGTGGTCTGTTGTAATTATCAATTTCATGCCCAATGTCTGTGCTTGCTGTATAATTTCTAACATGGGAGAATTCTTAAACCAACTGGTTGTTAATGAACGGTAAGATTTATCATTGGAAGCCAATTCTTTTATAACTTCCATTTCTGTTTTAGAATGAGAAAGCATATCAACAAAGTTGTACACAATTACGGTCAAACCATTATCCTTCTGACCCTTAAAATTCTGACTTAAATGTTTGCCTTGTTTTAAACTACTAATTTTATGGTACTCCCATTTTAAATTAAGTCCAAGTCTCTTTAGTTGAGCATCTAAGAATTTGTCTTCAAATAGGTTTTTTCCGCCTTCATCGGTATCGTTTTTCCACCATTCCGGATATTTCTTTTCCATATCCAATGGTGTCAATCCGGAGAAGATTGCGTTTCTAGCATACTGCGTTGCTGTAGGTAGAATACTATAGTAGGAATCTTCTTTTTTCTTTTTGTAAAATGAGTTGACCGTATCTTCAAATGCATACCATTGGTCATAACGTAAATTATCCACAACAATTAATAAAGTCTTTTGATCTTTTATTTCAGGTGCAATCCATTTCTTAAATAAGGTATGAGACATTACAGGTGCGTCTGTATCTGTAAACCAATCTTCATAATTTCGGTCTACAAATTTTCCAAATTGCTGATTGGCTTCTGTTTTTTGAGATTCCAAAATCTCAAACATGCCACTATCTTCAATTTCTTCTAATTGTAGTTCCCAGTAAATTAGCTTTTTATACAAATCTGCCCACTCTTGGTAGCTGTTAACCATGGAAAGATCCATAGCAATCTTTCTAAATTCTTGTTGGTAGTTACTTGTCGTCTTTTCTGAAACTAATCTAGAATGATCTAAATTCTTTTTAAGCGAAAGTAAAATTTGATTAGGGTTTACTGGTTTTATAAGATAATCGGCAATTTTGGAGCCAATAGCTTCTTCCATGATAAATTCTTCTTCACTTTTTGTAATCATTACGACCGGTAAGGAGCTGTCAATAACCTTTATTTCTGATAGCGTTTCTAAACCAGATATACCGGGCATATTTTCATCTAAAAAAACAATATCTACTCTAATTTTAGCTAATTCTTCGAGCGCCTCTTGACCGCTTATGCATGTAATAACTTCATAATTTTTTGTTTCTAAAAAAATGATATGTGGTTTGAGTAAATCAATTTCATCATCTACCCATAATATTTTTATCTTATTCATTGAATTATTATTTATCGATAATCAATTTCTATCCTAATGCTTTTATATAACTTTGAAATGTTAATTTCAGAAAAGACGATACTATCTTGAAGACATCAAACAAATTGAAAATCTTTAATGACCCAATTTACGGATTTATCCGAATTCCCAATACGTTAGTATTCGACCTCATTGAAGATCCTTATTTTCAAAGGCTTCGTAGAATATCCCAAATGGGCTTATCTTATTTGGTTTATCCTGGCGCACATCATACCCGTTTTCATCACGCCTTAGGTTGCATGTATTTAATGCAAAAATCTATTCAAGTACTTCGTTTTAAAGGTGTTGAGATAACTGAAGCTGAGGAAGATGGACTTTTATGTGCAATTCTTTTGCATGATATTGGCCACGGACCTTTCTCCCATGCCATGGAACATAGTATCGTGGAAGGGGTGAGTCATGAGTTTATTTCGCTTCAGTTTATGCAAGAACTTAATGAACGTTTTAACGGAAGTTTAACGGTAGCCATATCTATTTTCACTGGTAAACATCCTAAAAAGTTCTTGAACCAGTTAGTTTCAAGTCAGTTAGATATGGATCGTTTAGATTATCTAAAAAGGGATAGTTTTTATACGGGTGTAGCTGAGGGTAACACAAATGCCGAACGTTTAATAACTATGTTGAACGTAGTTGATGGAAATTTAGTTATTGAGGAAAAAGGTATATACTCTGTAGAGAAGTTTCTTATGGCCCGTCGTTTTATGTATTGGCAGGTGTATTTACATAAAACGGCCGTAGTAGCAGAAAGATTATTAATTTGTATTTTAAAAAGAGCTAGATTCTTAATTGAAGAGGGAGAGACATTAAATTGTAGTAATGCTTTAAATTATTTCTTAACGCATCATATTGATAAAAATAATTTTGATAAAGCGATACTTACAAAATTTGCCCAGCTTGATGATGTTGATATTCTTGCTGCTTTAAAAGAATGGCAATATTGTAATGATTTTGTCCTGTCATCCCTTTGTAAAATGATTATTAATAGGAAACTACTTCATATTAAAGTGAAAAAAGAACCTATAAATGAGACTAAATTTAAACCGAAGCTTAATAAAATAAAGAAGTTGCATAATCTTACTGATGATGAAGCTTCATATTTTGTTTTTAAAGGAGAGCTAAAAAATAAAGCATATGATCGAGAACATCAAACTATTAATATCTTAAGAAAGAATGGTAAAGTTACTGATGTTGCTAAGTTATCTGATCACCTTAATTTAAATGCTCTTTCTAAAACGGTGACAAAATATTATATGTGTTTCCCAAAAGAAGGGGTATAACTATTTTTCTTACTTTTACGGTCATGAAATTTACAGCAGGTCAGATTGCAGGTATATTAGAAGGTGAAGTGCAAGGAAATCCAGAAATAGCAGTACATAAACTTGCAAAAATCGAGGAGGGTGAAGAGGGTTCTTTAACTTTTTTGGCTAATCCAAAATACACTTCATTCATATACACGACAAATGCTTCTATTACCATAGTTAATAAAAGCTTTGTTCCCGAACAAAACCTTAAAACAACTTTAATAAAAGTTGAAGATGCTTATAAATCTTTTTCTAAATTACTAGAGTATTATAATCAGGTTAAAAATAATAAAATTGGTATAGAAGAACCAGTTTTTAAATCAGATACAGCTACATTTGGCACTGACGTTTATCTTGGTGCATTTTCGTATTTAGGTAATAACGTTTCTTTAGGAGACAATGTAAAAGTTTATCCTAATGTCTATATTGGCGATAATGTAAAAGTAGGTAATAACGTTACCATTTTTGCTGGCGCCAAAGTATATTCCGAAACCATAATTGGAGATAATTGTGTAGTCCATAGTGGTGTGGTTTTAGGTGCGGACGGATTTGGATTTACCCCTAATGATAAGGGTGAGTTTACTAAAGTGCCACAAACAGGTAATGTAATTTTAGAGGATAATGTAGATGTTGGCGCGGGTACAACTATAGACCGGGCAACTTTAGGTTCTACTATTTTGAGAAAAGGAGTAAAGCTTGATAACCAAATACAAATTGCACATAATGTAGAAATTGGTGAACATACAGTAATTGCTGCACAAACAGGAATTGCGGGATCTACCAAAATTGGCAAACATTGCATGATTGGGGGACAAGTAGGTATTGTTGGCCATATTGTAATTGGAGATTTTGTAAAAATACAAGCACAATCTGGAATAGGAAGAAACGTTAAAAGCCACGAAGTACTGCAGGGATCACCGGCATTAAATTATGGCGATTATAACAAATCATACGTACATTTTAAGAATTTATCGAAAATAATTAATAGAATCGACACTTTAGAAAAGAAAGACTGACGATGAGTATAACAAACAATAAGCAACGGACAATAAGTAAAGCGGTTAGCCTAACGGGAGTTGGTTTACATACTGGTAGTAATGTTACTATAAAGTTTTTACCTGCTAGTGAAAATCATGGCTATGCATTTAAAAGAGTAGATTTAGAAGGCGAACCTATTATACCTGCTGATGCTAACCTTGTGGTTAATACACAAAGAGGTACAAATTTGGAAAAGAATGGTGTTAAAATCCAAACCTCAGAACATGTATTAGCTGCGTTAGTTGGTCTGGAAATTGACAATGTTTTAATTGAACTGAATGCCGCAGAACCTCCAATAATGGATGGTTCTTCTAAGTTTTTTGTAGAGGTACTGGAAAATGCCGGAATTGTTGAGCAAGATGCAATACGAGAAGAGTATATCGTTAAGGAAGTTATTTCGTTTAAAGATGATAAAACAGGTAGTGAAATAACTATTATCCCTTCAGATGAGTATCAGGTGATGACAATGGTAGATTTTGGCACCAAAGTGCTAGGAACACAAAATGCAACTTTAGATAAACTTTCAGATTTTAAATCTGAAATTTCCAATGCGCGTACGTTTAGTTTCCTTCATGAGTTAGAAATGCTTTTGGAAAACGGTTTAATTAAAGGGGGAGATTTAAATAATGCGATCGTTTATGTAGACAAGGAAATTTCTGAAGCAACTATGCTTAAATTAGAAAAGGCCTTTAATAAAAAGAAACTTTCTGTAAAGGCTAATGGAATTTTAGATAACTTAACACTACATCAACCAAACGAAGCAGCAAGACATAAACTTTTAGATGTTATAGGTGATTTAGCTTTAATAGGCACGCGTATACGTGGAAAAATTATTGCAAATAAACCAGGACATTATGTTAATAATCAGTTTGCAAAGAAGCTTGCCCAAATAATAAAATTAGAAAAGAGAAACTACGTACCTAAATACGATTTAAGTTTACCTCCATTAATGGATATTCATAAGATTATGGATATGTTACCTCATAGACCACCCTTTTTGTTAATAGATCGTATTATAGAACTTTCTGATGAACATGTGGTTGGGATGAAAAATGTGACTATGAACGAACCGTTTTTTACAGGTCACTTTCCTGGAGCGCCAGTAATGCCAGGTGTACTTCAGGTTGAAGCTATGGCTCAAACGGGTGGTATTTTAGTTTTAAGTACCGTTCCTGACCCAGAGAATTATTTAACCTTATTTATGAAAATAGATAAAGTGAAATTTAAAAGACAAGTGCTGCCGGGAGATACTTTAATATTCCATTGTAGTCTAATTACTCCTATTAGAAGGGGTATTTGTCATATGCAAGCATATGCTTATGCAAATGATAAATTGGTAAGTGAAGCTGAGTTAATGGCTCAAATAGTAAAAAGAACGTAGTATGAATCAACCTTTAGCTTATATACATCCAGGCGCTAAAATATCTAAAAATGTTGTAGTGGAACCTTTTACTACCATCCACAATAATGTAACAATTGGTGATGGTACTTGGATAGGTTCTAATGTAACAATTATGGAGGGTGCACGCATTGGTAAAAATTGTAATATTTTTCCAGGTGCAGTAATTTCTGCTTCTCCTCAAGATTTAAAATATGATGGAGAAGAGACCACTGTGGTAATAGGTGATAATACAACTATTAGAGAATGTGCAACGATACACAAGGGTACTTCTGACCGCATGAAAACTGTTATTGGTAAAAATTGCCTTATAATGGCATACTGCCATGTTGCTCATGATTGTTTAGTTGGTGATAATTGTATTTTTTCAAATAACTCAACCCTAGCTGGTCATGTAACTATAGGAGACAATGTTATACTTGCAGGCCTTGTAGCCGTACATCAATTTGTATCTGTTGGTCAACATGCTTTTGTAACTGGTGGTTCTTTAGTACGAAAAGATGTGCCCCCATATGTGAAAGCAGCAAGGGAGCCATTGTCATATGTCGGTATAAATTCCGTAGGATTAAGAAGAAGAGGATTTGTATCTGAAAAAATTAGAGAGATTCAGAACATTTATCGTATTCTTTATCAAAAAAACTACAATAATACACAGGCTGTACAAATTATAGAAGCGGAAATGGAAGCTACTCCGGAGCGCGATGAAATTCTGCAGTTTATTCGTGATTCTCAACGTGGTATCATGAAAGGGTATTTCAGTAATAACTAAATAGGAAGTATTAAACAATTAGTATTCAGTAGTTAGATTAAGTGATTAGAAATTAATAAAATCAATCAACTAACTACGATTAATGATTAACGATTAACGCAAAATAAAATAATGGCATCTACATCAGATATACGCAAAGGATTATGTATTCGATACAATAATGATATTTATAAAATAATTGAATTTTTACACGTAAAACCAGGTAAAGGTCCCGCTTTTGTCCGTACTAAATTAAGAAGTGTTACTAATGGGAAGGTATTGGATAATACTTTTTCTGCAGGTCATAAAATTGATGATGTTAGGGTTGAAACACGTTCATACCAGTATTTGTATCCTGAAGGCGAAACCTATCATTTTATGAATACCGAAGATTATAATCAAATTACTTTACAAGAAAGTTCTTTAGATGCACCAGGTTTACTAAAAGAGGGTGAAATAGTTACAATACTATTTAATACTGAAGATAGTATGCCCTTATCTGTAGATATGCCTGCCAGTGTTGTTTTAACTATTACGTATACCGAGCCAGGTGTTAAGGGAAATACGGCAACTAATGCAACAAAACCAGCAACTGTTGAAACAGGTGCAGAGGTAAATGTACCTTTATTTATTAATGAAGGAGATAAAATAAAAGTGGATACTGCTACAGGTTCTTATATGGAACGCGTAAAGGAGTAGTTTTTATTATTATTTAATAATTAGATTTAAAAATCAATTGAAATTTCCGACTACTTTTTCTTTAAAACAAATCGCAGAAATAATTTCTTGCGAGTATGTTGGTCAAGATGATTATCCTGTTCTAGGCATGAACGAAATTCATGTGGTAGAAAAAGGAGATATTGTTTTTGTAGATCATCCAAAATATTACGATAAAGCTTTACAATCTAAAGCGAGTATTATCTTAATTAACAAAAAGGTAGCATGCCCAGATGGCAAAGCCTTATTACTTTCGGATGACCCGTTCAGAGATTTTAATAAACTTACTAAATTTTTTCAACCATTTGTTCCTTGTAGTCAATCTATTTCTGCAACTGCAAAAATTGGGAAAAATACTGTAGTGCAACCAAATTCGTTCATAGGAAATAATGTGGTTATTGGAGATAATTGTATCATACACTCCAATGTATCTATTTATGATAATTGCATAATTGGTAATAATGTAACAATACATGCGGGTTCAGTTTTAGGCGCAGATGCATTTTATTATAAAAAACGTCCGGAAGGCTTTGATAAACTAATATCAGGCGGAAGAGTTGTTTTAAAAGATTATGTTGATATTGGAGCTCTTTGTACTATTGATAGAGGAGTTACAGGTGATACCACCATAGGATTCGGAACCAAACTAGACAATCAAGTGCATGTTGGCCACGATACGGTAATTGGAGAGAAATGTTTAATAGCTTCCCAAACAGGTATTGCGGGTTGTGTGGTTATTGAAGATGAAGTAACCCTTTGGGGACAAGTTGGAACCAACAGCGGAATAACAATAGGTGCCAAAGCAGTTGTTATGGGACAAACCGGAGTAACAAAATCAGTGAAAGGTGGAAAGAGTTATTTTGGAACTCCTATTGAAGAATCACGTGAAAAGTTGAAACAATTGGCATATATCAAGAAAATTCCAGAAATAATTAAAAAAATGGATAAGAAATAAGGGCGTAAATGCTATAAAAGTCATTAACAACTTATATTTTTGTTCTAATCAAAAAAATAAAATTATAGTAGTATGAGCGTATTAGTAAATAAGGATTCAAAAATAATCGTACAAGGTTTTACAGGTAGTGAAGGTACTTTCCATGCCGGACAGATGATTGAGTACGGTACTAATATCGTAGGTGGTGTTACTCCGGGTAAAGGAGGACAGGAGCATTTAGGTAAACCTGTTTTTAACACGGTTGCTGAATCTGTTGAGAAAGTAGGTGCAGATACTACTATCATATTTGTGCCACCAGCATTTGCTGCAGATGCAATTATGGAAGCTGCAGAAGCAGGAATTAAAGTTATTATTACAATTACAGAGGGTATCCCAGTTGCTGATATGGTAAAGGTTGCCAACTATATTAAAAATAGAGATTGTCGTTTAATTGGCCCTAACTGCCCAGGTGTTATTACTCCAGGTGAAGCAAAGGTTGGTATTATGCCAGGTTTCGTTTTCAAAAAAGGAAATGTAGGTATCGTTTCTAAGTCAGGTACACTTACTTATGAGGCGGCTGATCAAGTAGTGCGTCAAGGATTAGGAATTACAACTGCAATCGGTATTGGTGGTGATCCAATTATTGGAACAACTACAAAAGAAGCGGTTGAGCTTTTAATTAATGACCCAGATACTAAATGTGTGGTTATGATCGGTGAAATAGGTGGTCAATTAGAGGCGGATGCTGCTCAGTGGTACAAAGCTAGCGGAAGTAAAAAACCAGTAGTTGGTTTTATAGCTGGAGAAACTGCACCCGCAGGTAGAACAATGGGTCACGCAGGTGCAATTGTAGGTGGTAGCGATGATACAGCACAAGCTAAGAAGCGTATTATGAGAGAATGTGGTATTCACGTTGTTGATTCTCCCGCAGAAATTGGATTGAAAGTAAAAGAAGTAATGGGTTAAAAACTCATGTTTTTCATATAAAATCCCGTTTATAGCGGGATTTTTTTTAGCCTTTAAATTAAACAAAGGGTATATTTGGTAAACTACGATAGTAAATAGTGAACTTATGAAGTTATTAGAAAATAAAAACGTAATTATTACAGGGGCAAGTAGAGGGATTGGTATGGGTATAGCTCAGGTTTTTGCCAATCATGGAGCTAACGTAGCTTTTACTTATAGTTCTAGCGAAGCACCAGCTCTTGAATTGGAAAAAGAATTAAAAGCTAAAGGCGTTAATGCCAAGGCTTATAAGAGTAATGCAGCTAGTTTTCAGGAGGCTGAAGAATTGGTTGCTAAAGTTTTAGAGGATTTTGGAGGAAGAATTGATGTGTTAATCAATAATGCCGGTATAACAAAAGACAATCTTTTAATGCGTATGTCGGAGGCCGATTTTGATGCGGTAATCGATATCAATTTAAAATCTGTTTTTAATATGACTAAAGCGGTGCAACGTACCTTATTAAAACAACGTAGTGGCTCAATTATAAATATGAGTAGTGTTGTAGGAGTTAAAGGTAATGCAGGACAAACAAACTATGCAGCATCTAAGGCTGGTATGATTGGTTTTACAAAATCTGTTGCTCTTGAATTAGGTTCTAGAAATATTAGATGTAATGCCATTGCGCCAGGATTTATTGAAACTGAAATGACCGATAAGCTCGACGAAAAAACGGTGCAAGGATGGAGAGATGGTATTCCGCTAAAACGCGGAGGATCTACCGAAGATATTGCAAATGCATGTCTTTACTTTGCTTCAGACCTTTCTAGTTATGTAACAGGACAGGTGCTGAATGTAGACGGTGGTATGTTAACCTAATAATTAAAAAGCGTAGTCTACCGGCAGAATTATTCTGTTATTTTTTAAGCATAACTTTATTTATAACATGGAAAGCAAAACGGTACTGTATATTATTCTTGCTGCTATTGTTGCTATAAGTATTGTAGTGTTTCAATATATGTATAAACAAAAGGCTAGAAGTAAAGTTTATTTACTTCTAGCCTTTTTTCGTTTTATTGGAATTTTCGGATTATTAATATTATTAATTAATCCACAGTTTTCTCAAAAATCCTACACGTTAGAAAAGCCCAATTTGGTTCTTCTTGCGGATAATTCTTCCTCTCTATCTGAGTATGGAACGGAACTTAATAGACTTTTGAAAACACTAAAATCATCCGAAAAATTAAGGGATAGATTTAAAATTGAAAATTATAGATTTGGTTCTGAATTGACCGATTTAGATAGTCTTACATTTAAAGAAAATAATACGAATATCTATAAATCACTTTCAAAATTAAAAGAAATTTATGCTCGTCAGCAAACAGTAACTATTCTTCTTTCCGATGGTAATCAAACTATTGGTGAGGACTATGACTATTTTAAACGGGACAGAAACAATACTATTTATACCGTAGTGTTAGGCGATACTACAAAATATAATGATGTTTCCGTTGGTCCTATTTTGACAAATAAGTATGCTTTTCTTAAAAATAAATTTCCATTAGAAACCTATATTTCTTATCAAGGTAACACAACTGTTTCTGCTACCGTAACTATAAAGTTAAATGAAAAAGTAGTGCACCGTGAGAGTATAAAACTTAATAGTATTTCCAATTTAAAACCAATTGTTATTGAGGTAGATGCCAATTCTGTTGGTATTAAGAACATTTCAGTTCAGGTGTCTCCAATACCTGAGGAACAGAATATTGTTAATAATAAAAGATCTACAAGCATTGAAATTATTGATGAGAAAACAAATATTGCAATTATTGCCGATATTTTACATCCAGATTTAGGTGCATTAAAAAAGTCTATTGAAAGTAATGAACAAAGGCTAGTTTCTATTTTAAAACCCAATGCCTCAAAAACGGTTTTAGAAGAAATAGATTTATTTATTTTTTATCAGCCCACAGTGAAGTTTAAGAGTAGTATTGATTTTGCAAAAAGTAAAAATGCCAATTTATTTGTGATTACAGGTACTCAAACCGATTATTCATTTTTGAATGAGGCTAAATTGGGTTTTGAAATTGAAAATGGCTATCCGCAACAAGAAGTTTTTGGCGTATTAAACAAAGCTTTTTCAAAATATGATATTTCTGAATTTGACTTAACTGATTTTCCACCGTTACTTAGTGATGCAGGTCCACTACTTATAAATTCTTCTTATGAGGCCTTTTTAGGAACTCAGATTAAAGGACTTGATATGCAACAACCTATGTTCTTAGTGTTAGAAGAAAATTCAAAAAAACAAGCCTTACTGTTAGGGGAAAACATATGGAAATGGCGTATTCAAACTTATAGGAACAATAAAGATTTCGTTAATTTCGATGAGTTTATGGGTAATCTTATTCGTTATATGACTAGTTTCAAGGGTAAATCGAGATTAAATGTTGAATACGAGAAGGTATATGAGGGCAGTAATAATGCCATAATAACCGCTACATATTTTGACGAGGCATTTTTGTTTGATCCTAATGCTAAGGTAAAAATTAAAGTAACGAATACAGTATCAAAAAAAGTTCAAACCAATCCTATGGTTTTAAAGAACGGCTATTTTCAAGCGGACCTTTCTAATTTTATGGCTGGTTCTTATGAGTTTATGGTTTCTGTAGATAATGAATCAAAGTCGGAGTCAGGAAGCTTCGTTATTTCGGAATTCGACATGGAAAATCAGTTTGTATCTAGTAATAATATAAAAATGGAAAAGTTAGCATTCAATGCTGGCGGAAAACTGTTTTACCCATCGCAATTAAAAGATTTAATATTAGAATTGAATGAAAACCAGGCTTATGTGCCAACTGAGAAAAGCACTGAAAATATTGTATCTTTGATTGATTTTAGACTGCTTCTGGGACTTATTGTATTCGCCTTTGCGACGGAATGGTTTACCAGAAAATATAATGGATTAATTTAAATTAACACTAATGGATAAGTTACCAAAGATTGCGTTACCCGCAATATTTATTTTGATTGTATTGATAATAGGAATTTCAAAATCTACTGTTACCATTGACTCTGGTAAAGCAGGTGTTTTGTATAAAACCTTTGGTGATGGTGTTGTTACCGACGAACCCCCAATGGGAGAGGGTTTTCATCTTGTCGCTCCATGGAATAAAGTTTTTATTTATGAGGTAAGACAACAAGAAGTTTTTGAAAAAATGAACGTGCTTTCTAGTAATGGTTTAGATATTAAACTAGATGCTTCTGCTTGGTTTCAGCCTAAATTTCAAGATTTAGGAAAATTACATCAAGAAAAAGGAGAAGATTATATCCAAAGAGTTCTATTGCCAACAATTAGATCCGCTGCTCGTTCGGTTGTTGGTCGTTATACGCCTGAACAATTATATTCTAGTAAGCGTGATGCCATACAGCAAGAAATTTTTGAAGAAACAAAAAAGATTGTTGACGGCGAGTATATTCAGTTAAATGAAATCTTGGTTAGAGATGTTACTTTACCACCAACAATTAAAGATGCTATTGAAAGAAAGTTAAGGCAAGAACAAGAGTCTTTAGAATATGAGTTCCGTTTGGTTACAGCAAAGAAAGAAGCTGAAAAAGTTACTATAGAGGCACAAGGTAAAGCAGATGCTAACAGAATTTTAAGTGCTTCATTAACGGATAAAATTCTTCAAGACAAAGGTATTGACGCTACATTAAAATTGTCTGAATCACCAAATACCAAAGTAATTGTTGTTGGTGGAGGAGATTCTGGATTACCATTAATTTTAGGTAATAATTAAAACACTTAGTTCATTATTTTTGTTTCATTTTAAACTTTTGTTTTGTGAAATGAAAAATACCATTTACTTTTACGGCATAATGAAAAACAAGACTACACATCATCATATTCATACTCACGCTTAGGCGAGGTAGGAATGTATTGTAGTAGTACAACATATTTAAAAACCCGTTTGAGCAATCAAACGGGTTTTGTATTTAAATCTCTTTTGGTTGCCAAGCATTAAATTAAGAAAATGACTAAAATTAGAATTGCTATTCAGAAAGCAGGAAGATTAAACGAGGAGTCTCTTTTAGTTTTAAAAGATTGTGGAATTTCCATTGATAATGGTAAAGATCAATTGAAGGCCTCATCAAGAAACTTTCCAATGGAAGTTTTTTATTTAAGAAATGGGGATATTCCTCAGTACCTTAGAGATGGTGTTGTTGATATTGCAATTATCGGTGAAAATGTACTGGTTGAGAAAGGCGAAGATATTTCTATTGCAGAAAGACTTGGGTTCTCAAAATGTAAAGTGTCATTAGCAGTGCCAAAATCGGTTAAGTATACTTCGGTAAAAGATTTTGAGGGAAAACGTATTGCAACATCCTACCCAAATACAGTATTGAATTACTTGAAAGATAAAGGGGTTAAGGCCGACCTACATATAATAAGTGGTTCAGTAGAAATAGCTCCCAATATTGGGTTAGCAGATGCTATTTGTGATATCGTTTCTAGTGGTAGTACTCTTTTTAAGAATAACTTAAAAGAAGTGGAAATTATGCTTACTAGCGAAGCTGTATTAGCGGTTTCACCAAAAATTACGGCAGAAAGAAAAGTATTACTTGAAAAACTACAATTTAGAATACAGTCGGTGTTAAGAGCAAGAGGTTCTAAATACGTTTTATTGAATGCTCCAAATGAGAAATTAGACGGTATTCTTAAATTATTGCCAGGAATGCGTAGCCCAACAGTATTGCCTTTGGCAGATGAAGGATGGAGTTCTGTACACACTGTAATCAATAAAGATAAGTTTTGGGAAGTAATCGATGAATTAAAAAAAGCAGGAGCGGAAGGAATTCTTGTTTGCCCAATTGAGAAGATGGTATTGTAAATATGCTTTTTGCTTTTAGCCTTTTGCTATTAGCTAAAGTAAATGTATGTGTTTTGCCAAGGGCCAAAAGCTTAGGGCTAATAGCTAAAGTAAGAAATGAATAAAATATATAACCCCAAGAGAGCAGATTGGAATGACGTTTTAAGACGCCCAACCCAAACGGTTGCCGATATTGAAGGATTGGTCAATGGTATTTTTGAAGAGGTAAGGTTAAATGGTGACGGAACATTAAAAAAGTATACCGAGCAATTTGACAAGGTGGTTCTTGAAAATATACTTGTTTCAGAAGCTGAAATTGAAGAAGCGAAATCTTTAGTTTCTAGCGATTTAAAAGATGCTATAAAACTTGCTAAATCTAATATAGAAGTATTCCACGAAGCTCAAAAAACCGACCGTGTTGAAGTTGAAACTGCGGTGGGTGTGACTTGTTGGCAAGAGAAAAGACCTATTCAGAAAGTGGGATTGTATATTCCCGGCGGTACAGCACCATTATTCTCTACCATTTTAATGTTGGCAGTACCGGCTACCATAGCCGGTTGTAAAGAAATTGTACTGTGTTCTCCTCCGGACAAGGAAGGGAAATTGAATCCTGCTATTTTATACGCTGCTAATTTATGCGGAGTAACCAAAATTGTTAAAGTTGGGGGTATTCAGGCTATTGCAGGAATGACATTTGGGACGGAAACCATACCGCAAGTGTATAAAATATTTGGACCAGGAAATCAGTATGTAACTGTAGCCAAACAAATTGCGACAAAGTATGGCGTAGCTATAGATATGCCCGCAGGTCCGTCAGAACTACTTGTGGTGGCAGATGATTCGGCGAACGCTTCATTTGTAGCTTCAGATTTACTGAGTCAGGCTGAACACGGGGTAGACAGTCAGGTAATTTTGGTGTCGACTTCTATAAAAATGATTGATGCTGTTGAAAAGGAAGTAGCACTGCAATTAGAAAGCTTACCACGTAAAGAAATTGCAAGACAAGCGATTGCCAATAGTAAATTAATTTATGTTGATAATGATCAAGATGCTATTAATTTAATTAATGAATATGGACCAGAACATTTCATTGTTTGTGTTGAGAATGAAGATTTTTATATCGATAATACATGTAATGCAGGCTCTGTTTTTATAGGGAATTATACACCTGAAAGTGCTGGAGATTATGCATCAGGTACCAACCATACCTTACCAACAAATGGTTATGCCAAACAGTATAGTGGCGTAAACCTTGATAGTTTTATGAAGAGTATGACTTTTCAGAAAATTAATGAACAAGGAATTCAAAACATTGGTAAGGCAATTGAATTAATGGCAGAGGCGGAAGGATTAGAAGCACATAAAAATGCAGTAACATTAAGATTAAATAGCCTTAAATAATATAGTATTGTCTGGTCGAGTGTAAACGAGACCTAAATTTCGTAATAATGAGTTTCAATCTAGATAATATAACAAGAGAGAATGTAAAAGGCTTAAGTCCGTATTCCTCAGCACGAGACGAGTATGTTTCAGATGGTTCTACCATGGTTTTTTTAGATGCGAATGAAAATCCGTATGAAAATGGAGTAAATCGGTATCCTGACCCTCAACAACGAGGCCTAAAAGCAGTTTTAGCTGAACAGAAGGGTATTAAAGAGGAGAATATCCTTTTAGGTAATGGGAGTGATGAAGTGTTAGATTTGTTGTTCAGGGCTTTTTGCGAGCCTAAACAAGATAACATCATTACATTGCCACCAACGTACGGAATGTACAAGGTGCTTTCCGGAATTAATATGGTTGAGAATAGAGAGGTTTTATTGACAAGTGATTTTCAGCCTAACGTTGTGGAGATATTAAATACGATTGATACGAATACCAAACTTTTGTTTATTTGTTCTCCAAACAATCCTACTGGAAATAGTTTCTCCACAAAAAAAATAGAAGCGCTATTAAATTCATTTAATGGACTTGTAGTCATTGATGAAGCCTATATCGATTTTTCATCTGAAGAAAGTTGGACATCAAAACTTTCTGAATATCCAAATTTAATTATCACACAAACCTTGTCAAAAGCGTATGGTATGGCAGGTATTCGTTTGGGTATCTGTATAGCATCCGTAGAAATTATTGCTGTAGTTAATAAAATTAAACCTCCATATAACGTGAACCAATTAACACAAGAGAAAGCAACTACTCGTGTGTTGGACACGAATTCCGTTAGGAATGAGGTCAATGAAATTTTAGCGGAAAGAGCAAAATTAGAAGAAACGTTACAATCTGTTTCTTTTGTTAAAAACATTTATCCAACAGATGCTAATTTTATTTTGGCTAAGGTTGATGATGCTACGCTTCGTTATAATCAATTATTGAAAAAAGGAATTGTAGTGCGTAATCGTACAACACAACCTTTATGTGAAAATACCCTGAGATTTACCGTTGGTACATCCAAAGAAAACAATTGTGTAATTACCGCTTTAAAAGAATTATCCAAGTAATATGGAAAGTAAAAAACGAGTACTGTTTATAGACCGTGATGGAACTATAATTAAAGAAACAATAGATGAGCAAATAGATGCTTTCGAGAAAATGATTTTCTATCCTAAAGCATTTACTTTTCTAGGAAAAATTGCAAAAGAATTGGATTATGAATTGGTGATGATTACCAACCAAGACGGATTGGGAACAGATGTTTTTCCAGAAGATACCTTTTGGCCTGTGCATAATTTTATTCTTAAATCCTTCGAAAATGAAGGTGTGGTTTTCGATAAGGTATTTCTTGATAGAACTTTTCCACATGAAAATGCCAACACTAGAAAACCTGGTACTGGACTACTCACAGAATATTTTTCCGATGATTACGATTTAGAAAATTCTTATGTAATTGGTGATAGATTAACCGATATGGAATTGGCTAAGAACTTAGGTTCTAAGGGAATTTTTATTAATGATGAGACCAATTTAGGTACCAGAGAAATTACAGTAAAACGTGATGAACTCGATAGCCATATTGCTGTTGAAAGCAATGATTGGGAGAAGATTTATGAATTCTTAAAGTTGAATGATAGAACGGCTGAAATTCATAGAAAAACCAATGAAACTGATATTGCTATAAAACTGAACCTAGATGGTACTGGTAAAAGTGATATTAAAACCGGATTGGCATTTTTTGACCATATGCTAGATCAATTGGCTCGCCATGGGCAAATGGATTTAATGATAAAAGTGGATGGTGACCTAGAAGTAGATGAGCACCATACAATAGAAGATACTGGTATTGCATTAGGCGAGGTATTTCATTCGGCATTAGGAAATAAACTAGGTATAGAACGCTACGGATTCTGTTTACCCATGGATGATTGTTTGGCGCAGTCCGCCATAGATTTTGGTGGTAGAAATTGGCTGGTATGGGATGCAGACTTTAAGCGTGAAATGGTAGGTGATATGCCAACAGAAATGTTTCACCATTTCTTTAAATCATTTACTGACGGAGCCAAAGCAAACCTAAATATTAAAGCAGAAGGTACCAACGAACATCATAAGATTGAAGCCATTTTTAAAGCCTTTGCCAAGAGTATTAAAATGGCAGTGAAAAGAGATGTTGAAAAAATGGTTTTGCCAAGTACAAAAGGAGTATTATAAAGTACGAGGTGTGAAGTTCAAAGTACAAAGTTATGCAAGATTTAAAAAAACGAACTAAACAATTCGCTATTGACTGTTGGATGTTTTGTAAACAAGTTCCAAGATCAAGAGAACTAGATGCTTGGGTAAGACAATTAATTAGAAGTTCTAGTTCTGTTGGTGCAAATTATAGGGCTTCGCAAAGAGCAAAATCGACTGCAGATTTTATAAATAAACTTAAAATAGTTGAAGAGGAGATTGATGAATCTGCATATTGGTTAGAATTGTTTTTAGAAGTTGATTCTGAAAGGAAGAAAGAAATAGATAAACTGTATAATGAGGCTAAAGAACTTTTAGCAATAATTGTAGCCTCCATAAAAACATCAAGAGCAAATAGAAAGTAAAGAAATGAAAAATACGTTAAACACCTTGTACCTTGTACTTTTAACCTTGTATTTGAGCTTATGAAAATTGTAATTATAAATTACGGAGCAGGGAATATACAGAGCATAAAATTTGCCATTAAAAGATTAGGTTTTGATGCGGTTTTAAGTAGTGATGCCAGTGAAATACAAAATGCAGATAAAGTTATTTTCCCAGGTGTAGGAGAGGCAAGTAGTGCTATAAATATGCTTTTGAACAGTGGTTTAGACAAAGTAATTCCGACTTTAAAACAGCCTGTATTGGGTATTTGTTTGGGGATGCAATTAATGTGTAATTCATCTGAAGAAGGCAATACAACAGGACTAGGCATTTTTGATGTTGATGTTGTTAAATTCGATAAAAGGGTAAAAGTTCCGCAGATAGGGTGGAATCAAATCACAAATCTGAAATCTAGACTATTTGAAGGTATTGCAGAAAATGAGCATATTTATTTAGTGCATAGTTTTTATGCGCCATTATGTACTGAAACAATTGCCGAATGTAATTATGGTATAGAATATAGTGCTGCTTTGAAAAAAGATAATTTTTATGGTACTCAGTTTCATCCAGAGAAATCCAGTGATGTTGGGGAAAAGATATTAGAAAACTTTTTGAAAATGTAATGGAGCAGGATTACTTTATTTCTAAAAATAAGGATTTGTTGAATGTAGAAGAAATTCAACAGTTCATTGCATCATCCTATTGGGGTAAGGGTAGAACTATAGATGATGTGAAAACCACCATAGAGAATTCATATTGTTTTGGTATTTACACATTGGATAACACGCAAATTGGATTTGCACGGGTTGTTACGGATTATATTTATTTCGGCTACTTCATGGATGTGATAATTTTTGATAAGTTTCAAGGTAAAGGTTATGGTAAAATATTGGTAGAAGCTATTTTGGCAGATACTATCATAAAAAACCTTAAAACACTTGCTTTAAAAACCAAAGATGCGCATCAATTATATGAGCGATACGGATTCAATAAAATTGGAGATTCATCATTATGGATGTCTGTAGATAAACAAATATTAGAGTAAAAACATGAGAATAATACCAGCCATAGATATCATTGACGGTAAATGTGTACGTCTTTCAAAAGGCGACTATGATACCAAAAAAATATATAATGAGAATCCGTTAGAGGTTGCGAAGGAGTTTGAAGCGCACGGAATTAAACATTTACATTTAGTGGATTTAGATGGTGCAAAATCTAAGCATATTGTAAATCATAAAGTGTTAGAACAAATTGCTTCACATACCAATTTAAAAATTGATTTTGGTGGTGGATTAAAGACTGATGATGATTTGCGTATTGCTTTTGAAAGTGGAGCTAAACAAATTACTGGTGGTAGTATTGCGGTAAAAGACCCTGATACATTTCTTGGTTGGATAGAAAAGCATGGTGCTGATAAAATAATACTAGGTGCAGATGCCATGGATGAAAAAGTTGCTGTATCTGGTTGGTTAGAAGAGTCAAAGGAAGAATTGATTCCTTTTATTCAGAGTTATCAATCAAAAGGAATTCAATATGTAATTTGTACAGATATCAGCAAAGACGGTATGCTAGAAGGACCCTCGTTTGAGCTTTACTCAAGAATACTATCACAAACTACAGATCTAAAATTAATTGCTTCTGGCGGAATTTCTACTTTTGATGAGTTGCCAAAACTTGCCGAAATGGGTTGCGAAGGAACTATTATTGGTAAAGCTATTTATGAAAATCGAATCAGTCTTAAGCAACTGGAATCTTATATTTTAAACAATGGATAAGGAATTTCAAATTATTGAGGAGATAAAGCAGAATGCTTTGTACCGTATGGTCGAAAGCACCCGTATGATCAAGAAAAGTTTAGCTGATATTTCTGAAGAAGAAGTATGGCAAAAACCGAACAATTCTTTAAATAGCATTGCAAATTTAATGCTTCACCTATGCGGAAATATATCACAATATGCCATTTCATCCTTAGGAGAAACTGAAGATATAAGAACTCGAGATGTAGAATTTGCCACCACTGAAGGTTACAAAAAAAATGAATTAATTAAGAAGTTAGATGATGTTGTAGACACGGCAAAAAGAATCATTTTTGATGCTACACCAGAGCAATTAGTCCGTAAACGTTCTGTACAAGGCTTTTCCTTTTCGGGAATAGGGATTATTCTCCATGTGGTAGAGCATTATTCGTATCATACCGGTCAAATAGCCTTTTGGGTGAAACAATTGAAAAATAAAGACCTGGGCTTTTATGATGGAGTAGATTTGAACGTGAAAAACCCCCTGACTCCCAAAGGGGGAACACCTTGATTATTTAGAAATGAATGATTAGAAAATAGTATCAAGTACAGAGTACAAAGTATCAAGTGCCGGGTACAAAGTACAAAGTTAAAAGTACTAGAAAAGCTGTAAATATATACATGATATTGAAATAGAATATTTATTATAAGAAACTAAGTACTTAATACTTTTAAAAAAAATGCTTGCAAAAAGAATAATTCCTTGTTTAGATATCAAAGATGGAAGAACTGTAAAAGGTGTAAATTTCGTTGATTTACGTGATGCAGGTGACCCTGTTGAACTAGCCGAAATTTATAGCCGTGAAGGTGCAGATGAATTGGTGTTTTTAGATATATCTGCCACGGAGCAGAAAAGAAAAACTTTGGCAGATTTGGTATATCGTGTTGCCGAAAAAGTAAATATTCCTTTTACCGTAGGTGGTGGTATTTCTTCTGTTGAAGACGTTGATATTCTCCTTCAAAACGGGGCGGATAAAGTGTCTATCAATTCATCGGCTGTAAAGAATCCACAGTTAATAAATGATTTGGTGGCAAAATTTGGGTCGCAATGTATTGTGGTAGCTATAGATGCCAAACAAATAGATGGAGATTGGATTGTTCATTTAGTTGGTGGCAAAGTACCAACCGATCGTAAATTGTTTGAATGGGCTAAGGAAGTAGAAGAACGGGGAGCGGGAGAAATCTTATTCACTTCTATGGATAATGATGGCACAAAAGACGGATTCGCAAATGAAGCTTTGGCTAGATTGTCAACAGAGTTAAATATTCCAATAATTGCTTCTGGTGGAGCAGGGAACATTCAACATTTTACCGATACTTTTGTAAAGGGTAAAGCAGATGCAGCGTTAGCGGCAAGTGTTTTCCACTTTAAGGAAATAGGAATTAATGAACTGAAACTTGAGTTACAGGGGAATGGAATTCCGGTGAGGGTTTAGTTTACAGTGAGTAGTAACAGTTTTCAGTTGGCAGTAACAGTTTTCAGTTGGCAGTAACAGTTTTGGGTAGCAGTGGTCAGTGACAGTCAATGGGCAGAATGTAGCCCTGAGCGCAGTCGAAGGCTTAGGGATAAAAATTTTCATTTCGGCTACGCTCAGTAACCAGATAAAAATAAGAGTAAACAATAAAAGATTATACAATGAAAAAAATAGGTCTTATCGGTGGTATTACGTGGCAGTCTACTCAATTGTATTACCAATTATTGAATACTAAGGTTGCGGAGGAACTTGGTGGTCAAAGTTCTTGTTCATGTATAATTGAGTCTGTGAATTTTGCCGATATATCTGCAAAACAAGCCGCAGGAGATTGGGACACTTTACACCAACAAATGACTGAAATTGCGGTTCGTTTAGAAAAAGCGGGTGCAGATATCATTCTTATTTGTGCTAATACAATGCACCTTAGTGTACCTGCAATCAAAGAAAAAATTACCGTTCCTCTTTTACACATTGCTGAAGTTGCCGGTGAGGCTGTGAAGCAGAAAGGTTGTAAAAATGTATTATTATTAGGTACTAAATACACTATGGAGCTAGACTTCTATAAAGATATTTTAAAGAATCAATTTGGTATTGAAGTTATAATTCCAAATAAGGAAGACCGTGAGATAGTTCACACTATTATTTATACAGAGTTGGCTAAAGGGATAATTACGACAGCGTCTAAACAACAGTATTTAGATATTATAAAAAAGTCTGAAAAAGATGGGGCAGAAGGTGTAATTTTAGGTTGTACCGAAATACCTTTGTTAATTCAACAAGAAGATTGTGATATTGTTGTTGTAGATACTACTGAAGAACATGCTTTTTCTGCTGTGAAGTTTGCACTTAATTAGTATTCAGTAGGCAGTGTTTATTTAGACTAAGCTCAGTGACCGTTTTAAATGTAAAATAGTAAATACCTTCTTGAGCTAAGTCGAAAACTTAAGAACAAGATTAATAGAATTGAAATTGAATTATTAGTATATGGAGTTTAATACACCAAATTGGGAGAAAATGAATGACGGATTGGTACCTGCAATTATACAAGATGCTCGTACTAAGAATGTGTTGATGCTTGGCTATATGAATGCCGAAGCATTAAAGAAAACTACTGAAAGCGGTAAGGTTACATTTTTTAGTCGCTCTAAGAAGCGCTTATGGACCAAAGGTGAAGAGAGTGGAAATTTTTTGAATCTGGTTTCTATCAAAAATGATTGTGATAATGATTCTCTTTTAATTACGGTAAATCCGGTGGGACCTACATGCCATACCGGTACCGATACTTGTTGGAAAGAAGAAAATAATTCTAACTTCGGATTCTTTTCCGAGTTGGAAGGTACTATTGAAGAAAGAAGAACTAGTGCTGACGATAGTACATCTTATGTTGCTTCTTTATTTAAAAAAGGGATAAATAAAATTGCCCAAAAAGTAGGGGAGGAAGCGGTAGAAACGGTAATTGAAGCAATGGACAATAACGATGAACTTTTTCTTTATGAAAGTGCAGATTTGTTATTTCACTATTTAATGTTACTTCAAGCAAAAGGATTTACCCTTAAAGATATTGAGACGGAATTGATGAGCCGTAAAAAGTAGTTCGACTGATTTTATTTTTTTGTCACGGTATAAGCGGTTAAATAGGTAATTGCCTTAAGTTGCATAGTACTTACTTTTATCTGTTTTTTTAAATGTTGTAAGACTGTACCATATAAATCATCACTTTTAAATTTTGTAGCTACTCTATTATAATCTTCTTTTGACGAGAGTAATAAATGTGCTAAATCTGAAATAGATATTTCAAACTGTAACATTTGCTTAAACTGCTCAATTTGGGCCAAACAATGCTCATCAAGCCCAGAAAAGTTAGTGGTATGGTCATAGTCATAGTTATAGTCATAGTCACTATTAGAAAGGTCATTGTCATCAATTTCTAATAACTTAAAAGCATCTGCCATAAGTACTTCAAAATCGTAAACAATTATCTTACTATTGCTTTTTGATACCCTAATAGTTTCCTTTAATAATGCCTGTGATTTGGCGTAAAATAATGATCCAGCGAACGTAACAACCTCAAAAGTATCATTGGAAAAATCTAATTTGTATGGTTGCATTAATTGATAAGAAACTTTAGTTTGAATAATGGACTTATTTATCATTTCTTGACTTGGGTCCACTCCAACTACTTTTGAACAGAAGGAAGATAAACTGATGGCGGACTGTCCTGTGCCGCATCCGACATCCAATCCTATTTCAAATTTTTCATCGCTATGTAAATAAGATTTTAATAGTTGAGTATGTAAAGAGGGTCTATAAGAAGCGTAGTGTAATGCCGTAATAGAATCGTATTCGTTGTTCATTATCCTTAAGGTAAGATTCTTTCCATAACCACAAAATCGATTCCACCTTTTGTATAGGTTTCATTTGTCAATGTCATCCCGAACTTAGAATAAAAATCACTCTTATTTTTCCTGGCATTACACCAGATTCTTGTTAGTGACTCTAAAGCGGCAATTTTCATAATTTCATGTAATAGTAAACTACCATATCCTTTACCTTGATAATTTTCTACAGTAGCGAATTTTCTAAACTGGGCTTCACCATTGGTAATAAATAATGAAATAACTGAAATTAGTTCATTGGCTAAAAAAAGTCCGTAATGTCTGCCCTCGTTATCCTCTGGTAATTTTACGTAATTAAATGGTTTGTCTGGCCACATTACCCGATGTCTAATCGGTAAAGTTTCATAGGCAGTAATTTCTATAATTTTATGGGGCATAAATAAGTAATTTGGCTGTACCCCAAATGTAATTAGCTTTTATGGGTTATTCAAGTACTAAGTTGTCTTGAACCTTACCTATAGAAACCCATTTAAATTTTATGCGTGACCAATTGTCTTTACGCTTATACGAAGAGTTATTTTTAATATAAACCTTGTCGTCTTTAGTAAAAACATGTTGTGTGTTTATTACCTTTTGCGAATAGACTTTATTGGTTTTCTTATTTTTAATCATTTTACATTTTTCTTATAACGGTTACGCCCCATATTAAATATGCCAACTTTTATTCCTATACCGGCTGAGAAACCGTTTATGCGAGTAATTCTAGTTGGTGGTAGATCTATTCTACTGGAAAATCGATATTGTATTCCTGCCTCTAATTGTAAGTATCTTGAGATATTAAACAAGGCGTTAACACCAGGTTCTGCTACAAATACAGCATCAAAATCATCTTCGGTAATATCATCACCATAGCTTTCATCATCCTTAAACTTATTGTCAATATAACCCACAGCTCCTGCTCCAAGTAAAAGGGGAAAGGATAAGTTTACACGACTTTTACTAAAGAAAATGGGTTCTAAATGTAGTCCACCATAAACGGCAATTAAGTCTTCATATCTGGAAAGACTATTATTATAAATGTCTTGTTCAGAGTATAGAAAGTTACTAGCAAACCCAACTTCAAATTGTTGATTGGCAACATAAGCAATTTTGAGTCCGCCTATATAGGCGTTTTCTCCTTCAATTTCGCCTAGGCCCATGTTTATACCTACATAAACCCCATGTACTACATTGTTACGATCATTAAATTCAAGATATTCGTCAGTTTCCTCTTGTCCGTAGCTTGCTAAAGCGGACATGAAAACTAATACTAGTAGGCATATTTGTAGTGGTCTCATTATTGTTTGATTTTTGATTGATTATCTAATAGACAACCTAAGGAACAAATAGTTGCATCAAAAACCGATATTTTTTAAATAAAACCCAGATTTCTAAGATTTGTTGTGTAAACTAAAGGCTAATTAATTTTAAATCAGTTATTTGTAGTGTCATTTTCTCCCCATGAGTCTAAACTTAGCAATATGCTTTTTAGTGATTTTCCGCGTTCACTTAAACCATATTCTACTTTGGGTGGTACAACAGGGAAAACCTTTCGGGTAATCAATCCGTCTTTTTCCAACTCTCGCACGGTTTGTGTAAACATTTTATTAGATATACCTGGCACCTTCTTTTGAAGCACGCCGGATCGTAACGGACCATCTAATAGGTGAAAAAGCACAATGGGCTTCCACTTTGTGCCGATTAAATTCATGGTATGATCTAACGGGCAATAATTTTTTAAATTCATACGTAGTATAACTATTTATAAATCAGCAATTAACTCTTTTTGGTAACTATAGTACTTTTTGGTAAGTTATTGCCTATAGGGTAAATATAGATTTATTTTGTATTAAAATTAGAACTATGAATACAAATAAGGAATATCCAAAATCATTTTCGCATATCGGAATTACTGTTCCTGATATAGAAAAAGCTGTAGAATTTTACTCAGAAGTAATGGGCTGGTATTTAATTATGAAACCGTCAAAAATTTTTAAAGAGAAAGAATCTGCAATTGGTTTAATGTGTATTGATGTTTTTGGAGATGACTGGGAAGAATTTGAAATTGCCCACATGTCTACATCTGATGGTATTGGTATAGAATTGTTCTCCTTTCCACATGGTGTAAAGGAAGCGCCAGAATTTAACCCGTTTAATACGGGATTGTTCCACTTTTGTATACAAGACCCAAATATTGAAGACTTTGTCGCTAAAATAGTAGCATATGGTGGTAAACAGCGCATGCCAATAAGGTCTTACTACCCCAATGATAAACCCTATAAAATGTGTTATGTAGAAGATCCTTTCGGGATAGTTTTTGAGGTATATACTCACAGTTATGAGTTAACATACTCTTCTGGAGCATATTCGGAATAGATTGCACTATAATTTAAAAGTGATTAGCATATACAATACCGCTAATCACTTTTATTACTATTTTAAACATTTAAAGCTCTTTCAACAAAACGACCCCTTTACTTCCTGATATGGAAATACGTCCTACACCGTTTTTACCATATACGGCTTTTATTTCACGCAATTTCCTGCCTTTATCCAGCATTTTAGAATCTATATCATGAAACGATTTTGGTAAACGTACCAAACCTTCTTCAACTAAAGCTGAGAAGTCATGCGGAAAGTTGAGTATGTTTATGCTCACTTCAGATGATTCTTGCTCTATAGAAATTCGTGAACTGGCATTAGAAATACTTTCTACCCACAGATCTGAAATTTTTAAATTTAAGTCGATGTCTTTTTTTAAGCTATGTAAACGGAGTTTACTAAATTTTAAGTTTCCATAAAGCGTACCTATTTCATTAATCTCAACGTCATCTTTATTAGAATAGAACTCCATTGATTCTACTTTATGCGCATCAATTTGGCTACCGCTACTATTTAGGCGCATAGTATTTGCATGGTCCATATCTAAACCGCCATTACTTATTTCTAAATTTGCGTAATTAATGTTTTTGGCTCGTAATTTGCCATATTTTATGACAATATCTGCTTTGTTTAGGTTATCGTTTATCCACATATCACCATGTTGCACATTTGCCTTTAAAACGCCTACCCAATCTTCTATAATAACATCTCCAAATTTATTGATGACCTCTAACTCTGCTTTTTTAGGAAGATATACTTTATAATTTATCTGTACATTACTTCTGTCAAAGTCAAACGGATTCGCTTTTTCAAATAGGTTAGAAAAGAAACCAGCGTTTTTTTCAACTATTTCATAATTAACGGAGATAAACTTATCACTCCGTCTTATGGCAGGATTAATTCGTTTCAGTAAATCATTGGCATCTTCCTTTTTCTTATCGGTTACGGTAATATTTATGGTGATAGAGACTTCTTCTTTTGTCCATCCATAGATATTAATATTACCATATTTATTTTCTAAGTGTAGCTCACCTGTATTGTTAAAGGGATACGTCTTGGTTATTTCTTTAGAAACCTTTTCTTGTGCTATGGCAGTAAAGCCTACTACCATCGCCACGGCGAATAGCTTTAGTTTTTTACAAAGTATATCCATAATCGTCGTCTTTTAATTTAGATTCGTTTAGCTGCTGCAATAGATTCTCTATAAGTTCTATACGCTTTCTGTAATTTGAAACTATAGCTGCTAGCACCTGCTCATTGTCTAGGTTATTTTGCATTTCTAGTTTAAGATGATCGTATTCGGTATCTAGCTCTACCATAAAGGATAAAAACTCTTCTTTATCTGCATCTGACAACTGATTGTTGTTTTGCACTAATTGAACTTGGTATGACACCAAACCTTTGTAATGCATATCTATATCTTGTAATTCTTGAGACACGTAATTAGTTTCAGTAGTTGGGCTGTCATAGAAAGAAAGTCCTACAAGTCCAGAAATACCCAATAGTATTAGAATGCTTGCCGCAATACGTATTATCGGTGATTTCCATAGCGGAATCACTTTTGGTTTATCTGCGTTTAATTGTGTTTCTATATTCGCCCAAATTTTTGCACGGTCTGCTTTGCGGTCATTAAAGACCTGCTTATTATCGCGTATATGACTTTCAAATTGATCCATTACAATTCGTTTATAATTTCTATTAGTTTCTTTTTTGCCCTGTGGTATTGTGATTTTGAGGTGGATGTCGTAATCCCCAGTACATCGCTTATTTCATTATGGTCAAAACCTTCTAATAGGTATAGGTTAATTATTTGTTTATAGCCATCCGGTAGTTTTTCAATTCCCGATTTTACTTTTAAAATATCCATGGCATCTACTTGTTCACATTCTACTTCTTCTGTTAAGTGATACTCATGATCATCCATAGCCGCGAGTGGTAGGCGTTTAACTTTTAAATGGTTGATACTTTTATTAATGACAATGCGCTTTAACCATGATCCAAAAGAAGATTCATATTTAAATGTATCTAGATTTCTAAAAGCATCTACAAAACTTTCTTGCACAATATCTTCGGCATCTTCCTTAACGCCCAAAAACCGCATACCAACATTATACATAGCATCTACATAGAGCTCGTACAGTTGATACTGTGCGGTTCTATCGCCAGACTTGCTGTTTTCAACCAGAGATTGATGCGTAAAACGGATTTCGGTTTTCAATTAATTTTAGCCGTTGATTGTACTCTAAATTTGGTTTCTATTCTAAAGACAACCAAAAGTATAGATAGTTGCATTTAGTATAATTTATTTCATAAAATAGGGTTATGAAGGTACTATGAATCATAGGTTTGAATGTTACAATTATCTTAAAAATTGAAATGTGGTGCAACCATCCTAGAATTAAGTTGTCAATTAGGGGTGTTCATCAATCAATTAAATAAACAGCATGATTAAAAAACGAAAACAAAAAGTACGCTTAAGGTGGTTAAAAATGACCTCCATTTTTGCGCTATTGCTTAATGGAATTCAGCTAATGGCTCAAGAAAGTTATACCATTAGTGGTAAAATTTCTGACATTGACAACGGAGAAACCCTTTTTGGGGCTTCTGTTTTTTTAGAAGGTACTACTATCGGTGTAGTGACCAATGAATACGGATTCTATTCCATTACGGCACCTGAAGGGAAGTACCGCTTGTTAATTACATATATGGGCTATGCCGATATTAAACAAGAGGTAAACTTGAATAGAAATCAGAATTTCAATTTTGAAATTTCCGAGTCCTCCACAAAATTAGATGAAGTAGAAGTTACTGCAGAGGAATCTGAAATTGCCGTTTTACGAAAACCAGAAATGAGTGTTCTTAAAATGAATATTGAAACGGTGAAACAAATGCCAGTGGTTTTGGGCGAAGTTGATATTTTAAAGTCGCTACAAATGTTACCAGGAGTAACCAATAACGGAGAAGGAACGGGCGGTTTTCATGTTAGGGGAGGTGCGGGTGATCAAAACTTGGTGCTCTTAGACGAGGCTATTATTTATAATACATCGCACATGTTCGGCTTTTTCTCAGTCTTTAATGCTGATGCCATTAAAGATGTAAAATTATACAAAGGTGGTATACCTGCAAGATATGGCGGTCGTGTTTCGTCGGTCTTAGATGTTCGACAGAAAGACGGCAATAGTAAACGATTTGCTGCAACTGGTGGTATTGGTATTATATCTAGCCGTTTGGCATTAGAAGCCCCATTATTTAAGGAAAAAGGTTCCTTTTTAATTGCAGGTAGACGTTCGTATGCCGACTTATTATTGAAAGCTGCAGGGGAAGATAATAGTGTTAGTTTTTATGATTTAAACCTAAAAACGAATTATAAAATCAATACGAATAACAGACTTTTTCTTTCTGGATATTTTGGAAGGGATGCTTTTGAACTGGGAGAAAATTTCAGTAGCTCTTATGGGAATTCAACTGCCAATCTGCGTTGGAACCATATTTTTAACGATAAGCTGTTTTCTAATCTTTCCGCAGTGTATAGCAAGTATGATTATAAATTGGGAATTACCTTGGCAGAATTCGACTGGGTTTCTTCCATCACCAATTACAATCTTAAATATGACCTAAAGTATTACTTCAGTAATACCTTTAAACTAGATTTTGGAGCAAGCGGAATTCACTATGAATTCGATCCTGGAGAAATTATACCAACCACAGAAACATCTTCTGTAAATCCTTTATTATTGGATAAAAAGAAGGCTTTGGAGACGGGAATATATGTAGATGCTGAACATAAATTAACAGAAAAATTAACCGCACAATACGGATTACGGTACAGTGCATTTTCTAGACTCGGTGGTCAACCAATGACAGAATATGCCAATAATCAACCAGTAGTCTACAATGCAGACCTAGGCATTTATGAACGTGGTACCGCAGTTGGTGAAACGGTTTATGAAACGGGCGTTGCCATTAAAATCTTTGGAAATTTAGAGCCTAGAGCTTCATTGGCATATTCCATAAATGACAATTCTTCTTTAAAAGCTGGGTTCTCTAGAGTGGCGCAATACATACATTTGTTATCGAATACTTCTTCTGCAACACCTTTAGATGTTTGGGCACCAAGCGGACAGTATATTGACCCGCAACTATCTAATCAATACGCATTGGGTTATTTTCGAAACTTTAAGAACAAAGCCTATTCTATGGAGGCAGAAATCTATTTTAAAAATACAGACAATAGAATCGATTATATAGATGGGTCAGATTTAATTGGACAGAATACTATTGAAACAGAAATTTTAACGGGGGAATCTAGAGCCTACGGATTAGAGCTGTTGTTCCGTAAAAATGAAGGTGACTTTACGGGTTGGATTGCTTACACACTTTCTAAATCTGAACAACGTACGCCCGGTGGTACTGTTGGAGGACCAGGGATCAGCGATGGTAATTGGTATAACACTCCGTATGATAGAACCCATGATATTTCTATTTCTGCATCCTATAAATTAAATGAAAAATGGAGTTTTGGAACCAATCTTGTTTTCCAGACCGGTAGACCGGTTACCTACCCAAATGGTCAGTATGAATATGAAGGCGTTTCCATTGCCAGTTATTCCGATAGAAATTCTGATAGATTGCCAGCGTATCATCGATTAGATCTATCCGTTAATTACAAACCGAATAAAAAGCCAAATGCGAAATTAAAAGGGGAGTGGGTACTAGGTTTATACAATGCGTATAACCGTAAAAATGCGGCATCGGTTTCCTTTGGGCAAAATATAGAAACTGGAGCAAATGAAGCCACCAGAACTGCCATTTTCGGTATTGTGCCATCCATTACTTATAACTTTAAATTTTAAGACATGCAAAATCCAATAAAATTTATAACACTTTTGTTTTTATGTTCCATTGTCTCATGTTCAGATGTTATCGATGTTGATGTACAAACCGATACTTTACGTCTGGTAGTTGAAGCTTCGTTAGATTGGGAAAAAGGAACAACTGGTAATGAGCAAAGTATTATGTTACGTACTTCTACACCCTTTTTTGAAACACAAAGCACAGATGTTATCGGTGCAGAAGTTAGTGTTACCAATGATAGCACTGGTGAAGTATACCTTTTCACAGATCAGAATAATGGTACGTACACGACCACTACTTTTAATCCAGAATTAGGTGCTAACTACACCTTAGAAATTATATATAACGGGGAAACTTATACGGCTAGCGACACCTTAAATGCTGTTCCTGATATAACAGAGGTTTATCAAGATACTGAAGATGGTTTCGATGATGAAACCATTGAATTACATATTGTTTTTACCGATTTTGAAGAAGAAGGTGATAACTACTTTTTTAAGTTTAAAAGACCTCAGGATCTTTTACCAACACTGGAATTAGGTGATGATGAATTCATTAACGGAAATGAGGTGGATTGGTGGTACGAAATTGATGATGATGAAGATGAGGAAATTAAACCGTTAGCCCCTGGTGATATTGTAAATATAACCATGCATAGCATTTCTAAACCCTATTATAATTACATGGATATTGTAATTGACCAAATGGGCGGCGTAGGTATTTTCTCAGCTACACCTGTTGACGTAAAAGGTAATTGTATTAACACCACTAACCCCAATAATTATGCCCATGGGTATTTTAGAGTTACTCAGAAAAATACGATAACGTATACGGTAGAATAGAAAATTTTTATTGAATTATAAAAAACCAAACCCCAAAGAAATTTTGAGGTTTGGTTTTTTTAGATTTTAAATTGAATGTTAATAATAGAAAATACGACATGGCCTATTTTCAAAGAATAGCATCTAGTTTGGAGAATGTAGCCCCATTTTATTGCCTTCGGAGTCCAGGAATATAGCGTAGTATCCGCTTTCATCTGCGTGGAGTGATTTTGGTACTATTATTTCACCGCCATTTTGCGCTACCTTATTAAGAATTGTTTCAAGATTATCTCCACCATTTAGATATATGGTTACGCCATTAGATGAAGGTATATACCCTTCCGCTTTCATAATAACGCCTGTAACCATTTGACCCTCATATGGGAAAATACCCATTTGCATTTCTGGAAATTCCATTTTTTCAATAGGAATGTCCAAAATTGCTTGATAAAAATCGACTGCTCTTGAAATGTCCGTTGCTGGGATTTCAAAAATTGAAATAAAACTTTTCATATGGTTTTTGTTTTGAACTTCACTTGAATTTAACTGTGTATTCTCGGTATTGGTTTTTTCTTGACCATTACAGTCTAAAATGCACAAGGAAAATAGTACTGTAAGGAATAGGATAGTCTTTTTCATAAGTTCTGTTTATGTATAAAGTACAAAGATGAAGTATTAAAGAAGTATAAAATTGTAAAAATGCGACACACTAATTATTTGTAGAATATTGTAGAAAGTGCCATCTGTTCATTAACTAAAAATTCTTTTGGGTTGATTCCCGTAAATTCTTTAAAATCTTTAGTGAAATGTGCTTGATCAAAATATTCACTTTCGTAGGCTATCTTGGTTAGGTTGTCCGTTTCTTTGTGCAGCATCATTTTTAGTGCCGATTGTAGTCGTATTACTTTACCTAATTGTTTTGGGCTAACACCAATTTGTTTTTTAAAGTTCCGTTCTAGTTGTCTTCTCTTAGATAAATCCTCTTTTAGAATTGTAGATATTGATTCAGTTCCGTTAGATGATAACAGTGCTTCAACGGTCTGTTTTACTATAGTATTAATAGTCGTTTCTTCATTCAGTTTTTCTAAAAGAAAGTTTTCAATGATTTTAATGCGTTGTGCACTGTCTTTTGCCGCTATTATTTTGCGCTCCAATTCTTTTGCACTATTTTTTTCGAACAACAATGCTATTGGTGTTTCTTTATTGGCCAGTTCTTTAATGGGTGTAGTCACAAAATTGGCAAAACCATAAGGGTAAAACCGAATGGCAAAAGTGTTTACGTACCCTGTTGGTTCTATATAAAATGGTTCAATAGTTTGTCCAAGAACCATGGCACGTGGTTGTAGTATAAATTCATCTTGCGAAGTATACCGTTTAATGTCATCTCCAAGAATAAATGCCATTTCTATGCAGCCATCGGGTATAATTCGCTGTCTTTCAGAACTGTATTCGGCAGGAACTTCTAAAGTCCAATAACAACTTACAAGAGATTCTAAATTTGAATGTGGCTGAAATGTTTGGTAATTCATTGGTTATTTTTCTTTAGTTAAGAACAGTACGGGCGCAAATTAGCGTTTGCTTTCCGTTACACGCTTAGCGAAATTTTTTAGTTTTGATTTTTCTTTTTTTTGTGTCAAACCGAAATCCATTACTGTTAGCTATCAGGATTAGATTCTTTATAAATATATTCAGACCTTTCGGTTTTATACTAAAGTCCGCATTACGTTTGGGTATCATTAGCCACTGGTTTTTTTCCATAATATATTATTCCAAAACCTAAAAGAATAAGCGGTATACTCAAAATTTGCCCCATATTTATTGACATCGAATCTTCAAATCCAACTTGATTTTCTTTTACAAATTCAATCATAAATCTTGCGGTAAACATTAAAATCATGAAAATCCCTACCAGAAGTCCATTTTGCCTTTTAATTTTTTTCGATTTATAAACAAACAAAAGAACCACAAAAATCAGTAAATACGCCGCAGCTTCGTAAAGTTGCGTTGGATGTCTAGGTATTAGGTCGTCTCTTTGAAAGACGACACCCCAGTTTCCATTCGTCGGTTTGCCGTATACCTCGGAGTTCATAAAATTCCCAATTCTAATGCTCGCAGCCATTAATCCA